>Ga0182021_10002922_pt1 | contig 20123 bp, 16 predicted proteins | sample 612E3MmetaG_FD_120493 | JGI IMG/M metagenome (GOLD analysis project Ga0182021, IMG submission 120493) | Permafrost microbial communities from Stordalen Mire, Sweden - 612E3M metaG (Illumina Assembly) | ecosystem: Environmental > Terrestrial > Soil > Wetlands > Permafrost | place: Sweden... | reverse complement strand
TACAACATCTTCAGCCGTCAGGCAACACGTCGTTTTACCCTTGCGTCACCATCTGCAAGTCTTTGATCCCGCTCACTTTGACATTCAACTCCAGGCGTTCGTCTGCCGCCAATGTCACGGCCGCCTGTTGCGTTTCAGTCGTCGACCAGCGGAATAGGCGCGCGGCGATCGGGACGGTGGAGAAAATCACGTTGCGCAGATAGCGATCGAGAATGCGGCGGCGCGCCTCCACCCGACCGATCCGCTGCGCCCGCACGGGAATCTGCGGAAACCAGCGCGGCAAAATCTCGTAAATGAAAGCATAGCGCCACGCTCCCACGGGTGCGATACCCACGGGCAGCACCTTCAAACCGGTCTGCAGATCGGTCAAGGCTTTGTCGAAGCGGCCTTTATTCGCATCCGTGCTCAAATGGGCCTCACGCCGCAAGCGCACCGCATCCAGCGCGCCGTTTTTCAACAGCGCTTCATACACTTGCCGCGCTTCCGAAGTCAACTGTCCGGTCTTGTACTCTTCCAGATAATCGTGTTCGTAATCGCCGAAGTTTTCACTGAGAGCATAGAAGTTGGGCAAGAAATCCAGGCTGACCAGCGTGGCCTTGTCGCGGATCAACTTGCCGTAGTACCACCACTTCTTAGCGAGCGATTCATCTTTCCAGCCCCACGTCCGTTCGATCTCGTAGCCTTTGTGCTGAGGATAGGTCTTCACCACCCGGCCGGCGATCGCATCCCACAGCGAAGGCAGTTCGAGTTTCTGAATGGGGAACAGAAAGCTAAAGCCCACGTCATTGACAAATTCGACCGCCTGCTCTTGCGTCGTGATGCGCAAGTTCATGCGGCGGCGATAACGCGCCTCGCGGCGCTCGAGCACGTCGTGTTTGGTCAAAGTCTTCATCGTCGATCACTCGTGTTGGAGTGAGGCGAGCTTACCTTGAGTCCAAGCCGTTGTCAATTGCCCGTTTGATAGAATGCACACCATGCCCATGTGTTGATTATTACCTTGTTCGATCATACAATCATCGTATAGCCAACCAGCATTTGCTTTTTCAGCAGTGCGCTTCAAAGGGAGTGAATAATGTTCAAGTACAAACTTTTCCCCGTGTTCGTTCTGGCGGGGGTAGGCCTCGCCACGCTCACCGGCGTGTTCGCCGCACCGGCGGATTATCTGATCTACGACGAAACGCTGGCGAGCGGTTGGGCGGAGACCGGCTGGTCGTGGGACAGCACGATCGATCTTGGCAACACCTCCAGCGCGCATAGTGGAACCGAGTCTGCGGCGATCACTTTCAACGCGGCGTGGGCCGGCTTTTCGCTGCGCACGGCCTCTTCCGTCAACACGAACGGGTATAGCGCGATCAGCTTTTGGGCGCACGGCGGCAGCAGCGGTACACGCCACTTGACCTTCTACACTCAATCGGCGGATAGCGGCGGCAGCAGCACGCCGATCGATTTCAGTGTCGCGGCAGGCAGCTGGACCCAAGTCACCATGACGTTATCGGCCCTGGGCAACCCGGCGCTGATCGCGCGCCTCAACATTCAAGACGCGAGCGGCGCGGTGCAGCCGACCTTCTACGTTGACGAGCTGCGCCTGGTGGCCGCGAGTGCACCTTCGGCCGATATTGTGATCCAACCGGGCGGCGTGTACACCTCATTCGATCCGTCGTTGATACTGGGCAGCAACCTGGCGATGTGGGTGCGCTCAGACATGGGCGATGCGCCGTTCATCACGCGCACGCACGCCTTGGGCGGCGGCCTCTTGCGGATTCCCGGCGGCGCGGCGAGCCAGGAGTATGGTTGGCTTAGCTGCCAGATGGGGGTGGACGTAGCGGGTGCGTATCCATGCCACCTGCCCTACGATCCCTATGCGTTCGACGACGCTCGCCCTTCGGACTTTATGGCGTTTTTGCGCGCGACAGGCAAAGCGGCGCTGTACAGCGTGAACTTGACGGCGACGGCGAAAGAAGCGGCGGCGGCCGTCGCGTTCTTCAATGCAGCCATCACCGACACGACGCCGATCACGGTGGATGTGCGCGGCACCGATTGGTACACGGCCGGGCATTGGTCGTTGCTCCGCGCGTCGTTCGGCTTTACGCAGCCGATCGGCATCAAGTATTGGGACGTGGGCAATGAAACCTACGGCGGCACGCCCGCCACCGGCGGCGCGAATTGCGCCGCGTGGGGTTGGGAAAATGTGTGGACGTGCAGCGGCGCGGAATACATCAACGGCGCGACGCGCGGCAGCCGAACCTACGAAGGCTATCGTGAATTTCGCGCGCAGATGAAGCGCATCGACCCGACGATTCTCGTCGGCGCGATCGGCTTTGAGCACGTGACGAGTGGCGATACTTACAACAACTATACGCGGGATCTTTTGCAAGCCGCGCAGGCGAGCGGTGTGGACATTGACTTTCTCACGGTGCATCCCTACACCTACGACAGCGCGCCCGCCGACGACGCGCAAATCTTGTCGCAACCACAAGCGCAGTACCCGGCGATCAAGGCGGAACTGCAAACGGCGCTGACTACTTATTACGGGCGGCAAATTCCGATTTGGGTGTCGGAATATAATCTCGCGTCGTCTGACGATCCCAAAGCCAAACAAGCCGTCAATGGCTTGTTCGTGGCGGATGTGATCGGGCAGATCATTCAGAACGGCTACGGCGCGGCGCTACAATGGGACCTGGCTGACGGCACGAACCTGGCGCTGATGAACACGCCCAAGTACGGCGGCGCAACCTATCCACGCGCGCCGGAATATTTTGCCTTCCCCGTGTGGTCGCGCTTTGGCAATCAGATGCTGCCGATCACATCGCCGTTCCCGGCCGCTTCGCAGCTCGCGGTATATGCGGGGCGCGTCAACAGCGCGACGATCTCGTTGCTGGCGATCAACAAAACGGGCGCGGGCCTCACCGCGAACATCGCCATCGCGGGCAGCTCGATCGCCGGCGGCCTGATCGACGTCGCGCGCGCCAACGCCTTGAGCGACGCGAGCATGACGTTCAACGGCGTGAGCGAGGCGTCGTTGAACGGCGACCTCTCCAACGCGCCCTCGTCGGCGTTGACGAGCGCCGGCGACACGATCACTTACACTTTTGCGCCGTATTCGATCACCGTGCTCAGGCTGAACATCGCCAATCCGGCCAAACTAGATCAGACCATTACTTTCGATCCGCTGCCAGACAAAACGCTGGGCGACCCAACCTTTCCGATCACGGCGACAGCTTCATCGGGTCTGCCAGTGAGCTATACCTCGCTCACGTTGAGTGTCTGTACCCTATCGGACAACCTGGTGACGCTGGTGAGTATCGGCGCTTGCACGATTCGCGCCATGCAAGCGGCGACGCTACCTACAACCCTGCGCCGGACGTTGAGCGGAGTTTCCAGGTGACGGCACAGGTGATGGTGTATCTGCCTTTGATTATGAAATAAAGTGGCCGGAGGGTATTTCGGGACGCTTGATCTCGTGATAGAATTACCCTAACCCACGGTATGAACACAGGTGATCACATGTACGCCTTCTGCACCTACTGCTCCAAAGACAAGAGCGACGCCCCCGACGAAATTCCAGCCATTCAGCGTTATCTCAGCGCCCGCATCAACGCCGTGCACGACGCCGCACAACGCTTGGGCTTGAGCTTCTTCATCCTCTCCGGTGAGTATGGCTTGATTCCACCTGATCAGCTGTTGCCCTGGTATGATCATTTGTTGCTGAACACTGAAGTGCCTGCCTTGGCTTCGCGGGCCGTGGAGCAGATCGCACGGCACGGCGTGACTCGCCTGGTGTACTTCAGCGAGTCTTTCGCGCGCGATCCGCAGCTGGTGCCCTATCACACCGTTCTGGTGGAAGCGTGCAGTCGAGCCGGTGTGCCCATCTTCGTAGTCGAGATAGACGAATCTGCTTTGCCGGATCGCAACAGCACATGATCCCGGTTGCGAACGGCCTGGACATCTTCGTCGTCGGCGCAGCCTCGCTGGATGTGCTGCATTTCGTCAACGGACAGACGGTTCACTCACCCGGCGGCGCCGGACTGTACACCGCGCTGGCCGCCGCCTGCACGCAGGTGCAGTCGAAGCCCGTGTGCGTCGGCATGTTCGCCCCGCGGCCCAATCCGATCCCCGCGCCTCTACAGGCCGCCGCCGAACACATCACCTGGATCGGCCCCAGCGTCCCGCCCGATCAACTGCCGAGTTTCGAGATCGCCCACTATGGCGGCGGGCGCGCGGCCTTGCTCAATGCCTCCTGGGGCGGCGAGAGGTTGATCACACCGGACAATTTTCCACGCGATCAGATCGCGGCCTCCATCATTCACATCGCCGCATTGCGCACCGCAGAACGACAGTTGAATTTTGCAAAGGCCCTGCAAATGCGGAATGCGGAATTGGGAATTCGGAATTCGGACTGCTCCTTGCCTGACGCGATCCATTCCGCATTCATCATTCCGCATTCCGCATTCCGAATTTCCGCTGGCACTTACAGCAAAATCTGCACCAACGAACCAGACACCGTACGCGAGCTCATCGGCCTGTGCGACTTCTTCTTCATGAATGAGAATGAAGCGAATCTGCTATTCGGCGGCACGGGCAAAGTTCAGGCGCGGCGTGGCCAGATCATCTTCATCACGTTGGCCGAACGCGGCGCGCTGGTCATTCAAGGTAGTCATGTGACGCACGTGGCAGGCCAGCCAGCGACTGAGCTCGATCCGACGGGTGCAGGCGATACCTTCTGTGGAGCGACATTAGCCAACCTCGCACGTGGTGAACATCCCGTGATGGCCGCACAAGCAGCGGCATTGCTCGCCGCCGAAGAAATCGGCGCGGTGGGGCCAACCCGCTTGCTTTCCGATCAACCTGCGCCCCGTCCCATGCTTGATGCGCGTGTGCGCGTTGACGACGATCAAGTTCAACGCATCGCGCAGTTGATCGCACACTTACCGGAAGTGCAGCCGTTCCGCTTCGTCGGCGATTTCTTTCCGTATGTCGACGATCCCACCGCGCTCGACTGGTTTTTTGCAGTCACGCTGCAACAATTCGGGTTTTGGGAATTCACGCCCCCTCCCCTGAGCAACGGGGGAGGGTCGGGGTGGGGGTCAGGGGTGAGGCAGTATTCCCATCCGCTGATCGCGCTGATTGATGGCCGCTCGCTCAAAGGCTCTGATTATCTCTTCGCCGCGTATCGGCGGATGATCGATCGGGATGGCGGCTTCTTCCGGCCCAATCGGCAGGCGGCGCTCACTGCTGAGGAACTCGCTGCGGTTCTGCGCGCCGACGATGGATCGAATCCTATGCCCGCCTTCGATCTGCATCTTGACCTGGCGCAGACGTATGGTCACGATATGCAGGCGTTGGGTTGGACGCCACAAACGTTGAGCGATTTGGCAAATCGCTCAACGAATCCGCGCCAGACCTTCTTGAGTTTGCTCGATCACGTGGGCGGCTACAAAGAAGATCCGCTCCGCAAGAAGGCGATGCTGCTGGCCTTGATTCTGGAGCAACGACCAGAAAGGTTTCTGCGCCCCACTGTTCACAGTCACTCTGAGCACAGCGAAGAGTCTCGCATGGTTGGCCGAGATTCTTCGACGCGCAAAGATGCGTCTCAGAATGACACCCCTCACACTGACGCCGAGCCACCCGTGATCGACTATCACCTGATGCGGTCGTGTCTGCGGACAGGACTGATAGAAGTGATCGATGATGATTTACGAGAAAGAATCAGCGGGCGAGAAGAATTATCGGTGCAAGATGAATGGGCGGTGCGCTTCGCCGCTTATCACGCCATTCAACACGTGCAGCAGCAATCCGGCCGCAGCATGGGCGCGGTCGATTGGTTCTTCTTCAACGCGCGCCGCCGCTGCCCGGAGATGACTGAACCCGAGTGCGCGCACTGTGCCATCGATGCCGTGTGCGCCCATCGCACAGAATTGTTTCAACCGGTAATCAGAACGACGTTTTACTAACTCGGAGTTACTACTCAGCCGTCATTCCCGCGAAGGCGGGAATGACACTGCACGGCGCATAGCGCGACGGCTGAGTAGTAACAATTCGGAACTGTGAGTTCGGAACGCGGAATGTTACTTGCCTGACACGATCCATTCCACATTCAACACTCCGAATTCCGCATTCGATCTTTCACCTTCAGGCGAGGCGCGGAGCAACCACCACCCGAAAGCCAACGCCGTCGTTATGCGCGCGACTATCGAACCAGTAGCGGGACGCGGCGCGCACGCTGCCCGGCCGGGAGTTGAACGCGCCGCCGCGTACCACGCGATATACTGACGGAGGCGCGTCGAGTTTCTCGCGCCCATCGTGGGGCTGATACGGATAACGATACTGCGGTTGGAACAGATCAAGTCCCCACAGGCTGACGGTCCATTCCCACACATTGCCCGCCATGTCCGCGACGCCATAAGGGCTATCACCTTGCGGCGAATAGATGCCGACCGGCGTCGTGCCCTTTTTGCCGCCTTCCTCCGAGTTGCACTTGTTCCTGTCAAACTCATTGCCCCACGGCCACTCGGGTGCGCTTCTCCCCTCTATGTCTCCCCCGTTTGAGACAGGGGAGAGGCCACCGCGCGCGGCCTTTTCCCATTCAGCCTCGGTGGGCAGGCGCAGCACAAAACCTGGCGAGGCTGCGTAGCGCTCAGCTTTCGCAAGAGTATTCAACCATTTGCAGTACGCCAGCGCATCAAGCCACGAGACCTTGACCACGGGATGATCTGATCGGGTTTGCCACTGGCCCTGATCGAAAGGATACTGCGCCGCAGTTACGAACCGGGCAAACTGTTCATTCGTCACCGGATAACGTCCGATCCAATAATCGTAGGCCAGCTCGATTGAGTGCTGAGGCTTCTCGGAATCAGATGCTAACGCATTATCCACGCGGCTGCCCATCAAAAAACTTTCCGCCGTAATGCGCACAAATTCCACGCCGCCCCACGTGGGCGCGTCGTCGGAGGCGCGCACGGCCTGGTTCTCTGCCGGCGGTGCGGCTTGAATGATAGTGGCATGTTCGATGTAGGTGGCGGCCTGAATGACTTTGTCACGCCCCACCACATCGTTGCCGATCTGCGCATCGCCCGCGATGTTCACCCCGCCACTGACGTTGGATGGGGGAGCGGACGACGTTTCCGCAGAAGGTTGTACTTCCGCAACCGCTCCGCCCAATTGATCGGCGCGAAACCGCAACGCCTTCAGCAAACGATCGTAGCCGCTGGGACTCAGCAGATTTACGGAGTGCCAGCGGCTCAAGCGTTCGGGCACGTCGCACTCTTCCAGTTTTAACGGGATGAGGAAGAGGGTGTCTTCGGGCTGCTCGTCGACCACGTCGAGGGCGAACTTGATTTCTTTGTGGAGGTAGCCTGCCTGGTTGATCGATCCTTTCGACAGACACACGATGACCGCATGGGATTGACGCACAGCGCGTGGAACTTCGCGTTGCCAGTCCTGGCCGGGCAATAAGCTCTCTTCATCCAGCCACGCGTCGATGCCATCCGCACTCAGGCGTTGATACAACTCGCGCACGGCAGGCTTGTCGGCCGAGGAGTGACAGAGGAAGATACGTAGCGATCGAAGAGTAACAGCATCAGTCATGATATGCGCTCAAATGAGAAATCTCTCTGGTAAATTTGTCCCTCTCCCATCGCAGCGGTGAGGCGCAATAGAAGCCTTGCGGTGCAACAGGAGAGGGACAGGGCTCCCCAGCCACCTCCTGTTTTACCGCAAACCCCGCTAAAAGCCAAACGCGCCGAGCAGCAACTCGATCAGCCACAACGCCGGGATCAGCACTGCCAGCAGCACGGCTCCGCCGGACAACAGCGCGAACTGCCGCCAACCCGATCGGCTGCGCCACGCGACTCCGGCGATTTGCCACACCACCAGAGGCAGCACCGCCCACACCATCCAGGGGCGGATGGGCGTCAAGCCGAACAGCAGCACCAATCCGCCGATCAGCAGGGCCTGATGCAGCCACGCCGCGTGCTTCAGGCCGATCCGCACGGTGATGTTTCTCTTCCCCTGCGTTAGATCGGCCGGATAGTCGGCAAACTCGAACGTCAGGATCATCGCCAGATCGATCAAGATCAGCGGCGCGGCGAAGCTCAACACGCTCGCATCGACGCGCCCCGTCTGCATGGTGTAGCCTGTCAGCGGCACCAACAGGGCCGTGAGCAAGGCCGTGTCCAACTCGCCGACGCCGCTGCCCTCCAACGACCACGGCGGCGCCGAATAGAAATAGCCGCCCAGCACAGCGATCGAGCCGATGAGCCACATCACGGGCACGGCCAGTCCGCTTAAGATCAACATCACCACGGCGATTCCCAGGCAGACGCGCAGCGCATGGAGGGCCACCACCCGATCGAGTTGGCCGCTGACCAGGACGCCGCTGCCGCCCGAAAACGGCGTGCGCCGATCGCCAACCAAACGATCGACGTCGAAATCGTAGTATTCGTTGGTGTAGTGCGTCATCAGCTGAATCGACGTGACGAGCAGCTGTCCCAGCAGCAAACGCGGCCAAGCGAGCGCCGCGCCTTGCGTCAACGCGAGGACCGCGCCAAGCAGATATAACACTACACCGCCGCCTAGAAATAGCGGCCGCGTCAATTGAATGAACGCCCACAAGTGTCGCAGTTTCATACCGATTGAATTATACGCGTGATTGCCGATTCGCCGCCGTCGTCCTATAATCAACTTAGCCATTGCCGCCGTCGTCCGCCGTTTGTCTCAATCCAGGGGAGGTTGCCATGACAGACCACACCGCCCGAAGATTTGAAGGACGCTTCGGAAATGCCGCGCCTGACGCAGCGTCTGTTGGTCGAAGGGTTTCGCGAGGAAAGCATCTGCAAGATTCTGGGCGGCAACGCGCTGCGCGCCGTGCGGGAAGGCTGGGGCAAAAAGAACTAACTATGAGGAGTATGTCGTGCCACAAGCGCCGACCTTGAACAGCAAGACCATCACGTATGAACAGTTAGCGAAGACCATCGATCATTCGCTGCTGCGTCCCGAATTGACCGAGGCCGATGTCATTGCGGGCTGCGAATTGGCCAACAAGTATCACGTCGCCTCCGTGTGTGTGAAACCATGCCACGTCAAGCTCGCCAAGAAATTATTGGCGGACTCGGATGTGAAAGTCGGTACCGTCGTAGGATTTCCGCACGGCAACTCGACCATCGCGACGAAAGTGTTCGAGACGCAGGAAGCCGTGGCGGCCGGCGCCACCGAGATCGATATGGTCATCAACATCGGCGCGTTGCGATCGGGACACGCCGACACCGTGCGCCATGAAATTCGCGCGGTGGTGAACGCCGCGCATCCGCAAGCCATCGTCAAAGTGATTTTGGAGAATGCGTATCTCACGCACGCTGAGAAAGTGCTGGGTTGCCAAATCGTGGAAGAAGCCGGAGCGGACTTTGTGAAAACCTCGACCGGCTTTGCCCCGACCGGCGCGACGGTGGAAGACATCGCGTTGATGCGCGCAACCGTCGGCCCGCAGGTGCAGGTAAAAGCCGCGCACGGCGTGCGCACGCTCGATCAACTGCTGGCGCTGATCGATGCGGGCGCAAGCCGATCGGGGGCTACGGCGACCGCGGCCATTCTCGACGAATTCAAGCAACGCCACGGAGGCTAGGTTATGGCTGATTTGAAAGTGGGTGTAATTGGTACAGGATTCATCGGGCCTGCGCACGTTGAGGCACTGCGCCGCCTGGGCATTGAGGTGGTGGCGGTGGCCGGGCCGCGCAGCGATAGTGTGGCTGAGAAAGCGGCCAGGATGCACATCGACAAGTATTACGCCACAGCCGAAGCGCTCATTGCCGATCCTGAAGTCAATGTGGTGCACATCACCTCGCCTAACCATGTGCATCATCCGCAGGCCAAAGCCACACTCTTGGCAGGCAAGCACGTCGTGTGCGAAAAGCCGTTGGCGATGACGTCGGCCGAGTCGAGTGAGTTAGTGAAGTTGGCCAAGGAGAAGAAGTTGGTCAACGCCGTCAACTTCAACATGCGCTTCTATCCGCTGTCGCATCAGGCACGGCAGTTGGTGCAGAGCGGCGAGATCGGCGAGGTGTACATCGTGCAGGGATCGTATCTGCAAGACTGGCTGCTATTACCCACCGATTGGAACTGGCGGCTGGAACCGCAATTCAGCGGCGAGATGCGCGCCGTGGCCGACATTGGATCGCATTGGCTCGATCTGACGACGTTCATCACGGGCCTGCACATCGAAGCGGTGTTTGCGGACTTTGCCACGTTCCTCAAGACCCGCCAGAAACCAACGCAGCCCGTGGAGACGTTCACAGGCAAGTTGCAGACCAACCTGGAATATGTGGAACAGCCCATTCACACCGAAGATTATGCGACCGTGATGTTGCGTTATAGCAACGGCGCACGCGGCGTGATGACGGTAGCGCAGGTGTGTGCGGGCCGCAAGAATCGCCCGTACTACGAGATCGACGGCGCGAAGTCGGCCATCGCGTGGGACGGCGAACGCCCCAACGAGCTGTGGATCAATCATCGCGAACGGCCCAATGAATTGCTGCTGAAAGATCCGGCGCTGCTGTCACCGGAGGCGCGGCAGTTCACTTCGTATCCTGGCGGCCACAACGAGGGTTTCCCGGATACGTTCAAGCAGTTGTACACGGCGGTCTATCGCTACATCGAAGCGGGCGACTTCAACGCCCTGCCCGACTTTCCGACTTTCGAAGATGGCGATCGCGCGCTGCGTGTGGGTGAGGCGATCTTCCGCAGCGCGAAAGAAGGGTGCTGGGTGGACATTGATTGACGAGTGAAAAGTGACGAGTGAATAACCTTTCATCATCCTGTGCACTTCACTCATCATTTTTCAAGGAGGGAATGATGAAACTTGGATCGATGAGCGCTGCTTTTCCCAGGATGTCGCTGGACGATCTCGCCAAGTGGCCGGCGGGTATTTAGGTCATCCGGGTGATCAATTACACCACATATCCTATCGATTGACATCCCTTACCCATGATGTGTGTCACTATAACTAGAAACCGATCTAGGCATACAATGAAGCCGGTTGATGAATCTACTATCATCACACCTGATGGTTCACAGCACCGCACTTGCTTCCCACACCCTTTCAGAAAGGATCTTCATGTCACAACCAGACACCCTTACTCACGATGTCATTGTAGTTGGCGCAGGCCTGGCGGGCACCTGGGCCGCCATGATCGCTAGCCAACAGGGCGTCAAAGATGTCGCCGTGCTCTCCAAGATTCATCCGCTGCGATCGCACAGCGGTGCGGCGCAGGGCGGCATCGCCGCAGCATTGGGCAACACGCGCCCTACGCCCAACACCGGGGCCGAAGGGCCATTGGAGCCTGCCCCCGAAGGTGAACCCGCCGACAGTCTGGATTCGCACGTCTTCGACACGATCAAAGGTTCGGACTGGCTGGGCGATCAGGATGCGATCGAGATCATGATTAAGGATGCGCCGCAGGTGGTGTATGAGTACGAGCACATGGGCTGCGTGTTCAGCCGCCTGCCCGATGGCCGCATCGCGCAGCGGCGCTTCGGCGGGCATAGCGCTCCGCGCGCCTGTTACGCCGCCGACTGGACGGGGCACGTCCTGTTGCACACCGTCCACGAACAAGCGCTGCGCCACGGCGTGAAGTTCTACAGCGAATGGTACTGCATGGATTTGATCGTCGAAGACAACGTCTGCCGCGGCGTCGTGGCGATGAACATCCTCACCGGCGAGATTCACACCATGCGCGCCAAAGCCGTGATGTTCGGCACGGGCGGGTATGGCCGCGCCTACAAGATCACCTCCAACGCATACGCCAATACCGGCGATGGCGTGGCGATCGCGTACAACGCCGGTGTGCCGCTGCTGGATATGGAGTTCGTGCAGTTCCATCCGACCGGCCTGTACAAGCACGGCATCCTCATGAGCGAAGCCTGTCGCGGCGAAGGCGGCTATCTGGTCAACAGCACAGGCGAACGCTTTATGGAGCGCTATGCCAAGAGCAAGATGGAACTCGCCCCGCGCGATCTGGTCAGCCGATCGGAGCAGCAGGAGATCAACGAAGGGCGCGGCGGCGAAGCCGATCACGATGCGATCTATCTCGATCTGCGGCACCTGGGCCGCGAGAAGATTCTGGCCCGACTGCCCCAGGTGCGCGAGTTGGCGATTGATTTCGTCGGCACCGACCCGATCGATCAACTCGTCCCGATTCAGCCGACCGCGCACTACAGCATGGGCGGCATTCCGTGCGACGTCAACGGACAGGTCATCGCCGATGCGCAGGGCACGCCCGTCGTCGGATTTTATGCGGCCGGTGAATGCGCCTGCATCAGCGTGCATGGCGCGAATCGCTTGGGCACGAACAGCTTGCTCGATGCCTCCGTGTTCGGTCGACGGGCGGGCTATGCCATTGCCGAGTTCATCACCGGCGGGGCCAAGCTTTACCCGATCGGGGGTGATCCAGCCGATCGAAACCGCCGGCGCGTGCAGGGCTTCATGACCAATCCCGGCAAGGAATCGGTCGAGAAGATCGCGCAAGAGTTGAAGACGACGATGACCAACAACTGCGGCGTGTTCCGCGACGGCGAGCGTTTGCGAATTGCATTGAGCGACATCAAGCGCTTGCAGGAACGTTTCACTCACGCGCGGGTGATGGACACCAGCAGCCGCTTCAACACCGATGTCCTCGCCGCGCTCGAAACGGAACATCTGCTTGACTTCAGCGAGGTGATCGTGGCGGGTGCACTGGCACGCACCGAATGTCGCGGCGCTCACTGGCGCACCGATCACCTTGGGCGCGACGACAAAAACTGGCTGAAACACACCATGGCTCACAAACGCTCAAGCGGTCCCGAGTTGAGCTTCAAGAGCGTGAACATCAACTACGAGAAGTATCCGCCGCAGGAAAGAAAATACTAATGAGTAACGAGTAATGAGTAAAACGTAAAACACGCTGTTACTCGTTACTTATTACTCGTTATTGATTCAGGAGCGATTGAACCATGCCCGATTCCAATCAACAACCTACCACCGCTATCGTCCGTATTCAACGCTTCAATCCTGATGTAGACAAGAAGCCACATATGCAGGACTTCACCGTGCCGTTGACCCCCGGCACGACGATCCTCGACGCGCTGCACCAGATCAAGACTGAGCAGGATGGCAGCCTCACCTTTCGGCGCTCGTGCCGCCACGCCATCTGCGGCAGCTGTGCCATGAACGTCAACGGGCGAAATGTGCTGGTCTGCAAGACGCCGCTGGCCCGCGAACTGGACAAACAGGGCTGCGTGACGATCAAGCCCTTGCCTTATCTGCCGATCATCAAAGACCTCGTCGTCGATCGCAGCAGCTTCTGGGAACAATACTTGCGCGTGAAGCCGTGGTTGATTCCGCCCGACAACGTGCCGGAGAAAGAATTCCGGGTCAGCCCGGAAGAAGTAGAAGCGCTGCACAACGCCGAGACCTGCATCATGTGCGGGGCGTGCTACTCGTCGTGTCAGGTCATCGCCATGACCAAGCACTACGTCGGCCCGCACGCCGCGTTGAAGGCGTTTCTGCGCGTGCTCGATCCGCGCGACACCGCGCCGGCCGAACGCCTGGCCGATCTGGCCGGCGGCGATGGCGTGTATCGCTGTCATACCATCTTCAACTGCATCGACGCCTGCCCCAAGAACCTGAATCCCACCCAGGCGATCGAGACGCTGCGCAAGCTGGCGCAGAAGCGGCAGGCTATGGAAGAGGCGCGGCAGGAACGGCAGAAGACGCTGGCGTTGCCCGTGAAGAGTGAAGAATGAAAAGTGATATTTGATTTCACTCCTCACTCTTCACTTTTCACTCATCAAGGAGACCTATGTACAAAAGCACCGGGTTCATCAGTTTTGTGCTGCGCCGCTTTACGGGCGTGGTGCTGGTTCTATATCTGTTTACGCACATCCTCGTGATCGGCTCGGCGACGCAGGGCAAAGCAGCGTTTGACGCCACGCTGAAGATCGTGCAGGGGCCGTTGTTCAAGATCATGGAGATCGCGCTGATCGCCGCCGTGGCCTATCACGCGTTCGATGGCGTGCGCTTGTTGATCGTCCATTACTTCAACGTGATCGACTATCGCAAGAGCCTGTTCTATGCCGCGTTCGCCGTGGCAGCGTTCTTGACCGCCATCGGCGGTTTGCTGATCTTGCAAGCGTTGTTTTATAAGGCGTAAAACGTACTGCGTATTGCGTATTCCGTAACGCCTCGACCCGTTACGTACACTACGCACTACGCACCACGCACTACAGGAGCCATCCATGCGAATTTTCCAAATGCAGCGTGTTAGCGCGATTGCCTTGCTGATATTCCTCGGCATTCACATGGCCGTGATGCACTATCCGCCGTGGGAGATCGACTTCAGCAAAGTCGTCATCGAACGCCTGAGCAATCCGATCTGGAAGATGATCGACATCGCGTTCTTGTTCTTCGTGCTGATGCACGCCCTGACCGGCGCGTATGTCGTCCTGACCGATCTTCAGCGCATCGGTGTTTACAAGCGCGCGCTGGCCGGAGTGACCATCGTACTCGGGCTGGCGGGCTTTGTCTACGGCACGCTGACGATCATGGCGTTTCAACCGCCGGTGTAGGCCTCACCCCCGACACTGCCGCATTAACAGCAAGCGGCATCTACGACCTCTCCTGAAATCACGCGAAGCGTGCCGATTTCAGGAGAGGGGAGCGCAAACGGGAGAAGGAGCAATCATCATGCAGGTGCTGGCTGAAGGCGAAGGTGAACTGATCGGCTGGCATGATCCCGACGAGAATCGCCAGTGGATCATGGAGCACAAGTCACGCGATCTGCGCGACAAGCGGATGAGTGTTCAGGCCGCCGTCGCGCAGTTCGTGCATGACGGCGACTTCATCGCGTCGGGCGGCTTCGGCCACATTCGGGTGGCCATGTCGATCGTGTATGAGATTATCCGCCAGCGGAAGCGCCAGCTGGTCATGGCGGGCAAGACCGCCGTCCACGACATCGATCTGCTCATCGGGGCAGGCTGCGTAGACAAGGTGGAAGTGGCGTACGCTTTCGGGCACGAGCTGCGCGGCCTGTCACCCGCGGGCCGGCGGGCCGTTGAAAGCGGTCAGGTCAAAGTGGCCGCCGAGATTTCCAACGCAGGCTATCAATGGCGTTTTCTGGCGGGCATGATGGGCATTCCGTTCATCCCGTCACGCACCATGCTGGGCACTGATACCTTCAAGCACAGCGCCTGCAAGGCCGTGACCGATCCGTGGAGTGGCAAGCCCGTTTGCCTCATCCCCGCCGCGCAGCCCGATGTGGCGCTGTTCCATGTGCCGCGCTGCGACCAATACGGCAACGCCCAGATCGACGGCATCATCGTGGAAGACTTCGAACTGGCGCGCGCCGCGCGGCGTGTGATCATTACCACGGAAGAAATCGTCGAGGAAGAAGTGATCCGCAATCAGCCGAGCCGCACGATGATCCCGTTCTACGTCGTCGATGCGGTGTGTGAAGTGCCGTACGGCGCGCATCCGACGTTGATGCCCTACCACTATTTCTTTGACGAAGAACACATCGGCGAATGGCTGGACGTGGCCCAGACCCCGGAAGGGACGGCGGCCTACCTTGAAAAGTATGTCTACGGCGTGAGCGACTTCGAAGGCTATCTCGAACTGGTGGGCGGCCTGCGCAAACTGGATTTCTTGAAGCAAGTCGAACAACTCAAAACGCCCATGCGCGCGCCGTGGTTGAAAACGAAGAAATAGAAAGTGACTGATCGGGACTCGAGGCTTTAGCCGGTCTCACTGAATCTCACACACTCCGGCTGAAGCCTCGAGTCCAGGGTGTTAGCAGTTTCTTTGGCAGCGTACTGCTTGGTCTGATGTCCGCGCACTGACGCGGATTAAGGAGGCGATTAGCATGGCCGAACAAGTCGCAACCTACACCTCGACCGAACAATTGACAGCCGTGGCCTCGCGCTTGCTGGAAGACAAGAAATCGGTCCTGGTGGGCACCGGTCTGCCGGTGATCGCCGCGCTGCTGGCGCAACGCACACATGCGCCGGGACTGCTCATCATCTTTGAAGCGGGCGGCATCGGCCCGCGCGTCCCAGTCTTGCCGATCTCGGTCGGCGATTCACGCACGTTCTATCAGGCGGCCGCGGCTTCCAGCATGCACGATGTGATGAGCGCCTGCCAGGCGGGCTACGTGGACTTCGGCTTCCTGGGCGCGGCGATGATCGATGTGTACGGCAATATCAACACGACCGTCATCGGCGAGTGGGAACATCCCACGGCGCGTTTGCCCGGCAGCGGCGGCGCGAATGATATCGGTTCGTTGTGCCCGCGCACCATCATCCTCATGCGGCAGGATAAGCGCAAGTTTGTCGAACGCGTGAACTACATTACCACGCCGGGTTACCTCGACGGGCCGGGCGCGCGCGAACGCGCCGGCCTCCCCCCCCACACCGGCCCCTATCGCGTCATCACGCAGTTGGGCGTCTATGGCTTCGACGAAGAAACGAAGCGGCTGACTCTGTTGGCGCTGCATCCCGGTGTGACCCTCGCCGATATGCGCGCCAACAGCGCGTGTGAAATTCTGATTCCCTCGGAAGTAGGCACGACCGATCCGCCGACCGAGCATGAACGCCGCCTGCTGCACGAGATCGATCCGGCGGGGATGGTGCTGGGGAAGTAGCAGGCAGACGCCAATAGACCTGGCAGGTTACCATTGATTGTTAGGCACAGCGCGATGATCGACCAGATCGATGATCTGGCTACGCTTTCTTGAAGATGAAAACCTGCCAGGTCTTGCACGCATCGATCATGGCGGGCCGCCTGCTGCGCGAGATCGATCCAGCGGGGACGGTGCTTGGGAAATAGCTGATGGGCGCGTTACCACGTCAGATTATCAGAAATAGATATTGTGGATTATCATTGCGAGCAAAAGTAACCGTGCTACCGTCATGCCCGAGGGCTTCTATCGGGCATCCAGCGTAACGACGGGAGCACTGCGCCGCACGTGTTGGCAATTAGCGCAGGCCGGACTACTGGATTCCCGCTTAAAGCCTGCGGGAATGACAGCACCGCGCGACGGCTGAGTAGAAACGAGTCAGGGAGAAATAAAATGGTACGGATACCTACGCAGCGTGAGCCGACACATCCAGGCGAAATGCTCTTAGCAGAGTTTCTCATCCCCATGGGCATAACACAACGCCAGTTGGCGGATGCCATTCATGTGCCTTATCAAAGAATCAACGAGTTGGTAAACGGCCGCCGTGGCATCACACCAAGCACGGCCTTGCGGCTCGCCAAGTTCTTCGGCATGTCACCCGATTTTTGGATGAACCTACAGTTGCGCTGGGATTTGTATCACGCCCAGCAAACCGAAGTGAAAGAATTAAAGGCGATTCAGCCGCATCCGTACTCGGCCCAGTCTGCCAGTTCATATCGGTAAATGTTCCTAACGTGCGTTATGAAGTTGCCACGCTGCACGAGATCGATCCGGCGGGGATGGTGCTGGGGAAGTAGCGGCTAGACACAAATAAACCTGGCAGGTTTCGATCTTCAAGAAAGCTGTAACAGATGATCGATCTGATCGATCATCACAGCGAGCCTGATCATCAATGAAAACCTGCCAGGTCTGAAGTTGGGCGGCGTGTGACCAAGAAGATCGACGAAGTGGCGACAAACGCGATTAGCGTATTGAAGACCGGCGGGCGCATCGACGAGGAAGGTGGGCTGGGGCGCGTGATGTGAAGGCTTGGCGTGAAGATTCAATGAGTGCCACCCACCCGGAGGTTTTGTGAACCTCCGGGTGGGTTTTTCATACTACCGGGTTATGAGGGGCAAGTAGATGCCATATTGCTTGAGCGCAAACGTCGCAGTGATGGTCTTGTTGCTATCCATCGTCACGATCAGCGGATTGGTCGTCGTCACGACGTTGCCGCTCCAGCCCGTGAAGGTGGACGTGATCAGCGGCGTGGCCGTGAGAGTAACGAGCGTTCCGACGGTGTAACTCGGTCCCGGCGGATTGAGCGTTACACTGCCCAGACCGTTGCCCGCGTAGTTCACCGTCAACGTGTAAGTGTTGAGTGCGTTGAGGGCAAACGCCGCGCTGATGGTGTGGCTCCCCGTAACATTCGTGAAGGCGTAGAGGCCGATCGGGCCTTGCGAGATGCCATCGACACCAACATCGACGATGTGATAGCCGGTGTTCGATGTGATCGTGAAGGTCTGGTTCGCGCCATAGTTCATCGTCTGCGGCGTTGATGGGGCGATGCTACCGTTCGCACCTGTCGTCGGCGTGATGATGTAGGTGTTGATCGCAAACGCCGCGCTGATGGTGTGATCGGCGGTGATGTTCGTGAAGGCGTAGAGGCCGAGCGGGCCTTGCGAGACGCCGTCAACGCCTACATCGGCAATGTGATAACCGATGTTCAGTGTGATCGTGAAGGTCTGGCTCGCGCCGTAGTTCACGGTCTGCGGTGTCGCGGGTGTGATGCTGCCATTCGCACCCGCCGTCGGCGTGATGACGAAGGTCTTCAGTGCGAATGTCGCCGTGACGGACTTATCCGCATCCATCGTCAGCGTGATAGGGCTGCTTGTGCCGTTCACGTCGCCGCTCCAGCCCGTGAAGGTGGAACTGATCAGCGGCGTCGCGGTCAACGTGACGACATCGCCGTAGAGGTATTGATGTATGCCGGCTGTCGGTGAGACAACGCCACTGCCAGTACCCGCCATCGCCACAGTGAGGGTGTAGTTGCTCGGCGCAAATTGATATTCATACGCGCCGATGTCGAAGCCTGCGCCGATGGGGCGTGGGTTGCCGTCGAGGTCGGTGTAAACGCCCGCATCGATGCCGTGATCGATGGCCGCGGAACCTGCCTGAAGATGGTAGTCGTCGTGGAAGGGATCGATGAACTTCGGATCGCCGATCAAACTGTGCGCTCCCGTGATGACGCCCACTGTATTAGTGATGTTCCCGAAAAAGAGGTTGTAATCTTCGTAGACGGTGCCGCCTGTGCTGTTGATGGCGATCGTGTGACTCGCAATGATGCTGTCGGTGATATGCAACGTCGCATCAGTAACAGCAATTGCTGACTTGTCATTCAAATTGATGTCAGCAATGGTCAAGTTAACCAATGTAATCTGATTGGACACTCGGTAACCAGCAAAGAGGGTTGCGCCATCGGTGATCGCTACATTATTCGCAAAGACTGAATTAGTAATGGCCGCCTGAGCGGCGATGGCTGGATCAGGTCCAGTTCTGCTGAGTAATATTGCTCCACCATAAAGAGCGGTATTACTCACAAATTGAGAATTGGCTACTAAGAGGCTTTCTTCCCCGAATATCGCGCCACCACCTCCACCAATACTATAATAAAGACCATTCGCTGTATTACTCTGGAAATAAGCGTTCTCAATATTGGCATGATGCGCCCAAACGGCCCCTCCTGAGTCTGCTGAATTGCTAATGAATTGCGTGTCACGAACATATAGAGTGTCAAGTGCCGCAACGGCACCGCCGTTGTTGTAGCCACGCTTTATATTGTGTTCGAAACGACCACCAAAGATTGCGGCTTTCTGGCTGGTCAGCCCACCGCTCTGCATGTCGTAGGATGATGTTGTAGTGTTATTGACAAAGTCGGTGTCGGTCATGACCGCGAACGCGATATAGGCGGCACCGCCTTGGTTTTGCTCGAGTCGAGAGTTAACAAGAGTACCGTCATATATGATATAGACAGCGGGGCCATTTTGTGTCGTGCTTGCGCTGTTGCTAATGAAATTCGTATTACTAATTAAGGCATAGTAGGCCATTACCCCGCTGCCTATGTATAGGGCAGAATTATTACTCACGTTAGAATTCACTAGCGTCAACCCGGGGCCTTCGGCATAAATACCACCACCAGCATCCGCAGTATTATTGGTGATATTCAGGTTATACAACGAAGGTGAAGCCTCTGGTCCGACATATATTCCGCCACCACAGTATTGGGGACAGCTAGGGGCGCCAAATGACTCACTTATATCGCTTCCCGTAAACGTCAGCCCCGAAATCACGACAGAGTTGCTGATCGTCGCGCCGGTCACGGTGAGAACGCGTTGACCCTCAACGGCGTGGATGATCGTCGTGTCACTGTTGACGCCTGTCAGACTG
>Ga0182021_10002921_pt1 | contig 20123 bp, 15 predicted proteins | sample 612E3MmetaG_FD_120493 | JGI IMG/M metagenome (GOLD analysis project Ga0182021, IMG submission 120493) | Permafrost microbial communities from Stordalen Mire, Sweden - 612E3M metaG (Illumina Assembly) | ecosystem: Environmental > Terrestrial > Soil > Wetlands > Permafrost | place: Sweden... | reverse complement strand
GTGGTCTTCCCCACCGCGCTCGAGGAGATCGACGGAGTGCGATATGTCTTCTACGGCATGGCCGACAGCAGCATCGGTGTGGCGCGGCTTGGCCGTCGGGCGTAGTCAGGCGCCCGCTGCGATGACGCGAGTGCTGCTGCATGACGGCTGGGCCCTGCGGGCCACCGGCGGACCGATCCCCGCCGACCTGCCACAGGTCATCCCGGCGAGTGTGCCTGGCACGGTCCACACCGACCTGCTCGCGGCGGGGTTGATCCCCGACCCGTACATCGATCTCAACGAGTCCGCGGTCGCCTGGATCGGCGAGTCCGATTTCGCCTACGACACCCGGTTCTCGTTTACCCCTGAGGGCCACGAGCGCGTCGATCTCGTGGCGGAGGGCCTCGACACCGTCGCCACCGTACGGCTCAACAGCGTCGAGCTCGGCCGCACGAAGAACCAGCACCGTTCCTACCGGTTCGACGTGCGTGAGAGCGTGCGTGAGGGCGACAACGAGCTGACGATCGAGTTCGCGTCGGCGCTCAGGTTCGCCCGAGAGGCCGAAGCACGGCTCGGCGCCCGGCCCTACTCTCACCATTCGGGTCCCTACAACGCCATCCGCAAGATGGCCTGCAACTTCGGCTGGGACTGGGGGCCTGTACTTGTGACCGCGGGAGTCTGGAAACCGATCTACCTGCACGAGTGGTCCTGCGCGCGCATCGTCGGTGTCGTGCCGCAGGTGACCGTGGGGCCGGACGGCAGCGGCCACGTCTCGGTCGGCGTGGCGCTCGAGCGCACGTCGGAGAGCGACGTCGCGGTGAGCGCCCGGCTCACGGGCGCGGGCGGTACCGATGTGTCGACCCGCATCACGACAGCCGGCGCGACGGGTGTTCGGCTCGAGCTCGACGTGGCGGAACCGCAGCTCTGGTGGCCGCGCGGCTACGGCGATCAGCCGCTCTACGACCTGGCGGTGTCGGTCTGCGACGGCGCAACGACCCTCGACGACTGGCACAAGAGCGTCGGTTTTCGCACGGTCGAGCTTCGCCAGACGCCCGACGCCTGCGGCACGGGCTTTCAGTTCTTCGTCAATGGCCAGTACGTGTGGATCAAGGGCGCGAACTGGATCCCCGACGACTGCTTTGCGCCGCGCGTCACCGCGCAGGACTACGCGGCCGGCGTGAACCACGCCGTCGAGGCCGGCATGAACCTGCTGCGGGTCTGGGGCGGCGGCATTTATGAGAGCGACGTGCTCTACGAGCTCTGCAACCGCGCGGGAATCCTGGTGTGGCAGGACTTTCTGTTCGCGTGCGCCGCCTACTCGCAGGCCGCCGAACTGTGGGACGAGGTCGAAGCCGAGGCGCGCCAGAACGTCGCCCGCCTTGCGTCCAACCCCTCGCTGGCCTGCTGGAACGGCAGCAACGAGTGCATCGAAGGTTATTACCACCATGGCTGGCGAGAGGCCCTCGGCGACAAAGTGGACTGGGGACGCGGCTACTACGACAGGCTTTTGCCCGGGATCGTCGCCGAGCTCGACCCGGGCAGGCCGTACATTCCCTCGAGCCCGTTCTCGCCGACCGACTATGCCAGGCCACGCGATCTCGACCATGGCACTGTGCATAGCTGGGACGTATGGAACCGCCGCGATTACACGACTTACCGCGACGAGATCCCGCGCTTCGTCGCCGAGTTCGGCTTTCAGGGTCCGCCGAACTACGCGACCCTGGCCCGCAGCGTGCACGACGACCCGCTCGCGCCCGACTCGCCCGCCATGCTCTCACACCAGAAGGCCGACGACGGAGACGGCAAGTTGCGCCGCGGATACGTGCCGCATCTGCCGGCGCCGACCAGTTTCGACGACTGGCACTTCGCCACGCAGTTGAACCAGGCCCGTGCTGTCGCCTATGGCATCGAGCACTTCCGCTCGTACTCGCCGCGCACGGCCGGGGCGATCGTCTGGCAACTCAACGACTGCTGGCCGGTGACAAGCTGGGCGGCGGTCGACGGCGGCGCGCGCCGCAAGCCGCTGTGGTATGCGTTGCGGGCCCGCAACGCTCCCCGGCTCGCGATGATCCAGCCGCGGCCGGAAGGGCTGTCGCTGATCGCCGGCAACGACGCGGCCGCGCCGTGGCGCGAGCAGATCCTGGTCGCCCGAGTAGCACTCGACGGTACCGAGCTGGCCCACCAGACCGTGCGGCTCGACGTTGCGCCGCGCACCAACCAGACGGTGCTGCTCGACGCCGGTGTGTCGCGGCCGGGCAGCCCGACCGGTGAGGTCATCGTCGCCCGGTCGCGGCAGGCGCAGAACGCGTTCTGGTACTTCGTCGAGGATATCGAGCTCGAAGTCCCGCCGTTGGCCCTGGTTACCACGGTCACGCCGGTAGACCACGGATACCGCATCGAGGTGCACGCCGCGGCGTTTGCCAAGGATCTGGTGCTGAACGCCGACCGCCTCGACGCCGCTGCCGCGGTCGACGATCAGCTTGTCACTCTGTTCCCGGGCGAGAGCCACACGTTCATCGTCACCTCGGACGCCGAGCTCGACAGCGAGGCGCTCGTCGCTCATCCGGTCCTGCAGTGCGTCAACACGCTGGCCCACCCCGACGGTCGCGAGATGCAGCGCAAGCCGTCGACAGCGACGCCGTGAGCCGGCTCATCCGGCGTCGTGCCGCTCACCTCCAGCCGGACAGCAGTCGGTGATACGCGAAGGCCTACCCGGCCCGTCGCCCGTGGACCCTCGACCTCATTTCGCGATCTGTTCCTCGACCTCTTCCGCTCCCTGCGCATAGAGCTTCTCCTCGTTGGGGGCGAGCTCGCGGAGCAACCTGAGAAACTCTCCGACGTGGACGCGTTCCTCGTCGGCCACGTCTTTGAGCACGCCTGCGGCGAGCCTGTTGTCGGTCGACTCGGCGAGCTGCATGTACAACTGAATCGCTTCGAACTCCGCGGCCACCGAGAAACGCACGGCCCTGATCAGCTCCTCAGCGGTGAGCTTCCGGTCGTGTGCCACTCCCGAAAACGGCGATCCGAACTCCGGCATGGCTGCTCTCCCTTCTTGCTTTTCTTCGGGCTCCCGCCCAACAGCGAGGCAGCCGTTGGCGGCGAGCCACAGACATAGACGGCTCCTGTCGTAAGCGACCATACCACCCGCACCGCACGAAGCGGCCGAGGCGCCGGGGGCAATCGTCCTCACCAGCGACGGCAGCGGAACGGTTACCGGAAGGCGTTCTCGGAGAAGCTCATGCCACCGGCCCCCCGCGGGGGCATCGGCAGCCGAGAGGGAGCTTGAGGCCGAGTGAGATCCGATACCGCCCAGTCCCAGGCCGGCGAGTCCAAACCAGCGTCCGATCCCACCGCCAGCGACGATCTGCAATCCCTTCCCCTGCCGGATGTCGAGCGGCGGCTGGAGTCTTCGCCCGACGGCCTCGGCCAGGCCGAGGCCCAGAAGCGGCTGGCTCACTACGGGCCCAACGAGATCGCCGAGCACAGAGCCAATCCGGTCCTGAAACTGCTGGCCTATTTCTGGGGCCCCATCCCGTGGATGATCGAAGTCGCCGTGATCCTGTCGGGAGTACTGCGGCACTGGCCGGACTTCTTCATCATCCTTGTCCTGCTGGTCGCCAACGCCGTGATCGGCTTCTGGGAGGAGCACCAGGCGGGCAAGGCTATCGACGCCCTCAAGGCCCAACTTGCGATCAAAGCCCGGGTGAAACGTGACGGCAAGTGGAGCACCCCGGCGGCCCGTGAGCTGGTGCCGGGCGACGTTATCCGCCTGCGCCTGGGCGACATCGTGCCGGCCGATGCCCGCCTGCTGGACGGCGACCCGATCGAGGTCGACCAGTCGGCGCTGACCGGCGAGTCGCTGCCCGCCGCGCGCGCCGCGGGCGAAGCCGTGTATAGCGGCTCGATCATCCGCCAGGGCGAGATCGGCGCCCTGGTCTATGCCACCGGCGCGCGCACCTACTTCGGCAAGACGGCGCAGCTTGTCCAGGGGGCGCAGACCGTCAGTCACTTCCAACGGGCGGTGCTGAAGATCGGTACCTACCTGATCGTTCTCGCGATAGTGCTGGTCGCGGTGATCGTGGCCGTGTCCATCCTGCGCGGCGACCCGCTCCTCACCACGTTGCAGTTCGCCCTGGTGTTGACCGTGGCGGCGATCCCCGTGGCCATGCCCACGGTGCTGTCGGTAACCATGGCGGTGGGCGCGCGTCTGCTCGCCGGCAAGCAGGCGATCGTGAGCCGCCTCGTGGCCATCGAAGAACTGGCCGGCGTCGACGTGCTGTGCGCCGACAAGACCGGCACCCTGACCCAGAACAAGCTCACCCTGGGAGATCCGTTCAGCGTCAACGAGGTCCCCGCTGAGCAAGTCATCCTGGTCGCGGCCCTGGCCTCACGCGCCGACAACGACGACCCCATCGATCTGGCCGTTCTGGCCGGCCTGACAGACGAGCAGGCGCTGCAAGGCTATCAGGTGGTCCACTTTCAGCCCTTCGACCCGGTGCACAAGCGCACCGAGGCGGCCGTCAAGGCCGCCGACGGCAAGCCGTTCAAGGTGACAAAGGGCGCGCCGCAGGTGATCCTGAAGCTGGCCGACGACGCCGGGCAGGTGCAGCCCGCTGTCGAGCAGGCCGTCAACGACTTCGCGGCGCGGGGCTATCGTTCGCTGGGGGTGGCTCGGGCCGACGGAGAAGGCCCTTGGCGGTTCCTTGGCGTGCTGCCCCTCTCCGACCCGCCGCGCGACGACGCCAGGGCGACCATCGCCACCGCGCGGCAGATGGGTGTCGCGGTCAAGATGGTCACCGGCGACGCCCTCGCCATCGCCAAGGAGACGGCCAAGAAGGTCGGGCTCGGCGCCGACATTCTCGATGCCGCCGGCCTGGGCGATGTCAAACATGACGAGACGGCGGCGGCGGCCGAGTCCATCGAGCAGGCCGACGGCTTTGCTCAGGTGTTCCCCGAACACAAGTTCCACATCGTCGACGTCTTGCAGAAGCGCGGCCACATCGTCGGCATGACGGGCGACGGAGTAAACGACGCTCCCGCGCTGAAGAAGGCCGATTGCGGCATCGCCGTGTCGGGTGCGACCGACGCAGCGCGCGCCGCGGCCGCCATCGTGCTGATGACCTCCGGCCTGTCGGTGATCATCGACGCCATCAAGGAGAGCCGCAAGATCTTTCAGCGCATGAACAGCTACGCGATCTACCGCATCGCCGAGACGCTGCGCGTACTGGTGTTCATGACGCTGGCGATCCTGATCTTCAACTTCTATCCAGTGACCGCGGTGATGATCGTGATGCTGGCGTTGCTCAACGACGGCGCGATCCTGTCGATCGCCTACGACAACGTGCGCTACCGAGATCAGCCCGAGGCCTGGAACATGCGCCTGGTGCTGGGCATCGCCACGGTCCTGGGCCTCGTCGGACCGCTGGCCGCGTTCGGCCTGTTCTACCTTGGCGACCGCGTCTTTCACCTTGGCCACCCGCAGCTGCAGACCCTGATGTATCTGATGCTCTCGGTCGCCGGGCACCTGACGATCTTCCTTGCCCGCACCCGCGGCCCATTCTGGTCCATACGACCGGCGCGCATTCTTCTGATGGCCGTGCTCGGCACGCAGACTCTGGCGACATTGATCGCGGTCTACGGGCTGTTCATGACACCCCTCGGCTGGGGTTGGGCCCTGCTTGTCTGGGGGTATGCGCTGGCGTGGTTCCTGGTGACCGACCGTGTCAAGCTGGTCGCCTATCGGATCATCGATCCGCAGAGAGGCGAGACGCCGTCCAAAGCGGCGCCCGCGGTCCCTGTACGATCGTAGAGACCGTGGGGGACCCGCGGCGCAGATCTGACGATGCGTGCCGCGATACGTAAGCAGGTGCACGAACAAGAGTCCCTGAAAGGAGACAACGTGAAGAAGTCGCTGGGAGCCAGGACCCTGCTCTACCCGACACCCGTGCTGGTCGTCGGCAGCTACGCCGCCGACGGGCGGCCGAACGTGATGACGGCGGCCTGGGGCGGCATCGCCTGTTCCAAGCCGCCCTGCATCTCAGTGTCGCTGCGGGCCGCCACCGCCACGCACGGCAACATCGTCGCCCGCAAGGCGTTCACCATCAGCCTGCCCGGCCGCCGGCAGGCCGCCCAGGCCGACTACTTCGGACTGGTCTCGGGGCGCGACACCGACAAGTTCGCGGCCGCCGGGCTGACGCCCGTGCAGGCCGAGCTCGTCGATGCCCCCTACGTGGGAGAGTTCCCCTTCGTGATCGAGTGCGCGCTCTTTCAGACCCACGAGCTCGGCCTCCACACCCAGTTCGTCGGCGAGGTCAAGGACGTCAAGATCGACGAGGACTGCCTCGACACGGCCGGCCACATCGACATCAACAAGCTCGACCCGATCGCCCTGGCGCTCGAGGCGGGCGGCTACTTCGCCCTGGGCGAGCTCATCGGTCCGGCGTTCTCGATCGGCAAGGTATTCGTCGCCGGCGCCGGCTCGTAGGCGCAGGCGCGGCGGCGCCGACTAGAGGGAGAGCGGAAGCACGGCGACCGCAGCCGACAGGCCCGAAAGCGCCAGGGGCGAGCCGCCTGTCGGCCGGGCGAATGCTCGTCTGGGCGTCCTCGCGTTGGCCATCCTGGCCCTGGTGTGGGGCTACAACTGGGTGGTCATGAAGATCGGCCTGCGCTACTCGCAGCCGTTCACCTTCGCGGCGTTGCGCACCTTTCTTGGGGCCGTCGTGCTTTTCGGGCTTCTGGTCGCGCTGCGCCGCCCCCTGAGACCCAGAGCGCTCGTCCTGACCGGCCTCATCGGACTGCTGCAGACCACCGGTTTCGTGGGCCTCGCCATGTGGGCTCTGGCCAGCGGCGGGGCGGCCAGGACCTCTGCGCTGGTCTACACCATGCCGTTCTGGCTCGTGCTCATGGCCTGGGTCGTCCTCGGCGAGCGTCTGGGAAGGCTGCAATGGGCGGCGGTCGCTGTGGCCTTCGGGGGGCTCGTCCTGGTGCTGAGCCCATGGCGCCTGCACGGCCTGTCCAGCAGCCTGCTGGCGGTGGGAGCCGGCTTTCTGTGGGCGGCGAGCGCGATCGTGGCAAAGATCCTGCAGAGACGCCACGACGTCGACCTGCTCTCCCTCACCGCCTGGCAGATGCTCCTGGGATCCGTGCCGCTCGTCGCCATCGCCTTTCTGACATCTTCCGGACCGCCGGTCTGGTCGGCCGCGCTCGTCTGGACGCTGGCCTATAACGTTCTGCTGGCCAACGCCCTGGCCTGGTTTCTGTGGCTCTACACGCTGCGCGTGCTGTCGGCGGGCCGGGCCGGGCTCGGCACGCTGGCGACTCCGGTCGTCGGCGTGACCGCGGCCTGGATCCAGCTTGCGGAGCGGCCGAGCCTTGCGGAGACGATCGGCATGGCGCTGGTCGTCGGCGCACTCGGCCTGGCATCCCTGGCGCAGACCGTGGCGGGGCGGCATACCCCGCCGAAGTCTGCCCAGCTCTGAGCCGAGGGGCAGGGCGCTGCCCAGGGTCGAGCCCACTGCCCCTTCGCGAGAAACTCTCAGGAGACTCCAAGGCAACGCTCAGAGTCTTTTCAGTGCGGCCGGTTACAACTGTGCTGACAGGTAAATGACACCGAGCCCCTCCGGCCTGGCGACGATCAAGCGAGGCGGGGTGGCGCTCCGGTGGCGCAGCGAAAACGTGGAGGGACGATGTCAGATCCATCGTCGCCGGGCGGGCCCTTCGGGGGCCCCGGTCCCGACGAAGCAGGAACCGCCAAGATCGAGTTCGACCGTGCCGCGGCGAGTCCCCCGAACACGCCCTGGAGCGCGCCCGACACCGGCTGGGAGACGCCGAGCCCGCAGGTGGTGGGCTGGGGTCCGCCTCCGCCGCAGGCCGGCTGGACCGCGCTGCCGGGTGGCGGCTGGAGTCCCCCGGCCCAAGCCGAGGCGACCTGGATCGCGCCGCCCTCGCCGCAGGAAGCAGAAAGTCCGCCACTCCCGCCGGCTGCGGGGTCGCAGCCTCCCTACCCTTCGCAAACAGTCGGCCCGCGTCGCCGGCGCCGTTTTGCGCGCATCGCAGCCAGCGCCTTGCTGGTCGGCGGCGCCGTGTTTCTCGGTGTGGCCCTCAGTCACGACTTCACCCAATCGCACACCGCCACGACGTCGCAGACACAGCCCGCCGCCGGTTCCGGCGCGAGCGGCTCGAGCGGCTCGGCCCTAGGTAACGGCGCCGGCTCCGGCTCGAGCGGTTCCGGCAGCTCCGGCGGCTCGGTCTTCGGCGGCAGCAACTCCGGATCGAGCGGTTCCGGCTCGGATGGCTCTGGCGGCTCGATCTTCGGCGGCAGCGGCTCCGGCTCGAGCGGTTCCGGCTCGGATGGCTCGTCGAGCACCGGCTCGCCCGGCGCGGGCGCCCCGAGCAACGTGACCTCGATCGCCGCGGCGGTCGATCCGGCTCTTGTCGACATCAACGTCACGCTCGGGTACCAGTCCGCCCAGGCGGCGGCCACCGGCATCGTCCTGAACTCCTCGGGTCTCGTGCTCACCAACAACCACGTGGTCGACGGCGCCACCACCATCAGCGCCACCGACGTGGGCAACGGCCGGACCTACTCGGCGACGGTCGTGGGCTACGATCCCAGCCACGACGTCGCCCTCATTCAGCTGCAAGGCGCCTCTGGTCTCAAGGCGGCGCAGCTCGGCGACTCCACCAGGGCGACGGTCGGCCAGGCCGTGGTGGCCGTGGGCAACGCCGGCGGCGCCGGCGGCACGCCCAGTGCGGCCGGCGGCTCGCTGGTGGCTCTCGATCAGCAGATCACCGCGGGCGACTCGAGTTCCGGCAGCTCCGAGCAGCTGAGCGGCATGCTCCAGACCAACGCCGACATCCAGCCGGGCGACTCCGGCGGGCCGCTGGTCAACACCGCCGGCCAGGTGATCGGTATCGACACCGCCGGCGCCTCGAGCGGCGACTCGTTCAGCTCGACACAGACCACCCAGGGCTTCGCCGTCCCGGTGAACACGGCGCTGGCGATCGTCACGCAGATCCAGAATCACACGGCTTCGTCTACCGTGCACATCGGCGCGACCGCGTTTCTGGGCATCGAGATCCAGCCCGCCGACAGCCAGAGCGGCTTCGGCAGCGGCAGCCTCGGCGGTCAGTCCGGCACGTCGGCCTCCGGCGCGACCGTCGCCGGGGTGCTGTCGGGTTCGCCGGCGGCACAGGCCGGCCTGACGACCGGCGATGTGATCGTCTCGGTCGACGGCCAGACTGTCGACTCCCCGACGACCCTGAGCTCACTGCTCAGCAGCCACCATCCCGGCGACAAGGTCCAGATCGGCTGGACCGACTCATCGGGCGCCCAGCAGACGGGCACCGTCCAGCTCGCCAGTGGACCGGCCGCCTGAGAACGGCAGCTCACAGACGGGCTTCGTCACCGGCGCCCCCGCCGCAGTCGCGGCGGGGGCGCCGCCGCGTGTGACACGGCCGCGACGCGATAGACTCTCCGGTGATGCGATGCACAGCGAACAGGCGCAGATGATGGTCGGACTCGCTGCCCCGATGACCCGCGGCCCCCGGCCCTAGCGCCTCGTGATCAGCGCCCCGTTTCGCCGACCCGCTTCGCGCGCGACGCTGCTCACGCTCTCTCTGGGGCACGGCTGCGCCGACCTGTGCTCGGGCGCGCTGTTTGCCCTGCTGCCCTTCCTGGTCGTGGAGAGGCACTACAGCTACGCGGCCGCCGGCGTGTTCGCGCTCATCGCCAGCGCCGCCAGCGCCGTGTTCCAACCTCTCGTCGGCGCCCAGGGCGACCGCACCGAGGCACACTGGTTGCTGACCGCCGGGCTCATCGTCACCGGGCTGGGCATGGGGGCCGTCGGGTTTGCGTCAAGTTACCCCCTCACGCTGCTCGCCGTGGCCATCTGCAGCGCCGGGGCCGCCACCTTTCATCCCGAAGGCGCCCGCTGGGCGCGTCACGTCGCCAGCAGCCGAGTCACCGCCGACATGAGCGTCTTCTCGGTGGGCGGCGGTGTCGGCTACGCTCTCGGCCCTCTGGTGGTGGCGGCCGCGCTCGTGCCCTTTGGCTTGCACGGCACGGCGGTCATCGCCCTCGTCCCCCTGGCCGCGGCGGCGGTCGTCGGTGTGGCGTTGCGGCGCTTCCATGCCCGGCCGGCGAGCGCACACGGGCTGCCCCGCCAGGCGGAGCCACTCGGCTCGGAGTGGCGCCCGTTCGCCTGTCTTGCCGCACTGTTCTGCGTCGCCTGTGGGGTCACCACCGGCCTGCTCACGTACGTGCCCCTGTTCCTGGTCCAGGCCCGCGGCACGAGCCCCGGGACAGCCAATGTGATGAGCAGCGTCCTGCTGGGCGCCGCGGCCGCCGGCACGCTGCTGGGCGGCGTGGCCGCGCAACGCTTCGGGCGGCGTCTCGTGCTGCTCGTGCCGCAGCTCCTGCTCGTGCCGGCGATCGCCCTGCTGCCGAGCCTGAGCTACGGCGCCATGATCCCCGTGGTGGCTCTGATCGGCCTCTCGATGAACGCCAACGTGAGCGTCGCGCTCGTGCTGGCGCAGGAGTACCTGCCGGCCCGCATGGGCCTCGCCACGGGCCTGACGATCGGCCTCTGCGGCGGCGTCGGCGGCCTCGTCGCGGCCGCGCTGGGCCTGCTGGGCGACGCCGCGGGGCCGAGCTCGGTGCTCTATGCGATCGCCGCGCTGCCGCTGGTGGTGGCCGTGCTGGCGCTCAGGCTGTCGCGGCCGCTGGCCGCGCCGCCCGAGACCGTCTGGAGCCTGAGGGCCGAAGCCGGGCGCTAAAAGTGGCGCGCCATCCCGCGCGGCCGCTGCGCGGAAGGCTCCGTCGAGGCAAGGCCGGTTCCGCCTTGTGCGCGAGTCACGCTCGCGCCTTTAGAAGCCTCATATGCAGTCGAACAGGGCGTAGTCGGCGCCGCCGGCGGCGGCCTGGCCGCCGCCGGCGCCCGGCAGGCGGGCGGAGCTGGAGGCCGCGACCGCCGCCTGCCTTTCGCTCATGAGCTCGGCGAAGACCGGTCGCACGAAGTCGCAGTACGGGAAGGGCGCACCCGGGCCGCCCGGCAGATCGCGCACGCGGGCGGCGTAGTGAGCCTGCATCCAGCACTCGCCGCCGCAGGCGTCGACGACCCGACAGGCGGCGCACTCGGCGCGATCGCGCGCCCGCGCGGCGCGCAGCAGGCGCAACCCGGGGGACGATCGCCAGATGTCGTCGAGCCGGTCACGGCGCAGGTCGCCGGCCACGAACGCCGGATCGCCGGCCGTGATCGTGCAGGCGTAGACCTTGCCATAGGGGTCGATCGCCAGATCCCGGCAGCCGGCGGTGCAGAAGTCCTGGGGCTGGGCGAGTCGCCGGCGCCAGGCAGCCAGATTGTCGACGGTCAGATCGAGCTCGCCGGCGACGGCGACGAGTTCGCGCAGCCCCGCCAGCATCTCGGCGCCGCTGGGCACGAGGTCGAGGTCGGCGGCCAGTCCGCCGCGCTGATGAGGCAGGATCAGATGCAGGCGGGTGACCCCGACGCGCTCGAGCTCGCGCGCCAGCGCAGTCAGCCCGGGCAGCGTCGGCCGCAGCAGCACGGCGTTGGCCACGGGCTCGAGCCCAACCGCCAGCAGGTTGGCGATCGAGTCGATCACCGCGGCGTGATTGCCCGGCGCGCGCAGCTCGTCGTGGATCTCTTCGGGACCGTCGATGCTGACCAGCGGTCGCAGGCGGCCGTGCCCGGCGGCCGCGAGCTCGGCGGCCAGCGCCGCCGTGATGGGACTGTTGAAGAACAGCCGGGCCTTCAGGCCGTGGCACCCGGTGACGTGTTCGAGCAGCTCACAGAGATCGTCGCGCAGCAGCGGATCGCCGCCCAAAAAGACGAAGCTGACCGCGCCCAGCGCGGCGCAGTCGTCGATCGCCCGCCGCCACTCGGCGGTGGTGAGCTCGTCGGGCTCCCAGGGGTTGGCCCGGTTGTAGCAGTGCCGACAGGCGCTGCCGCAGCGGTTGGTCACGTGCAGGTAGACCTCGCGCAGGCCCGACCCGACGCTCGCCTGACCACGCAGCCCCGACCCGACGCTCGCCTCACCGCGCAGGCCGGCGTCCGTGGTGAGGCGCGCGAGGACGGGCAGATCGGCGGCCTCGTCGACATCGAGCCACAATGGCAGTTGGACCGCCTCGAGGCCGGCCCTGGAGGCCTCGGCCAGGGTCCAGGAGAGCAAGGCGGCGGTCCCCATAGGCGCAGCTTCGATCAGGTGGCGCAGCGCGCCCTGGTGCGCCAACCAAGTCTGACGGTCGACCCCCACGGCGTAGTAACCGCCGTCGAGCGCGGGACCGAGCACGACCCGGCCCGCCGCGAGGCGGTCGACGGCGAGCCGCAGGTACCGGCCCGGGATCGCCGGACTGTCGCTGTTCAGGGCAACGACCGACTCGGCGCCGGCGGCAAACAGGTCGGCAAAGACGGCGGCGAGACGCTCCGCGAGGGTCTCGCCACGCTGCTCCAGCTCGACCCAGCGAGGCCCGTGCGGCGGCAGCGGCCGCGCGCCGCCCGGACTGGGCACAAAGGCCAGCGCCAGCGCCACGCCGACGAGCTTCTCGGCCTGGGCCAGGGTCGACTCGAGCAGACGGCGATAGACGGCCAGAGCCTCGTCGGCGCCGATCGTCGCCGCCAGCCGGGTCTTGACGCGGCCGGCCACGAGCGGCTTGGCCATGACGGCGATGACCGCGGCGCCGGCGAGGGTCGCGGTCCGGCCGCGATGGTCGGAACGGCTCATACGGGGTACCTCATGTCACCAGTATCGGTCACGGCCGCCGCCACGGGAAGCGCAACGTCGGCCGGGCGCGGTCGGTCGCCTCGCGACCGGAGCCGCACCACCGCAGCCTGCGGCCTGGTCAGCGCCAGGGCCGCACGCCGGCGGGCAGGGCCGGCGCGAGCGCCTCGGGCAGCGGCGCCAGCAGGCCCAGAGCGACCGGCAGCGCCGTGCCGGACGCAAGCCCGAGGGCCAACGGCGTGAGCCAGTACCAGGCATGCACGATGGGCAGGCAGACCACGAGCAGCGTGGCGGTCCAGGCGAAAGCGCGACCCGTCGCCGGGCGTCCGCGCAGGCTCCGAGCGATCCAGATAGCGCCGCCGACAAACAGCGCGGCGCACATGTCCCGAGCCGCGCCGGCGGGCAGCACGACGCGCACGGCCGCATAGACGAGCGAGCCGCCGAGCCACGTGGTGCCGCTCTCGAGCAGTGAGCCGAACGCGCCTCCGTGCAGCAGATACGGCAGATACGGCGCCACGAGCGCCGGGACCAGACCGGCGAGAAAGCGAGCGGGCCGGGCCCGCCCGCCGACCAGCGCCGGGATCACCAGCGCCAGGGGCGTGAGCTTGAGCGCCCCGGCAAGGCCCAGGGCGACACCCGCCCAGCCGTCGCGTCCGCGGCGCAGCAGACCGGCGGCGAGCACGACCAGCAGAACCGCCGTGACCTCTAGGTGGGCAGCCTCCCACGTCTGCAGGATAACGGCCGGACAGAGCAGGTAGAGCACGAGCGCGGTCCTGCGCCGCTTTGTGTCTGCCAGCCACCAGACCGCCCACGCCGTGAGCGCGTCGGCAAGGCCGAACAGGACCTTCAAGGCGACCACGCCGCCGTGAAGGTCGGCGATGGCGGCAAAGCCGAGCTCGGCGAGCGGAGGGTAGACCGTGCGCAGCTCCGGGTGGTTGATGCGGCCGCGGTCTGCGTAGGCCACGACGTCGAGACGATGGTCGGCCGGTGCGTACCGGTACGGGTTCAGGCCGGCGAGCTGGACCCGCCCGTCCCAGACGTAGCGGTAGACATCGTCGCTCAGGCTCGGGGCGAACGGCAGGAAGATCAACCGCATGGCGACGGCGGCCACCAGCGCGGCGCGCAGCGACACGCTGGCCGCCGCCGTCGCCAGCACAGCGAAGCCGGCGACCGACACGACATAGAGGACCGCAAACCGGGCGTGGTCGCCCAGCAGACCGCCCGCCGACCATTCGGACACCGCCAAGGCGGTCAGCGCGCCGCAGATCAGCGCCAGCCCCAGCCAGGCGCGCGCAGCAGCGGCGCCGGCACGGGCGAACTGCTCGTCTGGCTTGCCCATGTCCCCCTTGCCTCGTCTGCGCAGGATAACGCCGCCAGCACGACGTTCCCAGCCGGCTCGTCGCCGAACGTCGCCTGTCGCCGGTCTGCCGCCCGCCGGTCTGCCGGTCGCCGGTCTGCCGCCCGCCGGTCTGCCGGAGGCGTAGACTGCGACGAGCCGACGTGGACCAGACCGTGCAACAGACCGACTCCGACCAGTTCCGCATCGTCGTGCCCGTTCTCAACGAGGCCGCGGCGCTGCCGGCGCTGCTTGCCGAACTGTGCGCGCTCGATTTGCTCCAAGTCACGATCTTCGTCGACAACGGCTCGACCGACCAGAGTCGCCGGCACATCGAACGTGCCGGCGCGACGCTGCTGGGCGAGCCCCGGCGCGGCTACGGCTACCCGTGTCTTACCGGGGCTCGCGCCGCGCTACAGACCGGCGCCGCGGTGGTGATCTTCATGGAGGCCGACGGCACCGACGATCCCAGCGAGGCTCCCGTTCTGGCCGCTCCCGTGCTCGCGGGCCGTGCCGACCTCGTGATCGGCTCGCGGCGGGCGGCGGTCCACGGCCGCCAGGGCCACATGCCGCTCCACCAGCGACTCGGCAACGACTGGCTGGCGTTGGCCCTGTGGGTGCTGTTCGGCCTGCGACTGAGCGACGATGGACCGTTCCGGGCGGTGAGCGGCCCGCTCCTCGAGCGCCTCGCGCTCGAGGAGCGGGCCTACGCGTTTCCCACCGAGATGGCCGTCAAGGCGCGCTTGCTGAACGCCCGCATCCTCGTGGTCGACACGCCCTACCGCCTGCGCAGCGGCCGCTCCAAGATCGCCGGCACCTGGCGCGGTTCGCTGCTTGCCGTGCGCGACATCACCTGGTGTCTGGCACGACTGCGGCTCTGCGGTTTTCGCACCGGCGAAGCAACGCCGCGGCACGTCCGTGGCTGGCTGTGCTGACGATCCACGACCCCGGCCGGCCTCGCGCGCGCGCGAGCCCGGGCGCGCGCCAGCGCGTCCTGACCTAATACACCGGCAAGCGCGGACGCGGCCGCCGGCGCGCGAGCAACGCGTCGAGGCCGAGCGTGCGGCCCGACTGCGACACGGCCACGACCAGGCAGATCGCGGCCAGCGCGATGTACGTGCCCGGCCAGTCCTTGGTGCCCGATGTCGCGACCAGCAGATTGAGCTGAAAGAGGCCGCCCAGCAGGCCGGCGACCGGCGTGAAGAGCCCCAGGACGAGGCAGGCTCCCACGAGCAGCTCGACGACGAGCTGCCCGGGCGCGATCAGCGACGCGTGGGGCAGCATCACCTGGCGCAGGAAGCTGCCGTAGACCCCGACCTTGGTGGTGGCGGCGTAGCCGGCGACGAAGCCGTGCCAGCCGCTGCCCGAGTAGAGCCCCTTGGCCAGGTTGTCGCCCCAGACGGCCAGGAAGATCGCCCCCATGAGGGTACGCAGGCAGGCGAGCGCGAGGTAGGCACGGCGTTCTCGGCCGGCGGCGGGCGTCGTGGCCACGGTATCTCCCTTCGTCGTCGGCCCGAGCCTATGCCAGCCGGCCGCACCGCTACAACGTATCGCGGCCGCCACGTCGGCACCCCAACTGACGGCGAGCTCTATTTTCTGCACAACATCGTCTGCAAATGGGAACGCTGTGGGAAAGTCATCGCCTCGCGACCGAGCGGGGCGGAGCGCAACCAAAGGGAGACATCATGGCCATCCTCAGTGGCTCGATCGAGGCGGATGTGCCGATCGCCTTCGCCGATCGCGAATGGACCGAATTCGTGTTTCGCAATCTCTACGGCAACTACGCGAAGGGCTTCGCCGACGTGGCCGCGTCGATCAACGAGTCCGACGCCGACTCCGGCACGGTGAAGTTCGAGACGGAGGGCGAGCGGCTCGTCAAGGTGTCGGTCGAGCTGGAATACACAGCGCGTGCCGGCGGTGACCCCGGCGAAGAGGTCAGCCGCGCCCAGGCACGCCTGGACCGCGACCTCGAGAGGTACCGCACCTTTCTTCTGAAGCGCTGCGAACAGGAGAGCTGCCGGACGAGCTGAACCGGCGAAGCGTGGGCCGGGTGAGCGGTCGTCGGCTAGTCGAGCAGGTCACAAAGCTGCTGCGAGTCGCGAAAGCCGCGCAGCTTGGCGAGCGTCTTGGCTTCGATCTGACGGACGCGCTCGCGTGAGAGGCCAAACTCCCGACCGACCTGGTCGAGCGTGCGTGGCTGGCCGTCTTTGAACCCGAAGCGAAGCTCGACCACCCGGCGCTCGCGCTGCGTCAGGGCGTCGAGCAGGCGCTCGACCTGCGCGCGCCGCTCGGCCTCGCCGGCGGCGGCGAGCGGCTCGATCGCCGCCTGGTCTTCGATGAGCTCGCCCAGAAGCGAGTCCTCGCTTTCGCCGCTCGGCGTCTCCAGGCTCAGCGGTACCCGGCCGGTGCGGGTGATCTCGCGCACCTTCGCGGCGTCAACGCCCATCTCGACGGCGATCTCTTCGGGCGTCGGTTCGCGACCGCCCTGCTGTTCGAGACGGCGCCGCGCGGCGAACAGCTTGTTCTGGGTTTCGATGACATGCACCGGCAGGCGGATCGTACGTCCCTTATCGGAGAGAGCGCGGGTGATCGCCTGGCGGATCCACCAGTAGGCCAGGGTCGAGAACTTAAATCCACGACGATAGTCGAACTTCTCGACGGCCAGCATGAGGCCGAGGTTGCCCTCCTGGATCAGGTCGAGCAACGGCAGTCCGCAGCCCTCGTAGCGCTTGGCGATGCTCACTACAAGGCGCAGGTTGGCCTCGATCATGGTGCGCTTGGCGACCATGTCGTGGCGCTCGATGCGCTTGGCCAGCGCCACCTCCTGGGCCGCCGAGAGCAGCGCCACGCGACCGATCCGCGAGAGGTAGGCGTGTACCGGGTCGCGCGACTGGTCGAGTACACGAAGATCGAGCTCGGGGGCTCCGACGCCGATCGCCTCTTCGGTGAGCGGCGCCTCCGCGTCTTCGATGACATCGATGCCGAGGTCGGCGAGCATCGAGAGCAGGTCCTCGGCCTCGCCCGGGGTGAGTTCGGCATCGCGCACGACGGCGGCGACGTGCGCGCTGTCCAGGTAGTCCTGCTCGCGGCCCTGAGCGATCAGGTCGACGACCTCGTCGCTCAGCGCCTCGAGAAGATCGCCGGCCTCGGGTTTATCGCTGTGATTGTTCACGGCTTCACAAATACCCACTTGTGCCAGCCGTAATCCCCCGGCGGCGGCGCCGTCTCGCACAAGCCCGGTACGCCACGGCGCCGGGTACCGTGCCGCTGCCTGCCCGGCGCCCTTCGCGCCCTCTGAGCCTTTGTCGGCCGTCAAGAAGCCAGCGGCCGATGATACGCTGAGCGCCATGGTACGCCCCGAGTCGACCGACCGGCTTTGCCTCTGCCCCACTGCGGCACGTGAGTCCAGGGCTCGCGCGGGCTCTCCTGTTCTCATTGCGGCCTGCGGCCGTGCGGAGCCGCGGTCGCCGGCATGAGCGACGACACGAAAGTGGCCGCCGGCGCCACGCCGCACCGCGACCCGCTCGGCTACGCGATCGTCATCGTCTCCTACCTCGGCATGGCCGGCAGCGCGCCACTGGTAGCCTGGGCGGGCGCGCCGGCGGCGATCATCCTCATGGTGCGCATGGCTTTTGCCGCCCTGGCGCTCGGCGCCGTCTTTGCGCGGCGCCCGATGATCGCCGACTGGCGCCGTCCAGGCGCCGCCTGGCGGCTCATCGTGATGGCGGCGATGTCGTCGCTCACGCTGCTGCTGTACTTCTATGCGGTGCTCCACACCAGCGTCGCCATCGCCATGTTCCTGCTCTTCTTGATGCCGCTCTGGGTGGCGCTCATCGCGCCGCGCGTCTTTCACTCGCCGCGCGAGCCGATCGTGTGGCCGGCGCTCGGCCTCGCCCTGGCCGGCCTGACCGTGGTCCTCGTCCCCGATCTGCTGGGCGGCGGCGTCAGGCTCTCGCTGGCCGGTCTGTTGGCGGCGCTTACCGCCGGATTCGGCTACGCGGCCTACACGATCTCGGTCAAGGGGCTCACCAGGATCGTGGCATCGACCACCATCTCGATGGCGGAGGCCGCCGGCGACACCGTGCTCGTGGCCCCGCTGGCCCTGTGGCAGTTCAGCAGCAGCGGCTACCACCTCGACGGGCGTGCCTGGATCGCCGCCGCCGTGATGGGCGTCGCCTGCACGGCGATCCCCTACACTCTCTGGGTCGAGGGCACGCGCCGCGTGCGCGTCGAGCAGGTCACCATTCTCGGCTACATCGAGCCGGTCGCGGGGCCACTGTACGCCGTGTTCCTCGTGAGCCAGATGCCCAGCGTGTGGACCGTGATCGGCGGCGCCCTGATTTTGGGCGCCGGCCTGCTGGTGGTGGTGTTCGGCCGCGGCGAGGGAGAAGACTCGATCGCCGCGTCCTGCGAACCGGAACCGCTCTGACCACACGACCGTGTCTGTCCCGCGACAAGGTGAGCTCCGAAAGGCACGGCCGCCGGTGAGGCGCTGGCTGCGTGCATGAATGCCGGGCAGGGGTTCCTCTCGTGTCGGCCCACCGGTTTTCGCAGCGGCGGGGCGGGGCAGATGCGTGGTCAGACCTGCACGACGACGCGACCGGCGCTGCCGCCGGCCGCCAAGGAGGCGGCATGAGCGGCAACAGCGACAAGACCATCCTGGTCACGGGCATCACAGGCCAGCAGGGCGGGGCGGTGGCGCGGCGCCTGCGGGCCGACGGCTGGCAGGTCCGAGGCCTCACGCGCGACCCCGAAAGCGACAAGGCCCGGCCGCTGCGCGACCTCGGCATCGAGCTCGTGCAGGGCGATCTCACCGACGAGCCCAGCCTGCGAGCCCCGCTCGAGGGCCTCTACGGCGTCTTTGCCGTGGCGACCCCCTTCGAAAAGGGCGCCGAGAACGAGATCGCCCAGGGCAACACGCTGGGCGACGTGGCCGCGACGGCCGGCGTAAGCCACTACGTCTACTCGTCGGTCGGTTCGGCCCAAAAACGGACCGGCATTCCGCATTTTGAGACCAAGGCGGTCATCGAAGATCACCTCAAGGGTCTCGATCTGCCGCTCACGATCGTGCGGCCGGTCTACTTCATGGAGAACCTGACGGGCTGGGCCACGCAGGACTCAGACGACGGTCTGGCCCTGATGACGCCGCTCCTGAGCACCACCCGCCTGCAGATGATCGCCATGGACGACATCGCCGCGATCGTCGGTGTCGTCTTCGCCCAGCCCGCGCGTTACATCGGCAAGGCCTTCGACATCGCCGGCGACGAGCTCACCATGCCCGACGCCGCCAACGTCCTGGGCGCCGCGATCGGCGAGCCGGTGCGCTACGTGCAGGTGCCCTGGGACACGGTGCGCGGCCAAAGCGAGGACATCTGCCTCATGTACGAGTGGTTCGAGCGCAAGGGTTACAGCGTCGACATCGCCGACGTGCGCAAGATGTATCCGGAGCTGCTCGACTTTCGCGCCTGGGTGGCGCGCGGCGGCGCCCGACCGCTGGCGACACGCCACGCCATCTGAGACCGGGCCGCTCATGAGCGCGCCTGGCGTTCGCGCAGGCGCGGCAGCCTGAGCCGCGGGAGGCAGAGCCGCGGCAGACTGAGCCGCCGTTCAGGATGCGGCTCGGCGGACCGCCAGCATCCGCCGCCGGCTGGCGAGAACGACCCAGACCAGCAGGGCCAGACCGAAGGCCGTTTCGACGTACCACCAGGGCACCGGCCCCTGGGCGTAGCCGAGGCCCAGCGACCAGACCCAGGGCTCGACAACGAAGGGCGCCGCCAGGGCGAGACCGTCGAGCAGCGCCCGCGAGCGGCCCCAGGCGTCGCCGAACAGGCCGTAGACAAGTCCGGTCAGCGCCCCCGCCAGCAGCCACGAGGCGACGAAGGCGACCGACGCCGGCCCCCAGGCGCCGCCGGGACCGAAGAAGCCGATCATGCTCGCCGTGCAGGTCAGCGTACCGCCGGCCAACGCCCAGGCTCGCGAGCGCTGAGCCCAGCCCGCGAGAAAGGGCAGCACGAGCCAGGTGCTCCCCAGGTTGCCGACCCAGAAGACCGTGGAAGAGCGTGGCAGGGGG
>Ga0182021_10002920_pt1 | contig 20126 bp, 18 predicted proteins | sample 612E3MmetaG_FD_120493 | JGI IMG/M metagenome (GOLD analysis project Ga0182021, IMG submission 120493) | Permafrost microbial communities from Stordalen Mire, Sweden - 612E3M metaG (Illumina Assembly) | ecosystem: Environmental > Terrestrial > Soil > Wetlands > Permafrost | place: Sweden... | reverse complement strand
AACACTCAACTCAACAACACCAACGAGGTACCACTATTTCTTAAAGCCATAAACCACGCTTGCCTCATCCTCGGGATAATCGTATTGTTTGCTATTATTCCATCTTTGCTACGAGGCCCACGATTGAAATCAACAGTGAAAATACCGAAGAGTTGAAGCGCTCGTTCGATCTTATATTGCATGGGCTTTGTTGATGAACTTTTCAGCGGCAGTAATGACAACATCGCATAATAGGCTTGGATAGTTGACCATTTGTAGCGCTTCTTTTGAAAACCTGCTTTAACATCCAAAAGATTGTGATAAAACTGATGCTGCCGAAGCCAGAACCCAGCAAACTAAGGGTTTTATGCAACAGGTTATATTAGCATCCGGACAGAAGTACACCCCCGAAGAGAAGGTCCATATCGTGCTGGAAGGTTTCCGTCGAGAGGTGGCAGTCAATGAACTCAGTCGGCTGAAGATATAAACTATAAATACCCGTTTTTAATAAATGCAACAACTTTCTTTTGTTTGAACAACCAATAAGTAAAGTAACAAATTATTATGAAGCCAATTGACTCGCAGATATAATAAGCCGGGTCATGAATAAGTAAATTTCCCCAACTGCTAAGCCAATCAGAAGTTGTACCTGTGGCGAAATGCGCGCCCCTTAACGGCCAGATTAACATGTTTGGATTACGCCACATCGAATCCAAGATGAGGTGTGTAAAAATCCCTCCGGCTAAAACTAGCATCCTTTTCCATTTGTGCGTAAAATACAGAAATAGCCCGATAAATGTAAAAATCAGCAGAAACAGCAGAGTGTGTCCAATTGACCTGCCACTGCCGAAATGCAATAACCCCAACGGTTTATCTATAATATCAGGTAAAAGTGAACCGACTAATAGAAAGCGGATGTCAATGTTTCGGGCAAGTTCTGCCGTGACTGTATTTAACGAAAATCTTTTCCGGGTGGGAATAGGCACATATTTTATATCGCTTGGTGATGCTGATGACCCCTTGTTTTTAGACCTAATACTATAATATTGCAGCGATGCACCTTGCATGGCCATCGCAGCACATAATGTTACTCCCAAATGTCCGAATAAAAGCATTTTGTCACCCGTCAACTAATATTACATAAGCTGCAATCGGTAATCAAATTGATTATAATAGCTTGTTATTCCATCTTAAAAAGTATTACCGCTATTTTGAAATACTGCCGTATCTTCGACTTGGTGCCGCGATGGATATGTGCGCAGGGCAAATAGTTGAAATCACAATAATATTTATCATATACTAGGCTAATCAACAAATGCGGTTAGTGCCATATTTGTTACAGATGCTTAGGTGGTTTGCGTGCGCGCAAATCTAACAAGGATGATATGAGCCAACTAAAACAAAAACCAAGTGTTACAGTTCTTGTTTGTACTTTTAATGAAGAAAATAATCTCCCTTATGTATTACCACTTATTCCCAAATGGGTAGATGAAGTCCTATTGATAGACGGTCATTCTACAGATAATACAATCTCGGTTGCCCGTAAGTTAATACCCGATATCCGTATTCAGGTTCAACCTAATAAAGGAAAGGATGATGCTTTGCAATATGGTGTTTCCCTAGCTACCGGAGAAATAGTAATAACACTTGATGCTGATGGCAATAGTGACCCCAAAGATATTCCAAGTTTTATAGAGCCGCTTTCAAATGGTTATGATTTCGTCAAGGGTTCACGTTTTCTGAAGACAAAACCGCTGCATATGTCAAGCTACCGCCGTTTTGGGAACTGGGTACTTTGTATGGAAGTAAATTTACTTTACGGCGCTAAGTTCACAGACGTCTGTTCAGGTTCCAATTCATTCTGGAAAAAAGCTTGGGAGAAAATAAAATTCCCAGAAGAATTCGGCTATGAGCCTTTGATTATTATCCGTGCTAAAAAAGCCGGATTGAAAATTACTGAAATTCCTAATCTTGATAAAGGCAGAATCAGCGGCAAGAGCAAATTACCTAGTTGGCCGCAGGGATATCAGACTTTTATGGCAATACTCAAGGAGCGGTTTTGTGTTTGAGCATCCTTTACTTTTCAATAAACAGGATTGTTTGCGAGTACTATAACCATGAATAGAGTTACTGTTATAGGTTTAGGGAAAATGGGCCTGCTTCATGCGAGCCTCTTAAGCGTAATCCCCGATGTTAAACTTACGGCTGTTTGTGAAAAGAGCCGTTTAATCAGCAGGTTTTCAATGAATGCATTCAATGATGTAAAAATCATCACCGGTATCAATGATTTACCCCAATTGCAATTTGATACAGTTTATGTTACTACGCCAACGTCTACACATTACAGCATTATAAGCACAATTATTCAACAAGAAATTTGCAAAAACATATTTGTTGAAAAACCGCTCGCAAATAGTGCTTTAGAATCAATGCAACTCTGTGAATTATTAAAAAAATCCAGAAATGCCGGGGTTAACATGGTAGGTTACAACAGAAGATTCAATGTAACCTTTAGGAAAGCAATGGAATTAATTCAGGATGGAACGTTGGGAGAGCCTGTGATTTTTTCAGCCTATGCTTTGTCCTCTGATTTTACGGCTGGTTCTCCGGGGAAAAAGAGAATTAGTCGAGGAGGGGTTCTCCGGGATTTGGGGTGCCATGCAATTGATATTGCTAACTGGTTTGTGGGAAATATCAGCCTTAATTCCATTCAATCTAGCATAGTGTCTCCGGCTGGAGCTTTAGACTCTGTCAGTTTTACCGTTTCATCCCAGAAAGGAATCAAAGGACAAATCAAAGCATCATGGTGTGAGACTGATTACCGGCTACCGGAAATTGGCTTGGTAATTGAAGGTTCAAATGGTCAAAGTTTAACCGTCAATGACGATAAGGTGGAATTACGAGAAAAACAGGGCGAAATAAACGTGTGGCATAAACAGGATTTGAAAGACAATACATCTTTCATGCTTGGAGGCACAGATTATTATCGCGAAGATGAAGAATTTATGAAAGCCATTAAATCCGGGAATACTATCGAACCGGATTTTTCCACAGCCTCAAGAGTTGATGAGCTGATTGACTCGGTAGAAAAAACAGTAACAAGACAACATCATGCCGAATAAACTAATTTTAGTCGGAGATAATCCGTTTAATGGAGTAAGTCATATTTCACGTGAGAGGTCATTACTCAGAGACGGGAATATTCTTAATGCCAAATACGCTGCCGAATTGGTGGTTACGTCGGTGAATAATGGCGCTAATGGCTTTACCTTTACCATCAGTGAAAAAACACTTTCCATATTACAAGAGGTTAATAGTACCAAGCGTTTGTTTAAATTGGCACTTTATCCTCTCCTTCCCAATGTAAATGAGTTTGTTAGGACAGCAGGCGCAGCCGGCGGACTCCCAGGTTTGGCGAAGGATATTGCTAAAAAAATGTCTTCGGTTATGGATTTTCAATTACTGGGAAATGGAATACGAGGAGTAATTGGTAATGACCCTGCATCGCTTTTAAAAGCCTATTTGAAATATGAATATATCAGACTGCAAAATATCATAAAAAAGGGTGATAATTTACGTTTAGCCTCGATTTTATTGCATGAAATTGTGACAGATATGGCGCTTGCTTTAGATATGCAGTGGCTTTTCCGAACACATATCGCATTAATGAGAAGGTTAAAATTACAACCCGGCTTTGAGACACGTAATCTGCCATTATTAGTAAAACAATTCAATAAATGGCAGATTGATTATAAAGGTCTGGTGATAGAATCTCCCTTTAATCCCATCGGTTTTCAAATGTGCCCATCAAAAATTGACTGCGAAAATGCCCTTAGAGCTACCCACGGTAGTGAACTGATTGCTTTTAGTGTTTTGGCCGCCGGATATGTTAAACTACCACAGGCTATAGATTATATTAATACTTTATCAGAAATAAACGGGATAGCAATTGGTGTATCAAATGAGAAACAGGCAACGGAAACGTTTTCGTTGACCGCTAAGAAATTTGCACCGATGAAGAATACATAAGGAATTGGTCTGTCACTAATATGGAATCGGTAAAAATCCCTATGTTATCTATAATAGTAACCGCCTACACCACGGAAAGAATTAATGATATTTTTGAGTTGCTGGACAGTATACAAGCTCAAACTTTTAAAGATTTGGAAACTATTTTTATTATCGAACGTTCTAATGATTTATTGAATAAGATTAATGACTACCTCCAGCAAAAGAACATTACCGCCGTCGAAACAGTTTTCTGTACAGAAAAATTGGGACTAGTAGGAGCCCGGAACTTGGGCATCAAAAAAGTAGCTGGGGAAATAGTTGCTTTCATTGACGACGATGTGGTTTTATTTGCGGATTGGGCAGAGGAGATGGTTAAGGCTTATTCCGATGATTCTATTATCGGAATTACCGGCCCAGGTATCCCGATGTGGGAAGATGAGAAAATGAAATGGCTTCCGGAAGAATTCCATTGGATCGTCAGTTCTACAGCATGGTGGCAAGGGAAAAGAGAAGTTCGTAGTGCATGGGGAATGAATATGTCATTTCGGCGTGAAGCTTTTAATTACTGCACGTTTTCTACTGATTTTGGACAGACCACAGGAGGTAAAGAAGCCTGGAAAGCCGGCCCTGTCGATGATGCCGAATTCTCAATCAATCTTCGTCTAAAGACAAAAAAGCTGATTATGTATATGCCACAGGTTAAGGTCTATCATAAAGTTTACAAATACCGTCTCAGTCCCAAATTTATTCGGGGTCAATGTTTTTGGCAAGGGTATTCAAAAGCAGTGCTTAAGAAAAAGTATCGCGATGACTCAGACACCAAGGCGTTGGTCAGGGAACGAAATCTGTTACAGCGTATACTATTTAAACTAGTACCTCGATCTTTGCTGCTTTTATTCAGAAAACCGAAATTAGCATATAAGCAACTTTGGCTTACTTTCTACGTTTTATTCTTTGTGTCTCTTGGTTATTTTACCGGCTCTTATCCCAGGTTCTTGGGTTTAGCTAAAAAGTTGGGGATTTAGATAGTTTAGACATAAACATGTTCAAGCTGTCCGTGTTTAGTAAATAAAAAATACATACAAGGAGGAAACATGGCAAAATATTTTATTACCGGGGGCGCAGGATTTATAGGCAGTCATCTCGTAGACAGATTGATGAGCGAAGGCAACCAGGTTACAGTTTATGATAATCTGGTTAGTGGTAAGAAAAAGGATATTGAGCCTCATATCGGTAAAAAAGACTTTAGGTTCATTCAAGCTGACCTCTTAGATCTAAAAACTTTACAAGAATCGATGAAGGGGCACGACATCGTGTGGCATTTGGGAGCTAATACTGATATTCCATTGGGGAACAGGGTTACAGACCTCGATTTAAAAAGTTGTACGACGGGTAGTTACAATACTCTTGAAGCGATGAGACAGAATGGCATCAAGCAGATGCTATTCGCTTCCAGCGCTACAGTTTATGGAGATGCCCCTCCCATCGCGCTCTCTGAGACATATGGACCTCTTTTACCAATTTCACTCTATGGTTCGGGAAAGCTTGCTTGTGAAGGACTAATTAGTGCCTATTGCCATTTGTTTGACATGAACGCCTGGATGTTTCGCTTTGGTAATGTTGTCGGTGGCCGTATGGGCCACGGTGTCATCTTCGATTTTATTCATAAGTTGAAGAAAAATCCTAAAGAGCTTGAGATTTTTGGTGACGGCAAACAGGAGAAAAATTACTTCCTAGTTGAAGACTGCATTGATGGAATGTACCACGCCTATAAAAATTCAAAGACGCAATATGATGTCTATAATCTCGGTTGTGAAGAGCATGTCACCGTTGCTAGAATTGCCCAAATAGTAGTAGACGAAATGGGACTAAAAGATGTTAAATTCAAATATACCGGCGGGAGACGCGGTTGGCCGGGAGATGTGCCTATTGTTCACTTTAATGTAGATAAGATGAAGAAGATGGGGTGGAAAACCAGATATAATTCAGAAGGGGCTGTACGCGAAGCTGCAAAGAGACTATTGGGGAAACAATGAAACTAGAGGGTAAAACCGCTATTATCACCGGTGGCAGTGTTGGGATTGGGAAAGCGATAGCAACTACTTTCGCTCGTGAGGGCGCGAATATGGTTCTCATATCACGCACCAGGGCGGAGCTTACAGCTGCAATGCAGGAAATAACCCAAATTACCGAAAAGAAAATTGTAATATTCCCGGCTGATATATCCGATCCACGAGCTGTGAAAAAAATGGCGGATTTTACTCTTAACGAATTCCAGCGCATTGATATTTTGGTCAATTGCGCTGGAATACAAGGGCCTATCGGGCTTTCTGCTGATGTTGATGCGTATAAATGGTTGGATACAATTAAAATAAATCTATTTGGTACTTTTCTCTGTACGCGGGCTGTCTTACCTGATATGGTAAAGAATAAAAATGGTAAAATTATTAACTTCTCCGGTGGTGGCGCGGTCTCTCCCAGATCGAGGTTTAGCGCTTATGCTGCATCCAAGGCCGCCGTTGTGAGGTTAACTGAAAACCTAGCCGTAGAATATAAGGACTTTAGCATAGATATTAACGCAATTGCTCCTGGTTCTATGAATACCAGAATGCTCGAGGAAACCTTAAAAGCTGGAGAGAAGGCAGGAAAAGAAGCAATCGCTCAGAGTTTAAAGCAGAAACAGGAAGGTGGAGTGCCTCCGGAAAGGATTACGGAACTGGCGGTCTTTCTGGCATCATCTCAATCAGACGGTTTAACCGGCAGGCTGATTAGTGTGCTCTGGGATAAGTGGCGGGATATCCCCCAACATTTGGAAAAAATAATGTCGTCGGACATATATGCGATGCGAAGAATAGTACCCAAAGATAGGGGGTATGATTGGTGATGAATATTGGTATAGTGGGGGCAGGGTTACAGGGCAGGCGGCGTGTCCAGGCCTTAAAACTCTTCAAAGACGACAAACTGGTTGCAATAGCTGATATTAACCAGGAAGCAGCTAAGGCTTTAACGACCGATTCGAATGTAAAAGTATTTGGCAATTGGGAAACACTGGTTAAAAGAAACGACATTGATATCGTTGTTATCTGCACTCCTCCGAATCTGCATTCTCTTGTTGGTATCGCTGCCATCAAGAACAGAAAGCATGTTTTGTGTGAAAAACCACTAGCGTTGAATACCGCCGAGGCAGAGAAAATGGCGGCAGTCGCCAAGGATTATGACGTGAAGTTGAAATGCGGGTTTAACCACCGGTTTCATCCGGGGATTAAACAAGCGAAAAAATGGGTTGGCGATGGTGTAATAGGTGAATTGATTTCTATTCGATGTCAATATGGCATCGGTGGCAGGCTTGGATATGATAGAGAATGGCGCGCGGATGTTAAAATCGCGGGCGGCGGACAACTCATGGATCAGGGAATGCACCTTCTAGACTTGTGCCGTTGGTTCTTAGGCGATTTTCAGGAGGCATTCGGCTATTTGGCCACCGGTTATTGGGATATGCCGTTGGAAGACAACGCTTTTGCCCTCCTGCGCACTCAGAAAGGGCAAATCGTATCAATGCATACCAGTTGGACACAATGGAAAAATCAGTTTCTCTTTGAAATTACCGGTAAGGACGGTTACGTTATTATAGATGGGTTAGGTGGTAGTTACGGTACTGAAAAAGCCATTTTGGGAAAACGAGCTTTTCTGCAACCTTTCCGCGAGGAGATCATCGAATACCGCGGTGAAGATCGTTCGTGGCAGGAAGAGTGGCAAGAATTTGTTTCGGCCATAAAAGAAAATCGCGAACCATCGGGTAATGGTGGTGACGGCTTACAGGCAAACCGCTTAGCGGATGCCATTTATCGATCAGTCCGCAGCGGCGCCGCAGTGAAATTAGATGGATAGCAGCACTCCCCCAAAATCATTTCAAAAAAATAGTTGGGCAAACCGGTTGAAGTCACAAATAGCAGGACTCGCCAATGAAACTTTGGGTTTAGTCATTTCTCGTCAAAAACAAAAAGAATTGCTGGGCACATCTATTTACCGCAATGCATTTTATCTGGTCATTACAAATATAGTGGGGCCTTTAACCAATTTTTTCTTCTGGATAGTGGTAGCTAGAATCTACGCAACGAGTGATGTAGGATTAGCATCAGCAACAAACTCAATTGCGGCTTTATTAGGGCTTTTATCTACACTTGGGTTTGAGTTCGGTTTAGTCAGATATCTGGCAAACGCGGACCAAAATACTAACCGCATGGTAAATACCAGTTTCACGCTGGGGAGCCTCACATCCGTTTTGTTCTCCATTATTTTCTTGGCTGGGGTTGGTTCCTTCTCTCCGGCGCTGGTACCGCTCCGCCAAAATCCTTTATATATCTGTCTTTTTATATTGTTTGCCATTGTGATGACGATGACAATACTCATGAGTAATGTCTTTGTAGCGCAGCGCCATGCTAAATATACGATGATAGTCAATCTGATATCCTGTACCTTACAACTGGTCATGATTCTATTATTGATGCCATTTACTCATTCTTTTAGCGGGATTGTGGCTGTATTTGCATTCTCCGGAGCCATTGCACTGATATTCGGTACGATATTTCTCCTACCTAGGACGTTGAAGGAGTACCGGCCCGTACCAGTGATAAACATCGGCATAGTGAAGGAGATTATTCATTTCTCTTTCACAAATTACGTTGCAAATATGCTATGGTCATTCGCTATATATCTTCTGCCGATTATGGTGGTCAATTTATTAAACAAGGAATCCAACGCCTACTTTTACATCGCTTGGACAATGGGCGCAGTTTTAAGCACGATTGCCGGGGCTACAACTAACGCGCTTTTTGCTGAGGGTTCTTTTGATGAAAATCAATTGGGAACTAATGTGTGGCGCTGCCTGAAAATGACCTATTTTCTTTTAATTCCGGCAGCACTCATCGTTTTTCTGCTGGCAGACAAACTGCTGCTGATTTACGGCACTGATTATTCTTCTAAAGGAAGATTGCTGCTGCGCTTGATGTGTATAACTGCATTACCTCTGTCTATGAATTCCATTTATATTAGCATACTGAGGGTACAAAAGCGTACCACCTTACTTATTCTGCTGTCTCTGGTTGTGGCAGCGATTACATTGATTACCAGTTATTTACTACTGCCGCATCTCGGAATCACCGCAACCGGCATCGGCTGGTTAGTGAGTCAGAGTGTTGTGGCTATTTTCGTAGGATGCAGGCTACTAAAGCTACGAAAAACCGGCCAGATATAACTTGTCTACAGCTTATTGGCCTCACCTTTTCACCCATGAGCCAAAAGGAGAGAATCAAGAGAAGAATGTCATTAAGAATAGAATTTACACAGCTATTCTCTTGGCTGCGATCCAACCTTGAATGTACCCCCAAGACCAATAGAAACGGGGTATCGGATAGACAATAAGATGATAATAGTTACGATAACGGACAGCCAAATAAATACCGATTAAGGGTGCACTCAAACGAGCTAAGAGACTAATCACTTTATTCTGCCATGGGAAATCTTTACGGAATTCTGATTCCAATTGCATAAAAGCTGCTGCTTTACCATAATTATACATTTGTTTATTATAACCTCTTAATGTTAGGCGGGGATGATGTAAAATTGGAGCTTCAGTCCACCAAATTGTTTTCCACCCTTTTTTCACAACCCGTTGAGACAGACATATATCGGCAAGAGACACTTCTTTCATCCCAATGGTTCCTAAACTCATACCCTGTAAACCATTTACTGCTTCGAGACAGACCCGCCTAACAACCATGCAGGGACCACCGCAGAGGGGTTCTTTGGTCCCTCCGTAAGCAATTCGATTATAAAGCCGACGGAACGATGATTTTGAAGTGAAACTCTTGCCAGAAGATGACCACTCCCAATCTTCTCCCTGAGTTTTGGTTATTTTGTTGGTTACGGCCGCTTTTTGTTGACAGCTTACCCAGCCAATTTTGTCATCGGAAAGGATTTCCAATATTTTAGGGAAAAATTTGGATTTCATATAAACATCGCTATCAAAGAGGATAATCAGTTCTCCTTGTGAATTTCGCCAACCATGCTCATAAGCCATTCCAATATTCCCTTGCACTGGCTCGAAAAGTAATTTAACGGGATAATTTTTCAATATTTCCAAAGTACCATCTGTGCTATGTCCATCTACAACTATTATTTCTGTAATATAACCATCGTTATAATACGGCATGAGAGATGCTAAACACTCATTTATAGTGATAACACTATTCTTACAGGGAATAATAACTGATATTTTCATGTCAGGTCTTGATCCTCATTATTTATGAGCTATTGCTATTATGTTACCCGGAATTAAAGAAGAATACCTTAAAGGTACAGGTTTGTTTTCATCCTATGAAAAACTATCAAAATCTTCCACTTCATTAAGTGAGAGCAAGCGATATTCTTTAAAAACGAACTTCGTCATAAAACGGTTAAATTTATCTAAATAAGGCAGCCAAAGCAACTTATTTCTTATTAAATCGGCTATTTTTTGCTTTAGGCTAAATTTTCCTTCATTATTATAACTCTCACCAAACAATTCAACTTGGCCGAAATATTTATGTAATGCCTCATCAAATTGTATGACATTAAATTCATTTACATGATAAATATAAATCGACATAGAAGTACCTGGAACAGTAACATTCAGAGTAGAACAGATATAAATACCACCATTAAGAAGAACGCGTTGGCATTCAATTAGATACTTTTCATAATCAGGAATATGTTCGATAGTCTCAAAGGAAAGAATGACATCGAAGGTATTATTAGCAATAGGAATTTTAGTAGCATCCATGAGTATTAATTCAAAATTATCTTTTTTATAAAACTCTACTGCTTGGACAATCGCTTCTTCTGAGAGATCTCCGCCAATAACGGTTTTTGCTCCTTTACTTAATAAATAATTTCCGCCATACCCACTGCCACAAGCAATATCAAAGACATTTTTACCCATAACAAATTGAGATGCAAAAATATATCGTAAAATGTGTTCCTGCAAGAGACGATATGGCATCAATACATTTCCTGCAGGCATCCGATCTAATCCCCATCCATTTTTGGGAAGAACTTTTTTATTTGTCATTTTTAATATCGTATTTTTAAAATCCCTTGATATCTAAATTAATTCAGACCCACGAGAAGTTCTTTCGTTGCATGTTTTACAGCCTCATTACTATTCAAAGAAGGGCTCCAACCCAAACCGGCCAACTTCGAAATCGATAATAACATCACTTTGACATCCCCTACCCAGCCGCGACCTCCAGTTGCTCCTGATGTGAATTTGATATTGACGTTTTTAAGCCCCATTTCATCTATCACAATCGTCGCGATTTCCTTAACATTTGTAGAATCATAACTACCTGCATTATAAATCTCCATATCAAGAGAATTATCTACGAAATGACGATAGCTCTTCATCACGGCTTCAATGAAATCTGCAACATGCAGATAGCTCTTTTGCTGAGTACCATCTCCCAGTATTTCCAATTCTTGGGGATTATTCTTTAATTTTTTTATAAAGTCCAGAATGACCCCATGTGTACCACCGCTACCAATTATATTAGCCGGACGAAAAACTAAAGCTTTAAGCCCAAAAGAACGAACGTATCCATTAATCATAGCTTCGCATGCCAACTTGCTTGCGCCATAAATAGAAATTGGATTTAGCGGACTGTAAGTTTCAAGTGTAGGCATAATTGTTGCCTCACCATAAACTACTGAGGACGAAGCAAAAACCAACTTGTTTATTTTGTTTAATCTACAAGCTTCCAGAACATTATATGTTGCTTCTATATTGTTTTTATAATGAGACCTGGGATTTATACCGCTGCTTTTTACATCAGGGTCGGCAGCAAAATGAAAGACCACCTCAGCGTCTTTTATCTTTTTCATTACTTTCGAATGGTCTGTTAAATCCATCCTTATTAAAGAAAATCTATTTTTATCATACTGAGCCAAATTTTCTTTCTTTCCACTTAAAAAATTATCTATAATCTTTACCTGATATCCCTCATTTGCTAACCGTATTGCCAGATGGCTGCCTATAAACCCAGCTCCACCCGTCACTATAACAACTGGCATTTTATACTCCTTATGGATTTAATAATAATTTGCATACATTTAATATTTTAAAAAATCAATCATCTATACTTTTTGATGGTTAGCGCCTTTATCAACATTGATCTCTTAAAGTTAATTTTCAGGGTTTTACCTTTTTTTCCGCGCTATTATTATTAGCATTTTAGTAAGCAATTCCTCTTCTGCATACTCCGAAAGTTGGATGCGAACTGCAGCAGTTAATAAATTGGCAGATTGTTCGTCTTTTTCCCTTATTACATCTAATATTTCGAAATTATCTGAAAACAATTTTAAATAATCGTGTTCTCTTAACCGATTTAAAATAACCGGCCCAGGAGTACCATTATCACGTAAATGGTTCCAGGGAGGTACTTTCTTCAAGGCTGCATTACTAATGTGACTACCGGAGTAGCTAGTGTATAAATGAATTGCAATGTAGGATATACCTTCTGGCTTCAATACTCGCGACAGTTTGGGTATAGCTTTAGAAACATCAATAATATGCTCAAAACAGGCCACACTTAAAGCCAGGTCAAAGTAACTTTCCGGCAAGTTCAATACTTCTGCATTCATCCGCTTAATGATTAAACCCTGCTGATTTAATGGTTTTTCAGACAGTTTATCCATAGTCCGGTAATAAGTTCTTCTCTGGCCAAGTAAATCCATTGAAACAGAACGCCCAAAGCTTGTAAAACCATTTTGCGTAAGTTCATTCCAATATCTCTTAATAAGCAGTTCATTATATCCGATATAATTCATATCTATTCCGGTAACAATAGCGCCTAGATTACTAAACAATAGAATGTTTGGATAACGCCTCCCACAACCGATATCAAGAATTAATTTATTGTTAAAGTTATCTACATAAGGAGATAACCGTTTGCAGGTGTCCTGAAAAATGATAAAATCATTAGCCGCCTGCGCACTCATATTTTGAGTTAAGATGGCTGCGTAATAACTTGCCCTGCTCCACGCTAAATCCCATGGACTAGTCATCCGTCCGCCCTTATCATTCGATTTTTATAAGCTTTTAAACAACCTGTGGTTTTGCCACAAGGTCTATGCGTTCCCCGCGCACATGGTCAATGCCCTGTAGTGCGTAAAGGTCTTTACTATTTCGTTGCGACGACAAATATCGTGTGAGGTGATATTTTTACACCTTTTATAATGGGATAAACGTGGAATTTTTCCTCCAATAACTTATCAAAATCCTCTACCGGAGGCAGCGGCATAGGATGAGCCATCTTCATGAGGTTATTTCTCGTGCAAAATCCGACTATTTTCCCCGCCGCAGGATAAGAATACGACACATATTTTAGAAAACCCTGGATTTTAAAATTAAGCGCTCCTAGATAGGTTGGTTCTACGCCTTGACCATAGAAAGAAGCTTCCCTGAAATAAGGCTTCACCAAGGTGGCCATATCCTGAATATCAAAGTTTTGGACGTCCTTAGTCACAACAAAATTTTTTAGAAGGAAGCTTGTCTGCTCTTTCTGAGCCGCAGCTTTGTTCGGGGTAGAGCAGACTAAAACACCGCCATTTTTTAATACGCGGGAACATTCCTGTATAAAATCTTGGTATCCTACAATATGTTCAATGCTTTCGATAGAAATAATGACATCAAAAGTCGAATCAAGGAAAGGTAATTTTGTAGCATTTAATATCTGATAACTCAAACCATGCTCTTGGTAGGTTATTTGCGCATGTCTAACAGCAGCCTCCCATAAATCTCCTCCATTGACACTTTTTGCGCCCTTAGTCATGAATAAATGACCGCCATAACCGCTTCCGCAAGCCACTTCCATGACTTGCTTCCCTTCGACAAATTTGGCGGCAAAAGAGTATCTTCCGATTATATGTTGGACCTCGGAAAAAACAGTTATCTGCTCTACAAATGGAAGCTCTTTCCCTTTAAATAATATTTTACCTAGTATCTGCATTTTATCCTTATATATTATCTTGACCAACCTCTATTATAAAATGGTTATTTAGGATGGAAATATATTGAATAAAACCCATTGCTCCATACGTTATTTCCACCGACGAAATCAGCAAGCTGTTTTTTCATGTTTATCCAATAGGGGTCATTGAGATCTATTCCATAAGTTTGTTTAACACTGATAAGTGTCTTTTCCGAGAACACAAAAATTGAATATCGGTTCTTTTGCTCAAAATTATTAACTATTCCATTCATATCTTGAAACAATGCTTCTTTATTATACAGCAAATAATATGGAGTTGGACTCCTCGCTATTGCGCTGGGTAAATAATAATGGAGTATATCTGGTACTTCAGGTTGGTTAGTGTAAACTGTGAGGGATGTACCGTCTCCGTACAAGGACTGGAGATACTTTCCTGCGGTAATTTCTTGTGGATAAACGGCAAACGCCGAGACGTCTTTGCCTTCAACCAGAAAAGAGGGAAAAGAAACGATGAAGAGCACCCCAACCAGTAAGATAATGCCGGTTTTTTCAGAGTTAAACTTTAATTTAAAACGGTTTTGGAATTTTTCCCCCACCCAGAGAAAAAATCTAACAACGAGTAGAGCGGAGAATATTCGCACTAAAGTGATGTAGTCACTGGCATAGTAGCCCTCTTTTGACATAGCAAAAACTATGATGAAAAACAGCACGGTGCCTAAAATGGCCGCGACTTCCATCCTTTCTAATGGATTTAATTTTTTAATTTGAGTTAATCTTACCAATCCCAGAAATGTGCCTAATCCGGCAATAATAAATATCCAAAAATATTGAGTAGCCTGTGCCCAAAGAGGAACACTTACGCTGGAAATAGCAGCGGCGCGTTGGAGAGAGGTACTAAACACAGCGCCGGTTAAGAAGTTATTCATAACGGTAGGCAAGTAACTGGATACTAATTTAAAGTAAGTTTTTGCGAAATATAATTGCCAGGCGATTATAACAACTGCCGAAAACAAGATAAATGGTAATTCTATAACCCTTTCTTTTGTACGCAATTGAGTCAGATATCTTCCAACGAGGATAAAAAAGAGTAACATCGGATACCAGAAAACACAAATTGCTGCAGTGAGAAATAATATTATTGCGAGTAGCCGGTCCGCCATGGTCCCGAATACGCGATTTTCGTCTCTGGTTAGAATTATGACATAGCCGAGCGCTAAAATGGCAGCAAAGGTATGAGGGACAAATTCGAAATGTTGTACTAGCGGTACAGTCATTAAAACGAGGATGGTAGCAAAAGGAGCGAGGTAGGAGCTTTTTAGAAAATTGGATGACATTTTGAACAGCAATGCCGTAAAGAGAAGATTCTCAAAAATTATTATGAATTGAGCGGCTTTGAAAAGATTGAGACCGCTTACTTGCACGAAGGAATTGGCAAATAGATGGAAACCCGGAAAACCCCAATAACTAATTTGCCCGGGGGGCATTTTACCAAATTCCTGAAGTAAACGGACCATACCTAGATGCCCTAAGCTATCCTGACTAAAACCGTTGGGAGTGATAATAACCCAGAAGTTTCTGAAGATCCAGGCAAACACACACACCAGTGCTAATTTCTCCCAGCTGCTGCCGTCCCTCTTAGTGAAGAGCAAAAAAAGTAGGGCTGCTATCCAGATAATAAAGATGGCAGCGAAAAGGGGCAGACTGATAAAAATATGCAAAGATTGAATCGATGATGCATCCAATTTAATATTAACGGGGGAAAAGGAAATAACGGCAGACAACGCCAATAACAAAATCCAGAGTGCAATTCTATATTTCAATTTAACGGCTTGTTTTGGATTCTCTAAAGGTTTAAAATACATCGCGTTAATGATTTCTGATTCAGAAAAGCGTCTTCTTCTGAACCATGCGATCGCTGACATGATTAAAATAAATGAAATAAGTGAAATAAGCGTGGGATATAAACCAACAGACCAGACGTAGTTCATTATCAAGCCCATGATGACCGTAACGGCCAGGGAAAGCCCAAAGCTGAGAAGGAACTTCTCCATGCCTTTCATGCTTACTCGACGGGGGTAAAGAGCGCTAATAAATGTATATCCGGGGAAGAAAAGTATTACCGGTATTGCAAAGACGGTCCTTAGGATAACTGGTCCCGAAAATATCACAATCGGGAACATAAGTATGGTGACAAGGCACAAGAGCAGAAGGTCACCGGCAGATTTTAATTTAGAGAGATGCAGCGTAACATTCAAGCCTCAAACACCATAAATTTCTCGTATTTTCCTTATTTTTATAAGCTTGTAAACACCCTGTGGTCTTGCCACAGCGTCTACGCATTCCTCGCCCACAGGGTTAATGCCCTGTGGTGCGGAAAGGTCTTTACAAAAAAGTTTAAGGTCTATTACTTATATTTTACATTATGAAATAATTTTCTCCATCAACAAACCATCCGCATAACCCTTATTATTGCATAAGTCTGCTAGAGATTCTTTACATTCAAATGTTTTAATATCGATCTCGTTCGATAGGGGATTTTGCCAAGGATGTTGGAGAGTTCTTCTGATAAGGTATTTAGGCTTGAAACCGGTGTCTGAGAGAGTGGTCATCATTACTTCCATGTTTAAACCAGCCGCTTTCATTGTTGCGGAATGCAATTCCATAAATATCTTCAAATTTCGGTTGGCATTGAGCGTTTGTTTCATACCTTCAATTATGTAGTATTCATACCCTTCCACATCCATCCTGATTAAGTCAGGCGGTTGCTTGCCATTAAGAAATTCATCCAAGCTTGTGGTCTGTACATCAATCGTGCTAATATAAGAATTTTTAGGGGCGTTAGTCCCATTCGCTCCCAACAAACTATGCAGATTGGGCGATTCTGATTGATAGAGAGTTTTCTTACCGCTCATATCACACACGGCGATTTTATAAGTTTCAATATTAGCGTAATTGTTTAAGGCAATATTTTTTTTCAGCCTGTCAAAATTAGCCGGTTCCGGCTCGATTGCATAAACCTTTCCGCTGTTACCAACAGTTTTTGCCTCTAGCAACGCATAATAGCCGATATTAGCGCCAATATCTACTATTGTCATTCCTGGTTTAAGCTCTGACATCATGACTTTGGTAAATAAAGGTTCATGGCAACCCCATGTATGCAGGGATATTTCGCCGCGGCCGCGGGAATAATCAAGGCTCATTTTAGAACCAATGATATCTTTTATAGTAATGTCAGATTTCAGAGTAGACCACAGATGTGATGTAATTTTGAAAACCGGCATTCCGCAGGCAATTTTTAAATATGAAACAAAGCCTTCTTTTTTGATAATGTTTAACGAACCACGTTGTAATATCCCGATCTCACTAAATAAACTTTTAATCCTGTAATTGATTCCTTTGTTTTTGTTCATCTATAGGCGTTCCTCTTTATATTGTAATTATGTAGGGTTTGTTCGTTTTTTTCTTCCTCTACCTGCTTGGCAACCCATTTATAAGTCTTTGTAAGCCCTTCGACCAAAGGTTGTGAGGGTTTCCATTTAAGTTTTTCCTCAATTAACTTATTGTCCGAGTTTCTTCCGCGTACTCCGAGGGGGCCTGAGGTATGTTTAATTCTAAGTTTTTTCTCTGCAATTTTCATTATCATCTCTGCCAGTTTGTTTATAGAAACCATTTCCTCAGAGCCAATATTCACAGGTCCTATAAAATCAGAATTGAATAATTTTTCCATACCATCGATACATTCATCGATATATAAGAATGAACGGGTTTGCAAACCATCTCCCCACATTTCTATTTCTGTTCCGTCTTGCGCCTCGGCAATTTTACGGCAAAAAGCTGCCGGAGATTTTTCACGTCCGTCATTCCATGACCCTTCCGGACCAAAAATATTGTGAAAACGTGCTATCCGTATATCAATCCCATAATTGCGGTGAAATGCTAGGTATAATCTTTCGCTAAACAATTTTTCCCAACCATAATCACTATCAGGTTCCGCAGGATAAGCCGAATCTTCAGAGCACTTCGGGTTATCCGTGTCCATCTGGTTATATGCAGGATAAATACAAGCAGAGGATGAATAAAATATGCGTTTAATTCTAGCCTTATAACTGGCTTCTACCATATTCAGATTAATAAGAGCAGAATTATGCATGATATCGGCATCATTATCGCCGGAAAACACAAAGCCAGCCCCCCCCATGTCGGCCGCCAACTGGTAAAGGCGGTCGAAAGGCTGGTCTGCCGCTTTTTTACATACATTGGGGTCTCTTAAATCACCAATAATAAAATCGTCCGCTACGGTCGTACCAAATCTAGGGTATTTTAAATCGACGGCACGAACCCAATAGCCCTCTTTTTTAAGTCTCTTTACAAGATGGCTGCCAATAAATCCACCGCCACCGGCAACAAGAATTCTCTCCATAAATACCTCCTAAAATATCCGGTTCAGAATTAATAGTCTGAATTTATTAATATTTTAAGTTACAAACTAAAGCGAGTGGGTTTCGGTGTTTTATCAATAAAACTCATCTGGTTGTAAATGGAAACAACGTCTTTGAGCTAATTCTATCCTTAAGCAAAATTTAAAGCAATATTATGAATTGATCATAATTTTAGCACCTTCAAAATCAAAATGGAAACGTTCCCATTTTAAACCCATTTTCTGAATCGATTCGACGGCCTTGTGTTTTTCGTCATTCTTACAGTAGAACATCAGAAAGCCGCTGCCCCCTACTTCGATCAGTTTACCGCCGAGCGCGCCGTGCTTGATGGCTGTTTCGTAACATTCGTCGATAACAGGGTTAGAAATATCCGGTGATCGTTTTTTCTTGATTTCCCAATGGGTACGGAAAAGTTCGCCAGCATATCCACTTCACCGTTTTCAAGATATTTACGCGTCGCTAACCCGATTTCCTTAATCTGGTGCAGGTTCTCAGTACAGCAGAGTTGTCCTCTTTACTTTTTGTATCCCGGTCGCGCAGTATGTCCGAAGCGCTTCTTTCAGTGCCGGTAAAGAACAAAATCAGGTTATTCTCTAATTGATCGTGGACCTCAGGGGCAACGCGCAGCGGTTCGACCAGGACATCGCCGTTCTTTTCAAAAGTCAGACAGGTAAGTCCCCCGAACGCTGCCATATACTGATCCTGTTTACCGATCGGTTCGCGAAGTACGTCAATTTCGATATGGCAGGCTTCTTCCGCTATCTGCTGCTGGGTGATGAATTGCCGCTTGTAGGCGTGTAGTCCACTCAGTAACGCTACCGTAAAACTGGATGATGTCCCCAATCCGCAGCCGGCAGGCACATCCGAGGTAGAATGGAGTTCGATGCTGTCGTTGATATCGGTAAACTGTAGCGCGGCGCGAAAGATGCGGTGTTCGTTATCGCAGACGTTTTTCCGGATTTCGGCTTTCGAATAGCTGAGACGGATATCGCTGTAGAACCTGGGGCTGGCAAGGATTGAGCAGTATTTGTTGATCGCCCCGGCGATTAACAACCCGCCGTATTTGGAATCTAAGGTGATTCGGGTGGGCGCTTGTGAGAATCATAGTGACCTTCGTCAAAAACCTATTGTGCTATAGATTGTAACAGGACATTTGAAAGTTGTAAATGCCAGAATAAAATAATGGGGAATATTCTATATCAGATAAAACCTGAAAAATGTATAGATAGCTACGAATAACATTTATTGCGGCTGGAATCTATATTGCAATGTCTCTCTTCTCTTTTCAACTTCTACCGACAAATATGTTACTGCATCATAACATGTAAAGGATATTCTGTATCAGAAGAGACACCTCATAGAGACTATTGAATTGAAAATTTGTTTTGTTGTTGGTATTTTAGTACTACTTATTTATGGGTGTTAATTGAGTTTAAAAATAGTTTCCATAATAATAATTGCTATACGACTCTTATAACTGTTGGACACGGTTATGTTCTATTTACCACATGGTAATAATGTGCTTTGAACTAATAAAATAGACTAAAAATCTAAAGAAACCCGAAGGGCAGAGTTCCACGTGCCGAGCACGTGGGTGAATGTTAAGGAGTAATATTCGATTCTTGTAGCGTCATAGTAACCACAGCTTTAGGTCAGGCGAAGCCTGAGGTTT
>Ga0182021_10002919_pt1 | contig 20129 bp, 15 predicted proteins | sample 612E3MmetaG_FD_120493 | JGI IMG/M metagenome (GOLD analysis project Ga0182021, IMG submission 120493) | Permafrost microbial communities from Stordalen Mire, Sweden - 612E3M metaG (Illumina Assembly) | ecosystem: Environmental > Terrestrial > Soil > Wetlands > Permafrost | place: Sweden... | reverse complement strand
TCGAAGAGCATCAAGTTTAAATTGTGTGTCGAATCGTCGACGCTGTTGTTTCTCTGACATATGGACACCTCCTGAATGAATATACTGCCTTTTCTTGGTGTCCGAAATATGGGGTAAGGATCAGTTCTGGGTCCTCTGGTCGACAAGGAAGCCCACCCCATTTTGAACGAAAAGGGGAGGGTCGTAATGGAACAGATTAGGCCTAAAGAGGAGGTTGTTGTGTGGGAGCCAGGCGATCAAGAGGAGATTGCTATCGTAAGAAGGATGTTCGAACTGAGGATTAAATCTGGTTATGGTCCTTCCAAGATTGCCAGAATTCTCAATGATGAGTCAGTTAGTTGCCCTAAGCGTGGAAGATGGAGTAACGTCGATCAAAAATGGTCGATGGGGACTGTTCGGTCAATTCTAATGAATCCGACTTACATAGGTATTAGGGCGTACAATCGGCAGAAGAAAAAAGGAATTGGCAAATACTCACCTCGCTATTGGGAAAGTGATCATTCAAAATGGGTTCTCGTAGAGAATGCACACGAAGCAATTGTAACTCCTGAGGTGTGGCGTGCAGCAAACCCAAATCCAGAAAAATCTGAAAACTCTAGGCGAGCAATTATTCGGTTCGATGTTCCGTTTCCACTTTCCGGTCTTATCAAGTGTTCACACTGCGGATTTAACTTTGTTGGTAAAACTCAGAGAATTGGTAGAAATGGAAAACGGAAGCTAAGACGGACGTATGTCGATAGTGCGTATTTTGCCAAAGGACCATCTGTATGTACGCATATGGTTATTGGTGCCGAAAATCTTGAGGGAGCTATTTTGGATGAGATAAAAACCATGGCAGCTGAGAGCTTATTGCCGTCACGAATCCTGAAAATTCTCGAATCCGTTTCGCGATTCAATGGTTCGGATATAAAACGACAGATGGAAGAAATAGAAAATGCGCTACAGGTTGTAAGTGAAAAGATAGCATCTCTCTTGATGCTTGCAGAATCGGGAATTAAGTTAACAGAGGTAACTTCAAGACTTCGCGTTCTCGAAGAGACCAAGAGAGATTTAGAAGAAAAGAAACGACAATTTCTGAATATAAAGGCGGGGAAGAAGGATATGCTTCGTTGGGCTGAAAGAGTGAAGGAATTTTTCAGCAACTTTAAAGACAGATTTCAATTGATACCAGTTGCGGAACAAAAAGTGATACTTCGAAAACTCATCGAGCGGATAGTTATTGACCGCGAGAATCAGGTTGCGAATGTTTTTCTATGGCGCCTTCCGAAAGGCGAGGAAAAGCAGATCGACCTGATAATTGATCAGGAAAGACGAGTGTTCCTACAAGGCGTGCCCCCAACGAGATTCGAACTCGTGTTCCAGGCTTGAAAAGATTGTTGGTGTCAAAAAATCGTCAAAATCGGAACAAATTCAATAATATTTTACCCAAAATCCCTATCAAGTGTTAGCACATATGTTAGCAGTTCCCTTTCTAAAAAACCAACACGTTAATTACAATATCAAAGTATTAAATATCAAAACATAATGCAAGCACCATTCGACGTACCTCACATAATTCAATCACCTGAGTTTCTAGAAAATGAATTTTTCCGATTATTAAAGAAACGTTGTATTAGGTACCGTGACAGTTCAATATTCTAAGTATTGGATAGTGATGACAATGTCTTTATTAATCCAATTGTTCTTTGATATTTGGAGATTCGTCTGTTATCCTGCACAATAGGATGTCTCTTTAATAATCCTAATTTCATCTGATAGCCTCCCTAATCCGTTGTGTTTAGTGTGGTGCTGGGCTTTTAAATTTCGAAATGGGTTGAAAGCTTGACTTTGCATGGAAGAAGTAGGATATTGCCGCAACACAAGGAATATTAAAAGCTGTAAATTTATTATATGCCCATTCCAGATGGATGGTGTTTATAATGAAATAAATGATAGCTCCTAATTCATTGCATACAAGCATCTTCCGTGTGGGCATAGGGAAGTCTTATCCAAATTGCATCGAATACTTGATCACACTTTTTAGTAGCATTGGAATACTCTTTACATTTCAATGTTTATATATCTTAATATGATTTCCTGTTTAGGATCGTATTTATGATCTCATCCTTTCTTGGAAAGATGATTACAATGCCAAAGGAGTAATAAATGGATAAAAACCTTGAAATCGTCGATAAACTCTTGGGTGTTTTGAAGGACGAGAAAATAACGGGTAACAGCTGTGAATGCTTTACCGAATTAATGAACATCCTTTCCTCTATAAACACAAATGTATTTTTATTTATCCTGAATCCTTTCACCGGAACATTAGATATCGAATTAGAATATTCCTTATATGCCACCAATCTAAGCTATGATTTAGGAAGAAAGTCTTTCCATTACAGGGATAGTAGTCTCGCTAAAGAGTTGGATAAAAAAGAAAGCTTAAGTTTCCAATTTAAAGATGATGCATATTTGTCAGAATATTATGCTAGCATCACAAGACAAAGAATAGATGATAAAAGTGGATACGGTAAAGTAATAAAAAAGAAAAATACACCAATAGCATTTATTTTTGAATACGGGGGAAAATCGATTCTTATCAACAATTCACTTTGGATTGTCATCGAGAAAGTGATATACCTCCTTATCGAAAAATTGATTTTCCTTTATGAGGAAAAGGATAAAATATCAAACATTCTTTCAACGATCGCATGTAATCTTCAAAAGAATTTTATTGAAGGAAATCTAAGAATCGAACACGCAGATGTATTGCAACAAGTTCTGGAATCCTCAGCTAAGCTACTTCATGCCGAAAAATGTGCCTTGTTCCTTGTCGATTTCTCAAAGACAATTCTCGTCTTGGAGAGGGTAACAGGAAACATCGAATCCGAAAAGATTCGGATTATCTCCTCATATACAATTAAGGATTACAATCCCGACGAGAAAGGAACCGGAGTCACACCATGGGTATGGTATAGAAAGAAGCCCTTCAATGCAAGGAATTTTGAAGAACTTGTTAGTCATTCACAAGATCATTGGAAAGGGAATTGGGATAAAGCCTTAGGATATACAAATGTCAATGTACAATTTCAATGTGTCTATATGGTACCATTATTGGCGGGGAACGAAGAAGTAATAGGTGTTTTGAAGTATGAGAACAGGGAGTACGAAGATTCGTTTATAGGCGAAAAGCTGAGGTATTTTAATCAGTCCGAGGAAAGACTTATCGATATCATCGGGGGGCTCATCACCAATCTTGTGATATCGGAGAGAATCGAGCGGAACAAATACGATAAGGTTTTTCCGCAAATCTCTGAGACTCTTTTTTCCCTTTTCGGTCAAGAAAACTATTATGAGGAACTCCTAGAAAAATGTAGACAAATACTGGATGCGGAAATTTGTTCACTGTTTTTGGTGGAAAATGAGAACTCGCTCTCGTTAAAAGAGATAGTGGGAGTTCCTAAAGAAACAAAAAAGGAATTGCAGGAAAAGGGGTGTTCATATCCGAACTACAAGGAATCCAAGGGACTGACGCCATGGATCCTAAAAAGGGGTAAATCCTTTAATGTAAGAAGCTATCCAGACTTAAAAGAAAGGTCTGAGGGAAATCATCTCGGGCAATGGGATAAAATAGTATATCATGGTCATCCTGAAAAGGAATTCAGTTCCCTCTATTCCATTCCATTGATCATTGGTGATGAACCTATTGGAGTTCTCAAGATCGAAAACAAGAAATCAGCCCCGTATTACTTTACAGAAAGCGATGAACGTCTTTTTGACTTGATTGGCAGATTGGTAGCTATAGGATTCATTTATGACAATGAAAAGTACAAAAGTCAACTAACTAAAACAGCCGAAATAGGATTTTTGGCATCAGGAATAGCCCATGAATTTAATAATTATTTGCACACATTCACTGTAATCAATTCTAATATTAAATTCATAAATAAGAATAGAGAAATAAGTGAAGCGCTTGAATCTTTGACCGAAACGATCAATAAAGCGGATAAAATGATAATGAATTTCAGACAAATCAAGAATAGACAAGAAGGGATAATAGAATTCGATTTGAATGAGCTCATTAAACAGCTTTTGGATGTTTCTAAGAAAAGATTTGAATCCAATCATATCAAAATAAATTACTATAACCAAAAAATTACAAATGTTACTCTAAACAATGTCGATGTTCAGTCTATACTGATTAATTTATTGAATAATGCCTTTGATGCTGTGATGGAAAAGGATAGCGGAAGAGAAATCATTATTAACGTTGACAGCCATGCCGATAAGCAGTTTTCCATCGAAATTGAGGATAGCGGCAAGGGGGTGCCGGAAAAAATTAAGGACCATATCTTTGCAGCGTTTTTTTCTACAAAAGGAGTAAGGGGAATGGGACTTGGCCTATTTTTGATGCAACGATTGACATTAGAAATGGGTGGAAAGATAGTTCTGGAAAAATCTCATCTAGGTGGTGCAAAATTCAAGGTTCTTTTACCTTTAGAGATAAAGAAATAAGGGAGAACAAGAATGTCGATTAGAGTGCTTATTATAGAAGATGAAGATATCATTCGTGATTTTTCGAGTAAATTTCTCACTATAAACGGCTTTGATGTGGAATCCGTTAAGAACGGTAGGGAAGGGTTAGAAATATTATCAAAAGAAGATAAGAATATTGATTGTGTCTTACTTGATTTGAATATGCCAGATATGACTGGTGACGAAATGATTATCAAACTAAAGACTTTGAATGTATTGTTACCTCCTATCATCATTCTTAGTGGATATATCGATGCTGATCAACGATTCGAAAAATGCATCGATCTTGGGATGATTTACATAGTAAAGAAACCTTGCGAATTGGAGATTCTACAAGAAATTATAAAAGCGATTATTACTAAATCAATCCATAATTTAGCCAAAACACATGAATTAGCTGTTCATAAAAATATTACATTTATTAAAAATCCGAATAAAGAGTACGTGCTGTTAGTTAATATGCCTTCAATTGAAAACAGTAAGGTCACTCCAGTTGATTTCGAAGAAGTGAAAGTATCTGAAATAATAAAAAAGCGAGAAGACTCACTAAAAAAATATTTCTTAAATTCGGTAGACCAAGCGTTTCCAGTTAATGCAAAGGAACCACTGCTGGTAATCGGAAGAAGATGGAATTCATGGTATCCAAGCTATTTCAATGTAAAGGGAGGAGCTTATTCTGTTGTAGGGCCATTAAGTTTCCAAAAGTGTAATCCGGTTGCTTTAATTGATCCAGGATTCAAGTTCTTAGAAACATTAAGAGAGCTAGGTATCTCCGTCAACAACATGGAGAATTGTGTCATTACTCATAATCATCCTGACCATATTGGAGGAATATTCGAATACATTGCTTGCAGGAACACGCTTGGACATTTCACACAGATATTCTGCAATCCAACCGTAGGGGATATACTTCAGACATACAATGGCAACAAGATTTCAATCCAAATATTAGATGAATATTTTTGCGACCTTTTAAATTATCAGTTAAAAAATAAATCCTGGCAGAAGATTGAAATTAGAGGATTTAAAACGAGCCATAAAGAAGTAGGTGTCAGGAGTTGTGCACAAGGTATCGTTTTATCAACCTCGATCTGTAGTGAACATGATTCATGCGATATAAGGGATATTCATGAAACTATTATATTGGGAGACACAGAGTATGATCCTGTGCAGCACAAAAATGCTTTTATCCCTATTCTGGCAAAATCCAATGTGAAAATCCTTGTGCTCCACATAGGGAGTTGCCAAATCAAGGCGAGAAGGGGTGGGCATCTCTATTTGGAAGGATTGCAGACAATTCTGAACGATATCAACTCTGAACTGAACAGCCAAGTGCCTCGTGGCGAAAAACTATTAGTCCTGATTTCGGAATGGGGATTAGAACATGCAAAAAGGGATCAATTAATAGGTGTGTGCGATACGAGCACATTAAACCAATTCGACAATGAAGACATAATAACTATAATCATTGATTCTCTAAAGAAACAAAAGCTTAACAAATTAAATATTCTTCCGGCGGATATTGGATTGACCGTTGGAATGAATTCAGGGAAAATATATCTAGACGCTCAAATTGTTGATCCAGAAAAAGTAAAATTTAAAATCAATAGGGAAGGGATAGGATACTACCAATAATTGTATACCGTTATATCAAAACGGACGTAAAAGGAAAGGCAAATATTTAAGGATTTTAAATTTGAGATTCGATTGGTCAACCAATTGCGAGGAGTAAAAAAATCTTATCTAAAACCTCTCCAATTCTTTGCGAAATATGCCGAGATGAAATGAGGCCGACTCCTTTTGAAGTTTGGGAATCTGTGATCGTAGGTATTGAATGAATCATCGAAGAGATTCCCCTTGATCAATTTGATACAGAGTAAAAAAGTTAACGAAATCTTGAGCAATCTGTATGTTTCCTATGCCCGATTCCCCGACGGTATAAATATCCTTCTTTATAATCCTGGTGCCTCGTTGTGCACTAAGATTAATTTATTGCGAATGAATCCGTTTATCTTTTCCCCAAGTAGATTATGGTCATGAATTGATCTCTATAAAGTTCTAAACTTATGCCACATGTCTGTGGTCCTGGTTTGAAAAGATTGTTGGTATCAAAAAATCGTCAAAATTGAAACATAATCGATAATATTTTACCCAAAATCCCTATCAATTGTTAGCGCAAGTGTTAGCAGCAGTTCCTATACACTAACACGTTAATTAAAAAATAACCTATCTACATTCTTTCTAAAATTTGATGCTTGATCGCTTGAAAGTCATTAGAAAATCGAATCTCACCTGATCTTGGGCGAGGGAAGGATATCTTAATTTCAGCCTCAAATTTTCTATTATTTAGGACTATTACTTTGTCTGATAAGTATATTGCTTCTTCAATAGAATGAGTAACAAAAATTACTGTCATCCTAAAATCCATCCATACATCTAATAACCATTCTTGTAGTTTCTCCCGAGTATGATGATCGCAGGCTGCAAATGGTTCATCCATGAGTAAAACGTCGGGGTTGGTTGCTACTGCACGAGCGATTGAACCTCTTTGTGCTTGGCCACCTGAAAGTTGTGTGGGATATCGATTTGATAAATCGCTTAATCCAACTTTTTTTAGGATCGAAGACACTATACTTTTCTTTTCAATTTTTGAAATTCCTGACAATGCAAATTCGACATTTTCTTCTAGGGTCATCCAGGGAAATAAAGAATATGATTGGAAAACATAACCAATATTATTAGATATTATAATTTCTCCTTTCGATTTCTCAAATTGCGCTAGGACTTTTAAAAGACTTGATTTGCCTACACCTGATTTCCCTACTATAGCGACGAACTCTCCCATATTGCATTCGAAATTAATATTCTCAAGTATTAATGAATTACCATAAGAAAAAAACAGATCTCGGACTATTATTGGTTTCGTTGTCATAGTCGATTGTCTTGTAATTTTGTCCAAGGGAAAATATTCTTTATTACAGATGTAATTAAATAATCAGAGATCCCCCCCAAGAAACCCAGAACAATTAATGCCGCAATCATTTTATCAATACGGTAAGCAAGATGAGAAATTGAGATTTGGTACCCCAGTCCGCTAGATGCACCTGCCAATTCAGATACGTAGACCATAATAAATGCAATAGGGATCCCTGTTCGTATTCCAGCGATGATATGTTGTGCAGAAGCAGGCAGCATAACTCTTAAGAAGATTTTTACCTTATTCGCTTTGAAGAGTTTTGCACACCAAAGATAAGTTATTGGAATATTCTCGGCTCCAATGTGAGTGTTTATCCAATTAGGGAAAAATACTGCAAACGAAATAGAAAATATTTTGGCGGTATCACCTATCCCGAACCATATAATAATTAAAGGTATGATTGCAACTGGTGGTAAGGATCTTATCATCTGAATGATGGGGCCTAGCAATATATTAGTAAACTTTATTCGACCGGTAAGAAATCCGACAGCAATACCCAAAAATGTACCAATTACTAATCCCAAAGCTACTCTCCAACTACTCGCAATAATATCTCTAGCCATCTCACCTGAAGAGAACCATAAATATAAAGCAGAGGCTACACTCCCAAGAGACGGGAAAATAGCTTTGTCAATAATATTTAGTTTAACTAACGACTCCCATATTATGATAAAGAAGATTAGTGAGGGGAGGATTCTTTGAAAATATCTTTGTAGTGTAGAATAGGGGCGACTCAAACGAATGATTCCAAGAATGATGTTATTTTATTTTGACAAGGCTCGAGTCTACTTCTTTTAAGAGATCTGTATAGAGAATATCACGGTAATTTGGAATATTCCTGTTTTTTGTTCCATTCTCTTTGGAAATCGACCATTTTGCTTCAGCTGATGTATAATCAAGGAACAATTGATTAATACACAATTTAAAGACGAAATCACCCCATATTTCATCAATAATAATTTTGTCTAATTTAGTGTATTTCATCAAAATCTTTTTTGACTCCACTGGATTATCGGCAATAAATAATTGCGCATCATATAAGCCTTTCAGAAACGAAGAAAGAAGTTCACGCTTCTCATCTATTGTTTTCTGCTTTACGTCTATTACATACAATTCCGAATATATATCATCAAGAGTAAAGGTAATTCCCTTGTTTCCAAGTTGCAATTCAGCAATCTTAGCAAAAGGGTCAAAGATAGCGATAGCATCTACAGAACCACTTAATAGCGTAGCTGGCATATCTTCTGGTTTCTGACTAATTATCTCAATTTCACTCTCCTTTATGCTGATTTTATTAAAAAAATTATAGGTAAAAAATTCTGGTCCACCTCCAAATGATGTCGCCAATTTTCTTCCCTTTTTACTGAAATATAATTTTGCTTCAGTAATGGTTCCTTCTTTACGTGCAACGACTCGGCATTCATTGACAGTTCGTTCGACTACTTGTCCTATAACTTTAAATTGATTTCCTTGAAGTATAGATAATGCCACAGGAACCTCGCCTGAGATTGCAATATCAAGAGAACCACCAAGAAAGGCTTGAAGAGCAAATTTTCCTGCTGTGAATTCCTTCATTTCTACATTCACACCTCTTGAAACAAAAAAGTTTTTTTCCTGTGCGACCATAAGAAGTGCCATGCTAGGAGAGTTTTGAAAACCAACGCTCAGAGTACTTGCAGCATTTATTTTGTCTCCTTCTTGCTCTTTATTACAGCTCAATGTAATAAACGCGCACATTGTCGTTAAAAAAAGAAATAATGTTCTATTAATATCCATAAAATTAGAACTTGCAACAATTAATAGATATATCGCTACTAGTCTTTTTCATTTAGGAAATACTTAATAAATATTCCTGATATTATCATTACAATTGCTGCAGCAATAGAAGTAATGAGTAGATTTAGTGCACTCGGCACACCAGAAAGAAACGTGCTTAAAAGGTGTATAGATAGAATAATCGAGACAAGTGTAAAGAGTGATTTTTCTAAGGTAGAAATATTTGAAAAATTCAGCATCCATTTCTGAGGAAGACCCTTCGCATATTTTGGTTCCAGCAATATCATCATTCCAAGTGAAAAAACGACAAACGTAAACGACATAACAAGAAGTTCAATATCCCATAATACATCTTTTCTTAGCTGGATTATCAATCCGTCATTATGATTACCTAAAATATATAATATTGAAAAAGATGATATTCTATATAATGGAAATAGAACAAAAGAAACAGCTATTAAATAAATAGCAACTTTTAATATTTCTACTGAAGTAGAAATTACATATTGCTTCAATTTCCAAGGGCGGCGTAGCAGGATGCTTAATAAACCATAATTATCATACGTTCTAAACGGCATCTCACTTGCACATTGAAGTATTGAACCTAATGGAAGTTCTTGAATTCTTTCATAATCTGTTTCATTAAAAGGTAATCTGTCAATTTTATCAAATAAAAAAAGCTTGCCAATTACTTTATCATCAATTTTCAGGGGTATAAAGAGCACGTTACTAGCATTCTTAATCTCTGGTATTGATGCTTTTTCAAAAATATGCTCGTCCTGAAGATTTGTTCTTATGACGTTATTATCTGATTCAATGAGGGAATCTATTCGTGAACCCCTACCAAGATCACGGACGTGGATTTTGATAAATTTATATATCTGTGGATTAACTTCTGTATTTCTATCCTTTAAAAAAAATAGACCACCTTCATTATTACTTGCAAATAGAATGGCAGCGGCACGACTAGGTACAAAGCTATTTATGGAATTTAAAAGATCTGCAAGAAATTCGTTTAACCCGAGTCCTTCATGAACAATATTCTCGCTTATTGATAAAAGTGACATTAGTAATTGTTTATTTTTCTTAAGTTCTATTTCCTTAATATTTTGTTCTTCTGATTTTTTTTCTAGGATTTCTTTTTGCCTGGTCAGCTTCTTATTTTCTTGATCAAGAATTCCCTTTTTGTATTCAAAATCCTTTGCAGCGTTTGTGATGTGTCTAATCTGATCATTTGCCTTCTTTGTCAACTTTTCAAATATCTCTTCTTGATTTGCTTTCAGCCAACCTTGTTCTTCAATCTTTTGTTTTTTTGATAATAATTCATTTATTCCATTTTTTATTTCATCATATTTTGTGCTATCTTTAAATACAGGTTTAAAGATAAAATCCCCGATGGGAAGTTTAGCGATCGTTTTTGCCATTTCTTGATAATCTTTACCGGCACTAAGAATCATTATTCCAATTTTTGGGTATTTTTTACTCAATTCAACAATCAATCCTTCAGCGGTATGCATTTCATCTGGGAGGTACCAATCGACAATAAATAGATCTGGAATATTAGAGACGGTCTCAAGTGCTTTATACAATTCACTAATCGAATTCACCACAGTAACATCAAATTCTTGAAAATCATTTACAAACGATTGACATGCCTCAGGATCATCATCTATATAGAGAATTTTAGACTTCATTATTATTACTCCAAAATATTCCGTTTGAAATAAGGGACTTAATAGCGCTGTCAACCTCTTCTTCTTCCTGAATTAATGGATGAATACCGAAAATATTTTTATAGTGATTCAATACACAACGAACATTTTCATAAGTGCTAATCGGTATTACTATACCATTTTCGTTTGCTTTCTTTTCCATTAAGGAATCAACAATATCTTTACCTCTATTATTAAGTATCCCGTTTTCGAGGAAACAAATATCAACAATATAAATATCAAAGTGAGAGCTATTAATTAAAACTTTTGCTTCTTCAATACTCATAATTTCGGTTATGTTTGTCACTCCCGTTTCTTTCAAAATCATACTATACGATGAGCACTGATCTTTTTCATCATCGATAATAAGAGCGGAAATTTCAGATAATTCTTTAATATGCAAGCTATTAACATAATTTCTTATTTGTTCAGAATAATCAGATTCAGTCTTAAAAAGAACTGTGATCTCCTTTTGGATGAACCATAATACCTCTTTGCTTGTCTTTGAAAGACATGTCAAAACAATAATTTTGCAACGACAATTATTTGAAATCAATTCTTTAAAAATCTCTGTTCCGTTTTTTAAGGGCATTGATATATCAAGTAAAATCAACTCAGTCGTACTATCCAACTTCTCAAAATAATCTTCATCACTTGCAGAGTTAATTTTAAAATCTTCCTCTAAATCCATTGTTAGAGTACGTCTCCAATCTTCATCGTCATCAATTATAAGTATGTTGTTAAGATTTCTCATAGTTCAATTCTCCCCCTTTGTTTTGATCAACGTGACTATGAATTGTGCACCATTATTTTCGATATTAATAGCATTCAGCGAACCCTTTTGTAATTGAAGGAGATGCTCAGAAAGATAGAGACCAAGACCTCTATTCATACCTTGCTCAGTTTTTGTCGTTATAAATGGTGAAAATATATGTGGGAGTATTTTCTTGTCGATTCCTGGGCCTGAATCAGTCACTTTAATAATACCAGCATTTTTGGTTTCAGTGACATCAACATTAATTGAACCCTTTTCATCCATTGCGTCGCAAGCATTGCTTAAAAGATTTTCTAAGACAATTTTTAATGTATTCTTGTTTTTCATAAGAACATTTATTGCGTTAGTTCCCTTTCTTACGTTGATAACCAGACTTTCAGGATATTTCATTTCATCTTTTATCTCTTTTATCGAGACTGCTACATATTCACAAAGCTCAAATTCTTCTTCCTCACCTGGTCCTGCTAATTCTGCTATTTGACGTGAGACGTCAATAACCCATAATCCTTTTTTTTGCTGGTTATCTATAATATCTAGTGCTTCTTGGATTTTATTAGCATCATTACTATTGTTAATATTCCTTTTGATAAATCTAACATTTGATCCTATCAATGCTAAAGGTTTTTTAATCCCATGAAGAAAAACCGAATTGCTCAAAGTAGACATAACACGTTCAGTTTCTCTCAATTTACCTAAGAGGACTGGGAGTTTCCTTAGAGAAAGGTTTTGAACGTCTCTTAATGCTAAAATATTAAATAAATTTTTTATTTCGATATAAAAATCATTACAAAAGGTTTCGTCGTAAAATGTCCCTAATAAAAATGCTTGAATGGGTTTAGCGCCCTCAGCCATATCTTGTGGATAAAAAAAACGTAAGATAAAGCACATGGTATTATGTGATCCATGCAATAATTCCATCTCTGGCATTATTCTGCTTCGACTAAAATATTTGACTGATTTTAAATCAATGCAATTATTGGTTGAATATGTATCCGTTATTATTGCCATTGAAAGCTGTCTTAAATACTCGTTGGTGTTTTGTTTGTGTTTGTTAATAATAGTTCGAATTCTGTTTGGATTATGAATGAACCAATTGGTCGTTGATTTATCGTCGAGAAAAAGATATTTATATTCTTCATTATTATTAAGTACTCTTTCGATCCATTTTGTCATTTGTTCTAAATCTTGATTATTCCGATTCACCATATTTTTATATTTTTCTGAATGAATCTTATCCCAACAAATTATGGCTAAATTTGTGTTGGATAATTCCGACTCTGCATCAGAAATATTATTAATACCACTGTTAGTGAGTTCTTGTCGGAGTATAAATTCATAAATAAAAAGAACAATTTCCCCCTGGGGGATTAATAGCCAATCTCTCTTTGCCTCTGTCTGAGATCGGCGTGGATTTGATAATTGAAGATTCTGAAAACATAGATTTGAGGTTAACTCGTTTTTCCTGATTTTTATTTTTTGAATATTTCTTCTATTTTTAAAATCTTCTTCGCCTATTCTAGCTGAATCGAAAGATCCGTCTTTCGCTAATCCATTAATTGTAAAAAATGGTAAAACAAGTCCACTGTTTAGCAACTCATCCTCAAAGAAATTAAGCTTGCCATTCTCTTCGTTCCAAAAATAAAAGTTAGCTATTTCATATCCCATGTTACAACTTACGATGCTATAGAAATCATTGTTTTCTACTAATTCGTTTAAATCGCACGCCTCGTGTGAGAAAATTAGTTCTAAGATCTTTGATATAAGCTGATTATATTTTATCAATAATTCTGTGCGTTCCATATTTGAAATCCTAATAATTAATTCTAATAAAATACAATCATGAAGATAATGTTTTTAACTGAATACCTTTAACAAACACAGAACTGATAATTGATTCATGACCTTTGAAAACGACTGAATATAAAACGTCCTCAATATCGGATTTATTATTAAAGAATTCCCTTGGAAGAGCTTTAATGTCTATAATTATAAAATCTGCGTCTTTACCAATTTCAAGTGAGCCTGTATGCTCTTTTAAAGAAAGCGAATCAGCACCATCTATTGTAGCAAATTTGAACAATTCATGAATAGATAATACATGATTTACTTTCAGAGCATCCTCCATTACTCGAAACATTGAGAGATCTTTCATCGCCCCTAGATCACTCCCTAACCCTACTCGTATATTATTTTTAATGAGTTCAGAATAATCCATTTGCCTTCCACCTGCTAATAAATTAGCGCGAGGACAATGTACGATTGCTGTTTCAGTTTGTGATAAAATATCGATGTCGTTATCATTTAAATAAATACCATGAGCCATTATTGTTTTTGATCCTAACAGATTTAATCGGTGGTACAATTGAGTGTCACTCTCGTCATTATTAAAATCTGATAGGAGTATATTTAAACCTTCCTCATCCTCGGCTAAATGGGATTGTATTCTAGCGGCGCGTTTATTTGCTTCAATTGCTGTAGATGATAGCAATTCTTCAGTTGAACAATATCCTGGACGTACCGTAAAACAATAATGTAAAAGCCCATCCGAGGCATTATCCCATTTATCAAAAAGTTCGTTAGATCTATTTATAGATTCTCCGGCTCTAAAAGATAATTCTGTGGGAAGATTTTTATCACCAGCATTCATTCCCATGATTAAACGAATACCTACTCGCTTAGCTTCCTCGAAAGCAATGTCTGTTGCTTCAAAATAATAAGGCCCGTGAACACAACATGTCGTTGTCCCGTTTTTTATTAGCTCATTGAAGAAAAGGTTCGATATTTTCTGGGCATAATCAACATCTTTGAATTTAATTTCAATACGGTATATTGCTTTTAGCCATTCCAAAAGATTAGGAATTAGTTTTACCCATTCATAATGGCAAAGGTGCTGGTGACAATCGATTAAACCAGGGATAATAAAGTAAGAACTATAGTCAACAACCTTGTATTGTGCATAATTTGATTGTATATAGGATTTTTCACCTACAGCCTCAATCAAACCGTCCTGCCCTACAACTAAAGCCCCGTCAGGAATATCAATCCATCCACCGTGCAGTAAAGGAGTATATACTCTCCCTAAATAAATTGATGGTTCTAACTTGATCATAGCTTTCATTATTAACCAATGTTTTTCAACATTGCTAGACCAAAAGACAGACTTTCTATATCAGAATTCATGCAATTGAAAATTAATCCTAAAGGATGAAATCCAAGATGCAAATACATTGAGACAACGGGTTCAATTATTTTACCTTCAATTATTTTCTCAATGTACGTAGATGCATCTCTAGAACTATCTTCCGATAAAAATTGCTTTAATCCAGGTAGCCTTGTATCTGTTAATGCGTAATCAAGGTTGAGATTCTTAGCTAGTTGGAGTCGCGCCTCATTCAACTGTTTTGCGATACTGTAATTTCTATATTGAGGATGAATTCCGACTGAAACAAAGTGTATACAATTCCCTCCGGAGTCATGAGTTTTACTTATCCACCCTCTCTTTGTTAATGATTCCCAAGATCTTAGCATTTCATTATCGTGGTATCGTATAATTTGCGAAGTTGCGGCTCCGATCATCAAATCATCCAAAAAGGCACCGAAGGCTCCCTCTTTAAAAGTTGATATCCGATCATATAGTATTTCTTCAGAAGCTTGTACATCTAATGGCCAAGCTTTTTTCTCAAGTGTTAACAAGCTCGCAACATCATGAATTGTAAGCTGGCGAATAATAATATTGTTAACATCGAAATTCATATTATGTAAGATCATTTCACAAGGTAATAAACGCTCTTATTATCATGCGGGATGATAGATCTTACCATATTTTTTTTCAAAGGAATTGAGTGCTTTTTCAAAACAACCAATCGGTGCTCTGACATAACCAGCCCCGATCTGTCCAATGCCTCCATCCTTATGTGCTATTCCAGTATTGATTATTGGTGTAATACCTGTTTCGCACACTTTTAGAATATCAATTCCTGTCGGAGTACCGCGATTCCCAAATTGGTTTATTTGAAAATGTTTGTTTTCTCCAAAAGTTATTTGATACATTAGTTCACTATATCTTATCACATCATCTGCATTACCACCTAGATAGTCGACTATTTGTGGTGCCGCGGCCATTGCGAATGCACCAATACCAACTGTTTCAGTGATAGTGCTGTCACCCATATCCGCGTTTGCATCTTCTAAACAATAACCATCAAAAAAATTGCCAGAAGGTATAAAAGACTTATCAACATACCAAGAATCACCGAGCCCAGAAATTCTTATACCCGTTTCATAACCATTTCGTGATAGAGCTGATACAATCGTACTGTATGGAATATCCGAAGTAGCGTCAGCAATACTTTTACAGGCTGCCAAGCTAATATTTAAAAAGAAATAATAATTTCTTTCAATATATTCGAGCACTTTTACTACATCAAAGTGATGCAGTCCAATCCTAATTAAGTAAGGGCGCAAAAAATCAATAAAGAATTTATTCGCAGCGACATGCCTGTTATGGCATTCATCTCCAGACTTCACCGCATTAATCATTATTGGCCTAAGCGCAATTGGTCCAGTTAATTTGAGCGTAGCTTTTAATATCGGTCCCAGTACTTCATTAAGCCAGTGTAGATGAGTCAAGACTTCATTCTTATAACATCCAAACCGTAATACTTGACCTAATCCTTCGTTAAGGTTGGAGAAAGCCATTTTGTCAAAAGTCAAATTTTTTACACATAACAAATACATCGATGGTGTAATAATTCCTGCCATTGGTGCAACAATACCAAAATCATGCGTCGAGTAATAGCTAATTTTCGTAGAGTTTGCCAACGCCATAGCATCGTCTAATGAATGAGCCCATTTTTCATATAGAATCGCACCAATTATAGCCCCACGCATTGCGCCTGACATATTAGGCCAGTTGATGGGAGGGCCCGCATGAAGTATTGTTTTCCCATTTTTAAATGGCATAATTTCACCAGCTAATCGTACATCGTATAAAATTGGTTCACTCCTAGCAATACGATCAAGAACTCTTCGATTTGCATCACGGATTTTATTTATTGGACATTCTTTCATTTATTCTCATTCGCCTTTGAGGTAGAACATAGAGCATTCTTAAGTTTTTCTTCACGAATAAGTTGGAATGCGCGTCTTTTAATATCTAAAAATTCGACGTTACTTAATTTTTCATAAGTTCTTGGACGTGGCAGAGGTACTTTTATTTCTTCTTTTACGGTCCCTGGTCTTGCAGAAAGAACGACCAAGCGATCAGATAAAAGTGTAGCTTCTTCTATGTCATGGGTTACAAAAATTACCGTTGTGCCAGAATCTGCCCATATATCCAATAAAAGCTCCTGCATTTCAATGCGAGTCTGTGCATCAAGAGATCCAAACGGTTCATCCATTAAAAGCAAAGAGGGCTGATTTGCGAGAACGCGAGCTAAACCTACACGTTGTTGCATTCCTCCTGAGAGTTCATTCGGATAAAGAAATGTATATTGTTCAAGACCTATTAGTTTTATATAATTCATTGCAATTTCGTAGCTCTCATTCTTTGCTATACCACGCGAAAGTGGTCCAAATTGAATATTTCCCAAAACAGTTAACCAAGGGAAGAGTGTATGTTGTTGAAATACCATCCCTCGGCTTGGATTTGGTTCTTTAACTTCAACATTATCAACTAAAATTGTTCCAAAGGTTGGTTTTATAAAGCCAGCAATCGTATTAAGAATAGTTGATTTGCCACATCCTGAAATTCCTAGAAGGCAAATAAATTCTCCTCTCTCAACTTTCAGGAAAAAATTTTGAATTGCAACAATTTTTTCTCTTGAGTCATAGATTACTGAAATATTATCAACGACGACTTCACTTCCTTGTATTGATTTCTTTGTTGTCATTCTTGAGTTCAATTAATTTCACTATGAAGCCATGGAAAAATTCTATTAATAAACTTAACAAAAGACCAATCTGCTAAAGCCCCTAAAGCACCTAATACCAATAATCCTACGATCATTCGATCCACGCGAAAAACTAAATAAGAAGTATTAATTCGATAACCAATTCCCGCTGTAGCTCCCATCATCTCAGACACAACAACACAAATAAAAGCGATAGCAATAGCCACTCTCATACCAGCAATAATAAGTCTTAAAGAAGCCGGAATAATAACAAAAAAAAGCAATCTCTTCTCTGATACACCAAGAGATCTTGCTGCCCAAATTAATGAATTTTCAACAGCAGCTACACCTAGATGTGTGTTGATCCATACAGGGAAGAAAACACCCCACACTATAATAGTAATCTTAGAGAATTCGCTTAATCCTAACCATACCACAGCAAGTGGGACAATTGCAATAGGAGGGATCGGTCTACATACTTGAATAATAGGTTCAATTAACCTCCTTACTATATTTATTCGTGCTGTTAGTACTCCAAGAACAATCCCAATAATTGATCCAAGAACAAATCCTATAAAGGTCCTGCCTAATGTATAACTCAAATCGATAAAAAGTTCACTTGATGATACCATTTCAACAAATGAGTGTAAGACAGATGTCGGAGAGGGGAAGAGAGAAGAATTTAAAAATCCTGCACTTGCAAGTATCTCCCATAAAATAATAATGATAACAAATGGTACAATATTCGATATCAGATCGAAGGATTTCTTCACGTTATTGTTCGATAATTTTTTACTATGGTACTTCTAGTAAAAGCATCTCAATTAAATCTCAATTTGTGAGGGTTCAATATTGGATATGTATCTCAGACCTTAGTTAATTAGGACTACTCAAGCTTTTTAAATATAGAATCAACTAAACTTGGATTGATACTAATCAATGCTTTAGGAAAAAACATTTTCGAATAATCAGGTATTTCTCCTTTTTGAATTCCCGAAGCAATAGCCCATTTAGCTTGGTCTCTCAGTAACGAGTTTAATCCCTCTCTTAACTCAATAGAAAATGTATAGTAATTCCAAATTCTTGATAATTCGAGAGTATCAAGTTGAACATGGGGAGATACAATTCTTATTGATTCGTCCCTGTGTTTTTGGATATAATCAACTGCTTCTATTAGAGCGCGAAGGAAATTCTCAGCCACAACAGAATTCTTCAAAGACCAATCCTTCATTGAAACGAGTTCAAAAGTTTCACGGTAAATATCGTCACCGTAAAAAACGATAGTATTTTTCTCCCCAACCTGATTAATTGTTCTAGTAACATAAGGTTCCCATGAAAATGATGCATCGATATCACCTCTAACGATTGCGCCTACCATCTCTGGTGGATTCAGATTAATTATTGTTACATCTTTTCTTGATAAACCATATTTCATGAGGAATATATCCATTAGATATTCAGCATTTCCCCCAATAGGTACACCAATTCTATGCCCCTTCAAATCTTGAGGTTTCGATATTTTTTTATCTTTTCGAGCCACACATTTTGTGTTTTTATCAGCATTATGTATAGAAGAAAGAATAGCAATAGGTTGATTTTGGAATCCAACGTGCATTATGGGAGTTTCAGCAACTGTTGCAATATCAGCTTTTCCACCAAGTACAGCATCAAGACAGAGCTTACCTTTTTGAAATGATACGGTTTGAACTTCTATTCCATGTTCTATAAAAAAACCTTTATCGATTGCGACATAAACTGGCGCGCATACAGGCTGCATTGCTTCTGCAAGTATTACCTTAGAAAGAGATTTCTTCTCTCCAGCATTACATCCTTCAAGAATAAATAATAGAATTCCATTTATCAAAACTATTACAAAAAGGGAAAAAGCAATTTTATTGTACCGATTTGTTAATGAGCTTGAGTTAGGCTTCATAAATGTGTTTTCCTTTTGTTGTTTTTTGCAATCTAATCTTCAGTATATATAATTTAACATTATTAGGGCTGGGTGATCTATAGAAGCCGTTCATACTGACTCGGTCATGTGAAAAATGAATCCAAGACAATCTCATTGTAAGCTTTATTAAATATCACTTTGGTATGTTGATAATTTGAAACAGTTTCGTGATATTTCATTCAAATGTCAATCAGTTAATCGATACAGGTCTTATTTGATATATATCAAAGCATACCAGACAACAAATTAAAAATTTTAGTGTATTTGTGTGTTGAGCGTTTGTTATTGTGATTATTACGCACTTATCTAAATTAAACAGTTCTCTAATTGATCTTCCACAAGATTTTGTACAATAGATACATTTCATCATCCACCACTGAGATTCCCATTCCTTTTGCATAACTTCATTGTTACGTTTCAGAGCCTAATGGACAGATGAGGGTGTAAAACTAAGAGATGGTTTTGAGTATATTTAGAACATCTTTTAGCAAAGGAGCATCATCATGGTCCAGCAAGCAAACACAGAAAG
>Ga0182021_10002917_pt1 | contig 20130 bp, 17 predicted proteins | sample 612E3MmetaG_FD_120493 | JGI IMG/M metagenome (GOLD analysis project Ga0182021, IMG submission 120493) | Permafrost microbial communities from Stordalen Mire, Sweden - 612E3M metaG (Illumina Assembly) | ecosystem: Environmental > Terrestrial > Soil > Wetlands > Permafrost | place: Sweden... | reverse complement strand
GCCGCGGGATTGATCGCCTTTGCCGCATGTTCGATGAAGCCGACGCAAGCCAGCAGCGGTGGAAGCACGCAAGGCGTAAGCGACACCTCAGGCGGAGGCCAGGGGGCTGAATCGTCTACGGGTCAGGGCGGCACCACCGCGACCAACGCGGGCAGCCCCGCGGCTGGGAGCCCCGCGGCCGGCGACACCGGCACGAACGACAGCGGCGGTGTCCCCACGGCGGGCAATCCCTCTGCCGGGAGCCCCGCAGGCGGCACCACCCCAGGCAGCAGCCCTGTGGGCGGCACCCGCACAGGCGGCGCTCCTACCGGCGGCAGCCTCGCGGGCGGTACCCGTACGGGCGGCGCCCCTACGGGCGGCACCCTTGCAGGCGGCATCCCTATGGCCGGCACCCGCGCGGGTGGAACCCCCACGGGTGGCAGCGTCGCCACGGGTGGCAGCATCGCCACGGGCGGAAGCGTGGCCACGGATGACCCGACCTGTTCCTCGTATTCGCCCACCGTGATCCAAACCATGACACCGGTCGACGCGCAGGCCACACAGCTGGTCGGCCAGATGTCGAACCCCGACAAGATCAACATCCTGTCCGGGGAGAACACCGCAAATCCGTGGTTGACGCCCGGCGTGGCGTTCCGTTCGCTCGGCGTCGCCAGCCTGAATATCCCCGCCTACCCCATGCGCGACGGACCGCGCGGCATGCGCAACATCATGTCTGGCGATGTCGCCACCACCTGGGCGGTTGCCGAGGCGCGCGCGGCCTCATTCGATCTCGATCTCGAATACCGCGTGGGCAAGTTCCAGGGCACGGAAATGCGCAAAGGAAAGAACGAGCTTGCGCTCGCGCCGGTGGTCAATACCCTCCGGCACCCGCGCTGGGCGCGTGCGCAGGAGACCTACGGCGAAGATCCTGTGCTGCTCGGTGAGATGGGCGCCGCCTACGTGCGCGGAATGCAGCAACCAGGCGGGGCAGCCGCATGCCCCAAACACTATGTCCTGAATGACACAGACAACAACCGCGGCACGGCCGATCCGATCGCAGACGAGCAAACCCTGCGTGAGAACTACACAAGGCCATTCGAGATCACCGTAAAGAAGGGCGATCCGGCGTGTATCATGGCTGCCTACAACAAGGTCAACGACGTTTACTCCGCGGAAAACAGCCACCTTCTGAACGATATCCTGCGCACCGATTGGAAGTGGGGTGGATTCGTCCTGTCGGACTGGAGTGCTGCCAAGGCAGGCCATGGCGCTGCATCGATCAACGCTGGGCTCGACCTCGAAATGCCGACCCCCTCTGCCTTCGCTACCCTCACCAGCGACATGACCGCGGGCACGGTCTCGGCCGCGACGCTCACCACGGCTGCCACCCGCATCATGAACGCGCGCACAAAGTTCAAGACCCTCGATGCTGCGTATATGTCGAGCCCCGCGAGCTTCAACCTATGCACCACGCCTGAGGCCGTGGCGCTCGCCAAGGAGACCGAGTTGAAGGGCGCGATCCTGCTGAAAAACGACGGTATCTTGCCGCTTGGCACTGTGGCGACCACGGTCGGAAGTGGTACGCCCAAGGTCACGACCATCGCGATCGTCGGCCCGGACAACAACCTGCCCGTCGCACCGACGCCCACCCAAAACAATACGAAGAGCTTCGTCTCGGGCCTGGGCGACCGAGGTAGCAGCCAGACCGTTGCTCCGCATGCCGTATCGTATTTTCAGGGACTTCAAGCCCGCGGCGGCTTTACGGTCAAGCAAAGCACCGATGCCTCCGCGGCATCAGGTGCCGATGTGGTCATCATCCCGGTCGTGATGGCGCATGAGGATGAGGGTGAAAACTACGGCGGGGGCGCCGACCGCCAGAACATGACATTGACCACGACGCATCCGATCCACTGGACGACGAAACCAACCGCCTTCATAAAGAGCGTCGCTGCCATCAACCCGAACGTCATCGTGTTGCTCAACGTGGGCAGCGCCATCATTGTCGAGGACTGGAAGGACAGCGTGAAGGCTATTGTCCAGACCTTCTACCCTGGACAAGAAGGCGGAACCGCCGTGGCCGCGCTGCTGTTTGGCGAGAGCAATTTCTCGGGCAAGCTCCCCTTCACTGTCGGTCAGAATGAATCCGACTACCCGCAGTTTCAGAACAGCGGCGGCAGCGCCGCCTCCATCGACTACTACCACGGCTACCGCCTGTTCGAGAAGAACGCCAAGCCGGTTCGCTACTGGTTTGGCTACGGCCTGAGCTACACGACCTACAAGTACAGCAATCTGCAGGTGCTCTGCTCGAAGGTCACGGAGGCTGGCCGCCTGAACGTTCAGGTCACGGTGCAGAACACCGGCAAGGTGGCCGGCGAAGAAATCGTTCAGCTCTACGTCGGCTATCCAAATACTGAGGCGCCCAAGCGGCCGGTCAAGGAGCTCAAAGCCTTCACCCGGGTCGCGCTCGGTCCTGGCGAGAGCAAGGATGTCCAGCTCTCTGTGCCCGCGAAGGATACCGCCTATTGGGGCACGACCGGCTGGGTGGTCGAGAAGAAGGTGCACAAGGTCCTGGTGGGGCCGAGCGCCGATCCAACTCAGCTCTTGTCAGCAGACTTCACCATCCAGTAGAAGGGGCCAGACTGCTGTTCACGAAGGCGTTGAACTAGGATATTCCCATGCACAGATCGAGCCTTCTTGGTCGGGTGTTCACCACTGTGTGCCTGCTTGCCGGAGCTGGGCTCTTCGCGCCCGCTGTCCGAGCCCAAAACGAAACACTAGAGGACTTCGGGGCACCCTCGTCAAACCCCGCCGCCCACGCGCCAGCGCGTGCGGTTCCTGCCTTGCCGGGCCCACCGCCTTCATCAGAGAGCGCCGCGGTCTCGCCACCTGCGAGCGCATCCAAGCCCACCGCGCGCACCGGCGCTCCCGCCGAGGCCGGTCTTCCCGGCTGGATGTCGTCGCCGCCGGGGCCGATCGTGTCGGGGCTCGACTGGCACGGCAACCTCGAACTCGACGACGGCTATGTCAAGTACTCGTGGAACACAAGCGCTCAACCGGAAATCGTCTACGATTCGCGCGGCCGCTTTGTCCTCGGCCCGATGCTCACCCACAATCTAGGCCGCGGGTTCCTAGGCCGCGACTTCTTCCTGCGCGTCACCGGGCAAGTCGTGGCTTGGGTTCAAGAAGCCCTCGACCGCTACCAGATCAACGCTGACGACGTCTATGTCCAGGTCGGGCAGCAGGGACTCTGGGACTTTCAGGCAGGTCGGTTTCTTACCTGGCGTGTCTTCCGCAAGGGCCTGGGCTTTGACTTGTACACCCTCGAGGATACCGGGGCGCGCATCGAGCAGGGAAACTTCGACCCAGTGAGTGGTTGGTTCCCGCATATGTACGAGGTCAACACCATCTTCTTGCGGGACTCGGGAGCGGTGCCTTCATCCCGCGCCGCGCTTCACTTCTATCCGACCTCGTGGTCGGGGATCGAGTTGGTTGGATCCTACGGCCACCTGCCAAACAACCAAGACGTGTTAGGTGGCCGATTGGCTGCCGGGATCAACCTGAAGTATTTCAGTCTGCTGGTCGGGGGAGAATACCAAGTTGGGTCGCCAGATCAGCGGATAGGTGCACTCGATACGACTACATTGGTTTGGGTTCCATGCGACAAGTGCGCCACGGCGAAGAATTACGGGGCTGGCGGCAGCTTGGCCCTTACCCCCGTGCCACAGATCGAGATCGCCGTCAACCTCGCGTATCTCGAGCACAAGGAATGGACGGCGACGGCAGCGCTCAGGTCCAACAGTATGCGTAGCGTGGGCGGCTATCTGCAACTTGATGCCGGCTCGCTCCTCATCAAGCGCTCGCTCATTCTGGGTGGTGCGTTCTTCCGAACCGAAAACACCAACCAGGATGATGACTATTGGTGTCACGATCAGTTTGCCGCCTACCTTGCCTACCCCCTCGGCTTCAACAACGCAGTCGTGAAGCTGGTCTTTTCCAAAGCCACCGGATACCAGCAAGGCCATGCTGGCGATAAGCTCGACGCCGATATGTATTCGCTGCGCCTTCGCTTTGCCTACTACTATTGAGGCCCACTGCCGAAGGCGCGCCTGTCGTGTGCCACTATTCGATCCACCTCGGGTGAGCCGCATTCCTAGTCCGGCAACACAAGGGTGTTGACGGGCGCGCGCACCTCGGGTATTACGGAACATCGATTCGTACTATTGACGGTTCCGTCCGCGAGAGGCCCCATGCGCACGAAGCGGCTGCTCTTTCCCCTCACCATCGTCTTGGTCCCGTTGCTGTGGGCGGCCACGACCCGCGCCCACGATTTCTGGCTCGAGCGGCAAGCCGGCGCGTTTGTCTTGCGCTACGGTCATCATGGCGGCGAGGTGCTGGCCCTTGACGCGGCCAAGATCAGGACACTCACCTGCCGCACGGGCGCGCAGGCCCCACGCAACGTTTTGGCCAGCGCCACGGTTGCCCCCAAGCAGCTCACCTTTGCGGGAAACTGCGCGCTCGTGTCGGCGTTCCATGACGGCGGTTACTGGTCGCTAACCCCCGACGGAGAGAAGAACCTGCCCCGCAACCAGGTCCCTGACACGGTGAAGTCCTGGCGCTCGCAGCAGTTCGCCAAGTGGGTTGACGTTGATTCGCCCCTGGCCGGCCAGCCCCTGGGTGACGCCTTCGAGATCGTACCGGTCAGCGACCTGGCCAAGGTGAAGTCCGGCGACAAGGCGACCTTTCGCGTTCTCCTGGCGGGCAAGCCGCTTTCCGGCGCCACCCTGGCCATCGATCACAAGCCCCTCGGAGAAACCGACGACCGCGGCGAGGTGCGGGTCAAGGTGCGCGCCACGGCGGTCGAATCGGTGAGCGCCTCGTTCCGACGCGGGCTGAAGACGCCCGAGGCGGACAGCGAGGTCTTCGAGGCCAGCCTCACCTGGGAGGTGGCACGTTGACCCCACGTCGGGTTGGCTGGGCGTTGGCGGCGCTGCTTCTCGTGGCGCACACCCCGGCGGCCCGCGCCCACGAGGTTCTGCACACCGTCGAGCGCGGCAAGGCCATTGCTGTGAGGGCCTTCTTCGTGGACGGCGAGGTGCTTGCGTACACCGAGTACCAGGTATTCAGCCCCGCCGATCCGCGCATCCCGTACCAGAAAGGCCGCACCGATCGGTCTGGCTACCTCGCCTTCGTGCCCGACGCGCCGGGCGCTTGGCGCGTGAAAGTCACGGACAGTACCGGGCACGGTCTTGATCTGGCGGTGGACGTGGCCACGCCGGGCGCGGACCTGCCCGGGTCCGCGCGCCCGGCCGCGCAAGGCACGGACCTGGCCTCCTGGGCCTTTGCCGTTCGCCCCATCTTGGGCGTGGGGCTCATTGCCGCGCTGTTTGCCGTGCTGGTTCTTCTGTACCGAAGAAAGCGATCGGCCAAGTGAAGAGACTCGCATTCGCCGTCGTTCCTGCCCTGGTCCTCGCCGCGCCGCCCGCGCACGCCCATCACGGCGTGGCCGCAGTCGGCCTTTCCGAGCCCGAGGGCCCAGGCGCGGCGCTGGAGACCACGGCTGCGTTGCCGCTGCCCAAACACTTCGCCTTCGCCATGGTGAAAAGCGAGTTCGTTTCGTTCCAGATACGCAACCGCGCGGCGTTCCCGGAACAGAAGGACTTCTCCTGGTTCAACATGGTCGCGCTGGGCTTCGGCATCACGCCCTGGCTGTCGGCCTACGTCTTCCAGCCGTACAACGTGAAGTCGGCGGACGGCGGCATCGGCCCCAACCCGGGCCTGGGCGACACGAATCTGATGCTGGCGTTTGGCTGGAAGTGGGACGAAGGACTGAAGCTGATTCCCCAGAAGGAGAGTCTGGACGAGCTTGCCGATTGGCATTTCCTGCTGTGGGCCTCATGCACGCTTCCCGTAGGGCCAACCGAGAAGAACGACGACCGCGGCGGGCGCTTTGCCCCTGACATGCAGACCGGCTTCGGCGAGCCCAGCCTTGCGCTCGGGCTGGCGGTGCTTAAGCAGGTTTCCACCAACTTCACAGCCCTGGCCGAGCTCAACCAGCAGCGCTTCTTCACCCACGACTACAGCTTCACCCGGTACAGGTTCGGCGCAGAGTCGCGCGTCAACACCGCGGGCGTGTACCGCATCCATGCCAAGGGCCACGTGCGCCTTGACGGCGTGGCCGAACTTCTCGTTCTCAACCTGCAACGCGATCGCCAGGACGGCGGACAGGGCAGCCTGACCGCACTTTCCGCCTCAGGCGGCACCATCCTCTACGCCAGCCTGGGTGGGCGCCTCTACCTGGGTCGCGCGGCCATCGCGCTCGGCGCCAAGCGCGCCGTGCTCAAGAGTCTCAACGAAGGCGCGGACCAGCAGGGGTCGGAGGGACTTGAAAACGTGCGCCTGTCCCTGTCCCTCAGCGTGGCGAGTCCACTGTAGAGTTGCGAGCCCCCGATGCACATCCCCGACGGATTCCTCGCGCCGACCATCACCCTGCCGGCCTATGCCATCTCGGGCCCCTTGTGGGTGTGGGCGGCACGCAAGCACTTCGGGCCCAACCAGGTGGAGACCTTGCCTGCGGTTGGGGCGCTGACCGCCGTGGCCTTCGTACTGCAGACGATCATGATCCCGGTGCCCGGCGGAACCTCCACCCACCTTGTCGGGGCGGCACTTTTGGCCCTGGCCCAGGGACCCCTTCAGGCCTTCGTGTGCGAGTCGCTGGTGCTGCTGGTGCAGGCCTTGTTCTTCGGGGCCGGGGGCATCACCGTGCTCGGCGTGAACGCCCTGGCCATGGGCCTGCTGGGGCCGCTTTGCGCATGGCTGGTGTTCCGGGGCTTGCGGCGCGCCTGGCCCAGATTGGCAGCCTTTGTGGCGGCCTACCTCGGCATGCAAGTGTCCACCCTGGCCGTCGCGCTGACCTTGGGTCTGCAGCACCACCTGTCACCCGCGATCTTCCCCACGCCCTTGCCCGTGATGTTCACCGCCATGATGGTGCCCAGCCTCACGGTAACGGGGATTGTCGAAGGCCTGTACACCATGCTGGCCCTGCGTCTGCTCGAACGCGTGCGGGGCAAGGTGGCGTCGTGAAACTCGGCCCGCGTAGAGGCCGCCTGCTCCTCGCCGCCTGGTTCGCGGCCTGCTTCGTCTTTTCCGCCATCGCTGATCCGGTCTGGCTTGCGGCGCTGCTGGCTGCCATGGTCCTCGTGTTCTGGAAGCAGGCCTCGCGCGCGGCCCGCCGGACCGCTGTTTCCGCGGTTCCCCTCACCCTGTTTCTCATCCTCGCGTCCTGGGGCTGGGTGCACGTGGTGGCCCAGCAGACACCCGACCTGCGCGCCTACGCCGCCCTGGCCCTGCGCACGACCCTGATCGCCTTCACCTCGTTCGCGGTCCTCGCGCGGGTCGACCTGCTGGCCGCGCTCCAACCTTGGCCCACGCTCAGCCGCCTGCTCGTCATCATCCTGGGCCAAGTCCACGCCCTGCGCCTGCTCGTCACCGAATCGCTCCTCGGGTTGCGCAGTCGCCTGCCCCGCAAGCCGCGCGCCCTGGACGCAATTCGCGGCGCCGGCGGGATCACGGCCACGCTGCTGACCCTGGCCACCAAGAACGCGCGTGACATTTCGGACGCCCTGCGCTCTCGTGGCTTCTAGCTGACCGGTCGTGATTCGAGGACTAGCACTTTCTTCTCCCCTCTCTCTCGGAAAGCCCTCATGGGCTACTCTGGCGGGCTGGGCGGATTGGGCGGGTGGTTCAGCAGGTGGCGGTCGACGTCGGCGGCAAAGTGATTACCTGGATACTTCTTGACCATGACCCTGGCTGCTTCCTCGGCCTCTTTGTAGCGCTCCATGTTTGCCAGGGACTTGACGAGGTTCCATTCGAATTCAGGCGCGTCGGGGCTGTCTGGAAACCGAGCCACCGCCTCTCTCGCCAATTGCAGCGACAAGGGAGGGTCCGACGCTGCCAATTCGTGAAGCTTCGCCATCAGCGAAGCCTCATTCAGGACCACCCCAGCGTCCTTCCCCGTGGCGTGTCGATGCTTGGGCGGGACGACAGGGGACGGCGCCGGAGGTGGGGCTGGGGCAGCTTTCGCCAGGGCCGCGTCGAGCCTCGGGGCCGGCGGGGTGGCTGCAACTGTCTCGTCCCCCCCGATTGGCGACGGTCGCGCCCGCTTATCCCGCAGGGCGAACGCGCCCAGCACAACCGCCAGCGCAATTACGCCGAGGGCTCCCAGAGATACCATTGCAGGCTTGGACATGGCTTTCTCGACCGACGCGCTGACCCTACTTCGGTGCTCACGCAAAGACAAACGCGAACGCGCGAACCCAGTTTCTACTTCAGACTCGGAATCTCATCGCGAGTTATGGTGTGGGAATCCGAGTAGACACTCTGGATATTCGCCACGGTGTTGCTCGATGTCTCGAAGCCAGCCCAGACGCTGAAGAGTATCCAGGGCGCCGCAGTGGGGAACATGGCGCTGGGGGTTGGAATTAGCCCAGTCTCATGCAGCGCGATCGGCATGGTCGTGCCGATGATGTCGCGACACTTGCCATAAAGCGAGGTGAACGGTTGATCTTTCCCGTAGGTATCCCCGCCCGAGATATCGACCAAGCCCTTGCCCGGAAAGAAGGCGGCAGCCGGAGAGCCGCTGTAGGGCATGAGCCAGATGATATTGTTGAGCGCCTTCGTCTTGGTCAGATAGTCGAACGAATAGGTGTACAGTTTTATGAATTCGGGACCCGAGGAGGTCTTGCTCCACCAGAACCATCCGTTGGATTGCGTCTCGTGAAAGAGCGCCAAAATCACCGGCATGTTGGCGGCAGCCATGGCCTTGATTTGAATAGCCACATTGTCGAGCTTGGCATTCCAGGACGTGTTCTCCGCGGTCCCCGCCGTGATCACGCTGGTGAAGAAGCCGCCGGGAGGAGTGGACATGGAACAGTTGTTACCGCTGTAGCAGTCTTGTGCGCAGGTTAGACCGGCCGCCGGCAGACCCGCGTGGTAGCGATACATGACCAGCCCACCATTGTTCCAATGCTCAATGGCATGTGTGGTGGAAATGTTGACGCCTGCGCAGCCAGCGTTGCTGTGGTACGCAAAATCGCTGCCAAGAATCGCCGGGGTTTTCATGCCGTTCTTGGCATACCAACTGACGTCAGTGGGGTTATCGCTCCAGTTACCTTCCTGCTGTCCCGACAAGACGTGGTTGCCGTACTGGCTATATAGGTAGCAAAGCACGTTCTTCGTCTGCTGCGAAGCGTTGGGAGTGACTGGAACGACACTGCATGGGCTGCTGGATGTCGAAGCGCCAGTGCCGCCGGTCGCGGTCGTGCCGCCGGTCGCGCTGGCGCCGCCGATCGCGCTGCTACCCCCGGTTCGAGTCATCCCGCCGGCTGCGCTGCCGCCCCCGATCCGAGTCGCACCACCGGTGAAGGTCGTGCCCCCGGTCGAGGTCGTGTCGCCGCCCGAGGTGGTGCCCCCGGTCGAGATCTTGCCGCCGGTCGCGCTAGCGCCGCCGGTCGCGCTAGCGCCGCCGGTCGCGCTAGCGCCGCCGGTCGCGCTGGCGCCGCCGGTCGCGCTGGCGCCGCCGGTCGCGCTGACGCCGCCGGTCGCGCTGACGCCGCCGGTCGCGCTGGTGCCGCCGGTCGCGCTGGCGCCGCCGGCCGCGCTGGCGCCGCCGGTCGCGCTGACGCCGCCGGTCGCGCTGACGCCGCCGGTCGCGCTGACGCCGCCGGTTCCCTCGGCCGTCCCTCCCATCGCGGACGCGCCGCCAGCCCCGGGTTCGGTGGCCGGGTTCCCACTGTCCGTGCAGCCAAGCAGGGCAGCCAGCGAAGTAGCTAAGGTCAGACAGAGAATCTTCGTGTTCATGCGACGTCTCCAGATCGGGTGAGCGGATGGGCAATCATCAGAGGTGGCTCCGGCCTGCCGTAGCAAGGGGGCGGACAGACGAGAAGCTTCACAAATTGGTCGCACGGGTTTCGGCTTCGCAGCCCTGGCCTGCTGGGCTCTCCGGGTGACGGGTCGATGGCGACCGGACCGCCATGATGCGGCTGACCCTGGCCACGAAAAACCCGCGTGACATTTCGCACGCCATGCGCTCTCGTGGGTTCTAGACCATGCCCTTTTCGCTCGACCAGGTTTGCCTGGACCTGGGCTCGCGCCCCCTCCTGCGCGACCTTAGCCTGCGCATCGCCCCTGGGGAACGCATCGTCGTACTTGGGGTGAACGGCTGCGGCAAGACCACGCTGCTCAAGCTGCTCGACGGACTGCTGTGGGCCAACGCCGGCCGGGTGACCTACGACGGCCACGCCCTGGGCCGAGCCGCCCTGGAAGACGCCGCGTTTCGTCGCCGCTTTCGTGGCGAGGTCGCCTTCCTGTTTCAGAACGTGGACGCCATGCTGTTCAACCCTACCGTAAGGGACGAGATCGCCTTTGGTCCGCGGCAGTTGGGCATGGCCGATGCGGACGCGCGCGCCGCGACCTGGGCCGGCGTGTTCGGCGCGGACGCGTGGATGGACCGTCCGCCCTTCGAGCTGTCAGGCGGCGAAAAGAAACGCGTGGCGCTCGCCGCCCTGATGGCGATTGAGCCCAAGGTGCTGTTGCTCGACGAACCCACCGCCAGCCTGGATCCCGCGTCCGCGGCGCAGTGGGTGGACTTCCTGAACGCGCGCCAGGATCTCACCGTGATCGCCACCACGCACAACCTGAGTCTGGTGGAGGAGCTGGGCCAGCGGGTGCTGCTCATCACGCCCGGCCACCCTGGCCTGTTGTACGACGGATCGCCGGCGGGCCTGCTCGGCAACGACGAGTTGCTCATCCGGAGCGGCCTGGCCCATCGCCACACCCACACCCACCAGGGCGCCGTCCACGCCCACTTCCACGTCCACGACGCGGAATAGCGCCCCCTATCCTATACACACGCGGTTGCGGCCCTGGCGCTTGGCCTCGTACAGCGCTTGGTCGGCGCGGCTGAGCAGGGTCTCCGCAGTCTCGTTGGCCTGGGCGGCCACGGCGCCGACCGAGATGGTGACCCCGATAGGCTGGCCGGGCAGGCGCAGGTCGCTGGCCGCCACCATGAGGCGGAATTTCTCGGCCACCCGCACCAGTTGCTGGGCGTCGACGTGCGAGATGATGGCGCCGAACTCCTCGCCGCCCCAGCGCGCCACGATGTCGAAGCTGCGACAGTTGGCATGCAGGGTGCGCGCCACCAACTTCAAGATCGCGTCCCCGGTCAAGTGGCCGTATTCGTCGTTCACCTGCTTGAACAGGTCCACGTCCATCATCAAAACGCCAAAAGGCCGCCCGTGCCGCTCCAACTCGGCCAGCCGACGAACGAGATGGTCGTCGAAGTGCCGCCGATTGGGCAGGTGGGTCAACTCGTCGACCAGGGCCAGGCGCTCAAGCTCCTTGATTCGCTCGGCCTGCTCGGTGCGCGCCGTGCGATCGTTGAACACCTCCATCGCGCCCACCACCCGCCCCTTCACGTCCAGGATCGGGGTGGCCTTGACCCGCAGCGGTACCCGGTGTCCGTCCTTGTGGTGAAGGAACACGTCGACCTCGTCGGACTTGCCGGTGGTCATCACCTGCTCAAGCGGGCAGCCACCCTTGCACAAAACGCAGCCGTTCACGTCCGCGTGGCACAAGATGTTGTCCGGGCAGCGGCGGCCCACGACCTCGCTGCGTGCGAACCCGGTCAGCTCCTCCGCGGCCTTGTTCCAGAACAAGAGGCGGCGATCCCGGTCCACGAAGTAGACGCAGTCGTCGAGTTGATCGAGCAAATCGCGGTAGAAGCCGCGCCCGAGATCGCTGATGGCAGCCAGCACGGGCTCGCTATCCGGCTGTTGTTCCACCGGCTTCGCATCCTGCTTGTCACTCGCCATGGCGATTTGGTCGGCTGCTCTGGGTCCGCGATGAAGATGATCCACTTTCTGAAGTATTGTCCGGTTCGGATACGAATTCCAAGTTCAACCGATGGGTCTGGTCGTTCTTCGTCCGCGTCTTGGCGGCCAAGTACGTCCCCCTGTTCGCGGAGATCGCCTGCGGTTTCTGCGGACCCAGCCGAGGCAAGCGCCCATCGTCTCGCTCCCTTCCACGACGGAGGAATATTGGAGCGATCCAAGCTATTATCTAGGAATGATCACAACAATGCTCGAGGGCCTGGCCCTGATCGATTCCACGGGTCTGACAATCCTGGCCACGACCGTCACCACGCTCGTCCTCGCCATCCTCGCGAACCTCTGGCTTCGCTATCGCTACGCCGCTTTGGCGAAAGACCTGCGCCGCTCTCGCGATCCGGACGCAAGTTTCTCGCATCCCGTGCTGAGCCACATCGTCCGCGAAGCAACCGAGGCCGCACAACGCTCGCGCGAGACGAACACCCAGGCGATCATCGAGGACCGGTTCCAGTCCGATCTCAGGCCGATGCTGCTTGCCGAGCGCTTCGTCCGCTCGGCGACCGGATTGGTCATCATCCTGGGGCTTCTGGGCACGTTCTACGGGCTCACGCTATCGATCGGAAAAATCGTTCATCTGGTCGCGACAGACACCAGCGCCACCACGGACGTCGCACTCGGGGTCAGCCAGGGATTGACCAATGCTCTATCGGGGATGGCGGTGGCATTCTCCAACTCCCTGGTCGGCATCCTTTCGGCCGTCATCCTCACCGTGCTCGGCGTCCTGTCCAATGTCTCGGACCGGCGAACCGCAGTGATGACACAGATCGAAACCTATCTCGACCGGACTAGTGTGCAGATGTCTGGGGTTGGCGGCGCGCCTGGGCTCGTAGGTTTCGGCGACTCGATCGTGCGCCTCGACGGCGCAATCGCCCGCTTCGAATCTGCCCTGCAGGCCTTTGCAACCACGACCGGAGACTTCCACGAGTTCAACGTTCACCTCAAAGACAACGTCCAGCGGCTGAGTCTGACCTTCGCTGACTTGACCAACTCACTGAAGGCCCAGTTCGGCCCGACGATTCCCGGTCGCAAGGTCTAGGAAGGAAGCCCCGTGAGATACCGGCGATCACTCTTGTCGGACAACGACGGCACGCGCGAGATTTGGCCCGCCTTCACCGACGTCATGTCGACCATGGCGCTTATCATGTTTGTGCTAGTCCTGCTCTCCTACGTTCGCAACTTGATAAGCGAAAAGCGCCTTGCGGATTTCCAGCTCAGAATCGTCGCCTCGGAGCGACAGCTCCGAACCGTGCAGGCGGAGGTTCTGGCAGGCAAGGCGGAGCTTGCGGCCTCGCAAGACAGATTGCGCGCGCAGCAGGCGGTCGTGGCCGACAGCAATCGGCAGCTCGGCAACCTGCGCGCACAACTGCAAAGCATTGCGGTCCTGCGTGTCTCCGTGCTCGACAAGCTGAAGAGCGCGATCGAGACCCAGCTCGGTCGGACCAGCCCAACCAGCGGACAGCTTGTCACCATCGGCAACAATGGTGACATCGCGGTCAACGAGAGCCTGGTGTTCGAGTACAACTCATACGCCATCAAGAAGCAGGCAAAGCCATTCTTGGATTCGCTGGGCAGGGCGCTCGGCAACCTGCTGGCAGACGGCGAGGTGCGCGAGAACATCGACACCATCGTCATCCAGGGGCACACCGACGAGCGAGGCTCGGCTTCCTTCAATTGGGACCTGTCGGCCAAGCGCGCGACGGTGGTGCTCGACTATCTGTTCCAGACCAACAAAACGCTGGCCGACACCTATGGCAGCTACTTCGCCGCGAGCGCTTACTCCAAGTTCCGTCCCATCAACCCCACCAAGGACGAGGCAGCCTACCAACAGAATCGCCGCATTGAAATCTCGGTCGTCCCCAAGGACGCCAATGTCCGCAAGGTGATCGAGGACTACATGCAAGCAGTCAACCCCTCGCTACAGCCCGCGAAACCGTAGACGGTCACTTGGATTGGGTGCGCGGCGTGCCGTCCGCACCGGAAATCAGTGGGTCAGGCCGTGGTTGTTGGTTGACCAAGGGAAACTCGGACCAGGAGTGCTGACTCCCAGGCTCACAGTGACCGGCTTTGCGAGAACCAATACAGCTAATCGTAGGCCTTCCGGATGCTCGTTTCTCGCGACGGCAACGCGCAAAACTAGCTCCGGCAAGCCCGCGGACGCCCTGGGGCACTGCCCCGCATCTGAATTGCTCTCCGTGCCGCCCTGTTCCATCGCACCACATTGAAGCTTTTCACGACTTCCCGCCATTGTTCCCCTGAGCCGGATTCTGAGAAAACGCTACTGCTACCCGAGGAGAGCACACTATGCGAAGATTTCTTCTTCCCGCCATCATCCTTTGCTGTCCCCTCACGGCAAGCGCCGCGCTCACGCTGCGGGAAGTCCGTACCGCCTCGAACACCGTGATCGAGGTCTACTTCACGAGCGACACCGTCAATGCCACTGAGGTCAGCACCGGTGACCTCACCCAGTGGACGGTCAATGGCCAGGCGGTCACTGCCATCAACAAGTACGTGATGCAGACTGCGGAGGTGATCCAGGTGAACCCGAAGAAGACTGTGACCTGCGATCACCATATCTTTCTCACCGTCCCACCCCTGACCAGCGGCACTATGTACGAGATAAAGACTCCGCACGGCAACGCGACCTTTGCCTTCGACGACCACAAGGCGTTGTGCGACTCGATCAAGACCAACCAGTCGGCGTACAGCGCTCTTTCAAGAGGCAACTACGCCAACTTCGCCATCTGGTTGGGCGACGGGGGCAGCCAGCAGATAGGCGGGCCCCTGCCGACCTATGAGGTCTTCGAAACGCTCACCAACAAGGTCGTCGCCCAGGGTTCGCTTCAACAAGTCGGCGCAGACGCCAGCTCGGGCGATTTCGTCTACCGCATCGACCTGGCCGCGGTTCCCGAGGGCGGTCCCTACAGAATCTCGGTCAAGGGTTACGGGGCATCGTATCCGTTCGGCGTGGGCGGGGATTTCTCTCGACGCCTGGCCTACGTCACGTTTCGCGGCCAGTACTACCAGCGCTGCGGATGCCCTTCGCAACCACCTTACACCCTGGACATCCGGAAGAAGGCCTGCCACTCGCTCATCTATGACACCAATGCTCCCATCAGTGAGGCCAGCGTTGTCCCCAATACCGCCACCGACCCGAAACTGACGATGTACGGCGGCTATCACGACGCCGGCGACACTGATCGCCGTGTCTATCACATGGCCAATCCCATCGTGAATCTGATGGTCTACGAGGCGTTCCCCGAGCTTTTCACCGACGGCCAGTACAACATTCCGGACATGTTCGACGCCCAGTACAACATTGTGGGTTCGGGCAACGGCATCCCCGACATCATCGATGAGGCGGCCTGGGGCACGCTGATCTGGGAGTACTTGCAGGAAACTGATGGCAGCATTCACTACGGAACAAATTGCAAAGGCTATCCGAATCCCTTCGCCGCCCCCTTGGACCAGGATACTTTGCCCTACGGAACCATGGTGGCCTCCGACGCTGCGGCCGCGGTTGGTGCGGGTTTGTTCCTGCACCTTGCACGCCTGATCAAGCCCTATGACACGGCCCGCGCCGATTCGCTGGCCCAGAAGTCGCAGAAGGCGTTCACCTACATAGGCAGCAAGATCGCGGATCCCGAGAAGCTGTACTACTACGTCCAGAAGTATCTCTACGACGGTGACGAGAATGCCCACACCCAGGTGAAGGCCCTGCAGAACGTCGTCGACAACTACAAGAGCAATACACTTGGGACCTACGGCTACTCGCTCAATGACAAGAACTTCGACAATCCCGGGTACATCATCGGCTACATGGTGGAGAAGACCCGGCCAACCGATCCGGCGGTGGTCACGCATTTTCAGACGGCGCTGAAGGCCGCTGCGGACGCAACAGTTGCCGAGTTCAAGAAGTACGCCTATCCGGTCGCAAACAATCCGAACAGCGGCGGCTGGGGCCACAATGTCAGGCAGCCGAGCTATGCAACCTCACCGTTACTGTATTGGCGTTTCTCAAAGGAACAATCGTACTTCGACGCCGCCAGCAATATGATGGACTACATTCTGGGGCTCAATCCGATGGGCATCAGCTACGTCACCGGGCTTGGCTTCCATCAGGTACACAACCCGCACGACCGAGAAAGCGGCTATACCGAGAACATGGGATGGGGTCCCAAGCCCGGTATCACGGTTTTTGGGCCGGGTATCCCTGGTGCTGGAACCACAGTTCCGGCCCTCACGTCCCTGCCCAAGGAGCGGCAGTTTGCTGACAACATGGGCGCCATTTCGATGGCCGAGTTCACTATCTTTGAAACCATGTCCCACTATGCGCTCTACACCGTGCTTTCGAACGGTGGGAAGTGGGATCCCACGAAGGATCCCTTTGCCTCAGGCGGGGGCGTCGGCAGCGGCGGGATAGGCGGCGGCGGGACGACGGACGCCGGCGGGGCCGGGGGAAACAGCGGAATCACGACCGGCGCGGGCGGGTCCATCGGGTCACGCGGTGGAAGCACAGCCGCGATCGGCGGAAACACGACCGGCGCTGGAGGATCCGTGGGGGCGCGGGGAGGAACCACGGCCGGGCTGGGTGGAAACATGACCGCGGCTGGCGGGTCCATCGTATCGAGCGGAGGAATCCCGACGGCCATCGGTGGAACGACAGCCGCTGCTGGCGGGGCCGCCGTGTCGGATGGAGGGATCCCCGCCGCAACCGGTGGATCGCCGATGCCGGACACGGGCGGGGTCGCAACCGGTGGCGGCGGCTCGCCGGGCTCGACAGCCGGAACAGGACGATTGGCCAGCGGCTGCTCTTGCTCTACGGTCTCCGGTCGAGCGCCTGGGACGTCCATTTGGCTGCTGGCTTTCCTTGCGGCCATCAGGCGCCGCACCCCAATCCCGCGGCAAGCGCAGCGACGCCGTGGGGCGTCTGGCAGAGGGACGTAGCAAACCAGCCCTGCCAGCGAAGGCCGCGCGGACAATGCCGTGGGCGAAGACCCACCCGTGCGCTATGTTTGCGCCCATGCAACGACGAAAACTGGGACAGCTGGAAGTGTCCGCTCTCGGACTCGGGTGCATGGGGATGTCGGAATTCTATGGCCAGCGCGACGACGCTGAGTCCATCGCCACCATCCAGCACGCCGTAGGCGCAGGCGTCGATCTCATCGATACCGCAGACATGTACGGTCCCTTCACCAACGAGGAACTGGTGGGCAGGGCACTCAAGGGCCGGCGCAACCAGGTCGTGCTGGCGACCAAGTTCGGCATCGTGCGCACCGATGATCCGCTGGTGCGTGGAATCAACGGACGACCCGAGTACGTCAAGGCCTGCTGCGATGCCAGCCTGCGCCGCCTGAAGACTGACGTCATCGATCTCTACTACCAGCACCGGGTGGACCGGAGGACGCCGATTGAAGAAACCGTGGGTGCCATGAGCGATCTGGTTCGCGCGGGGAAGGTCCGCTTTCTCGGCCTGTCCGAGGCCAGCCCGCAGACCCTGCGGCGAGCGCACAAGGTTCACCCCATCACGGCCCTGCAAAGCGAGTATTCCCTGTGGACGCGCGATCCCGAAGATGGGGCGCTGCCCACCTGCCGCGAGCTGGGCATCGGCTTCGTGGCCTACAGTCCCCTCGGACGCGGCTTTCTCACCGGCCGGATCGCACGTTTCGAAGACCTGGACCCGAACGACTACCGCCGCCACTCTCCGCGTTTTCAGGGTGAGAACTTCGGGAAAAACATGGATCTCGTTCGACATATCGAAGCCGTGGCGGGCAGGAAGGGCTGCTCAGCGACCCAGCTTGCGCTGGCCTGGGTGCTGGCGCGCGGCCCCGACGTGGTGCCCATCTTCGGCACCAAGCGGCGATCGTATCTGCGCGAGAACTTAGAGTCTCTGCAGGTCGTTCTGTCCGCCGAGGACTTGGCCGAAATCGACCGTATCGCGCCAAAGGGGGTGGCGGCCGGCACGCGCTATCCCGAGATCTTGATGGGTATCCTCGACGGGTAGACTAGTCCTACAGGAGGCTCTGGCCTTCTTCTCCGCCGCCAGCGGACCCGTCTTCGCCCGCCTCGCCGCTGGTCACCATCTTGGGGTACCAACTCTCGAAAACCTCGGTGATCTGGCGCGCCTGTTTCTCGCTCGATACGTTGAACGACGATTGCTTGCGATAGGAGCCGTGGAACTTCTTGAAGCGCACGATGGCCATCTTCGGCGCGCGGAACTTGCCGCTCGCCTTGTCCAGTTCCTGGTAGAGAAACATGAGAGTGGCCCACGAGCCTTTGGTCAGGACGACCTTGTCCAGTTGCTTGCGGACCAGCACACCCTCGTCTTCGTAGTCGTAGGTCAGTTCATCCAGGGTCTCGGCCATGATTGGGTTCCTCGCTTCAGGCAGACTTGCGACTGGCCGGCTGGGCCAGCCGACGCAGGCTTTGGGTCAGGCGGCGCCGGTCCTGTGCCGACAGTTTCTCAAACTCGATTCCCATACCCGCGGGCGTGTTGCCGCCCCCGCCCCGGGTGACCCACGCCACACGGCCACGAGCCACCAGCACCTCGCCCGGTGCCAGCGGGATCGCCAGACTCAAGTTTTCGCCCACCTCGAACAGGAGGTCGGACTGCAAAAAAACCCCACCCTCGGATAGGTCAGCCGTGTCGAGCCGGATCCCGGCCTCGACCTTGTTGCCGGCAGCACGTACGACCACGGGCAGGAGCGCATCCAGGCGGGAAAACCGCCGCGTGTCGCGACGCCCGGGCGAAGTCACGGACGCAGGTCCACCACCGTGGATGAACGCGCTTCCACGGATACGCGCGTGGGTGGGACCGCGGCCACGACCATGTGGCTCTCGCGCCACACGGCTTCAAGCGAAACCGGAACCCCTCCGGCAGCCGCCGCCATGCGCGCCAGAAGCTCGTGCGGCACTACCACCAAACCTCCCGCGCCCGCGGCGCAGGCCACCGCCACTGGCGCGCCATAGGGACGGATTTCCAAGAAAGTCCGCTCGGGCCCGGTCACCCGCAACACCAGGTCGCCCGAGGCATCCACACGACTTCCCGTGGTCAGGGGAACCTGATCTCGATCGAGGACGCGCGGCACGCCCGGCACGGTCAGGACTGCCTTGGCAGGCCGATCCGCGGGTCCGGGGATCTCCAGGGTGAGCGCCTGCGGCACCTCAGCGATGTCCACGGGGCCAGCCTCGGCAATCACCCCGCCCACGACCTCGGCAAGCGGCGGATACACCCGTGGAGCGGGACGCAGTCCCGGACCATTCGGACCAACCGCCACCGACACCCCGCTCAGTTCCTCCAGATTCACCGCACCACCCTGGGCGCGAAGGGCTCGAGCCTGGCCGGCCACGTCACGCAGCTCACAAGGACCGTCAGGAGCGGGCGCGACCAGCGGGTCCACCACGCCCAGCACGTCGGTGGCAGACCGGTCGGTCACGTTCGCGCGGAACGCCAGCACTGACAGGGCGGGCGCGCCAGTGCTTGGAATGTCCAGGCGGATCGAAACCTCGGCAACGCGCTGGGTGACCGGAACAGCTCCGTCTCTCATGTGTGGTCCGCTCTCGCAGCCGAGAAGCAGTGGCGCCCACAGGAGTGCCAACGCCTGTACGCGGGTCGCATACAAGGGGCGGCAGGTGGGTCTCTGTGCGAAGGCAGGCATCTTCTGAACGGGTGAGCGGGGTGATTATAGACAGAACCACTGCGTCACGCTAGTCAGGATAATGATCCTAGAAACCCGCGCTCGGCGCGGGAAGTCGCAGCGGAGCCTGGGCGGCCGCCGGTAGGACCCAGAGCACCGAACGGTTCGCCTCCCGTTGGAATCGCGCATTTGCGTCGCGTCCCTTCGTCGCTCGTCTGTCAATTGCGTCGAGTGTCCTCCCGAGAAACCTGCCTCCCGCCCTGCCCCACCCCGCCGGGCGCGCCCTCGTCGCGCCTCGGGCCGCTCGCAACTGCGCAGTTTCACTCAGTCCGTCAGACCGCTCTAGAATTGCGTCTTGGCCTCCCGCACCCCAGTTTACATCGTCGGCGGCATGGGCCATGCTAGGAGCACGTCGTTTCGATCGCAGGAGAAACAAATGACCTGTGCGTACTGGAAGTCTACACGGTCTCGGGTCTTTTGCGCGGCAGCCTGTCTGGCGACTGCAACCGCTTGCACGGGACAGGCCCGCGTCGGTCAAGTCGAGCCAGAGGGACCAGAGGCTGGCCCGCCAAACG
>Ga0182021_10002916_pt1 | contig 20135 bp, 16 predicted proteins | sample 612E3MmetaG_FD_120493 | JGI IMG/M metagenome (GOLD analysis project Ga0182021, IMG submission 120493) | Permafrost microbial communities from Stordalen Mire, Sweden - 612E3M metaG (Illumina Assembly) | ecosystem: Environmental > Terrestrial > Soil > Wetlands > Permafrost | place: Sweden... | reverse complement strand
GGTATATTCCAGCCTGATTCTCGGATCTGCCCCGATTATACTGGCATTTATCTCTTTGGATAAACTTTTTAGAACATCTTTTGCAATATTGAATGACTCAAATGTGTTATCATAAACTTTCTGTTTCAGAAGGGACTTCTCTTTAAGCGTTCCAATTATTTCCAGCTTTTTTTCATTGTTTTCGGGCATGACGAGAAATGTATTAATTATGATAACGACTTATAAAATTAGTAAATATTAATATGATCTCGCAAAGAGCACCCTCCTTTTTGATGGTTTCCCTGAATAAACACATTTACCGTCTTCATCGGGGCTGTCAAATGGGATACATCTGATTGTGGCTTTTGTCTCATCTTTGATTTTCTCCTCGGTTTCAACTGTACCGTCCCAATGAGCCATAATAAAACCACCCTGATTATCAAGAACTTTTAAAAAGTCATCCCACGTATCAACATAAAAGGTATTTTCTTTTCTGAAGTTCAAAGCTTTATTATAAATGTTGTTATGGATCGCCTCAAGAAGTTCAGGGATATGGCTGATAACACTATCTACAGCTATTGTTTCTTTGGTCAGATTATCCCGCCGGGCAACTTCCACAGTTCTGTTCTCAAGGTCACGGGGACCAATTGCAATCCGTACAGGAACTCCTTTTAGCTCATAATCGGCAAATTTCCAACCCGGCTTATTATTATCCCTGTCATCATATTTAACTGAGATTCCGATAGCCTCCAGACCTGACTTGATTTCCTGAGCAGTTACAGACAATGCGGCAAGTTGATCCATATTTTTATATATAGGAATTATTACAACCTGTATAGGAGCAAGTTTTGGAGGCAAAACCAAACCATGGTTGTCTGCGTGTCCCATGATGATTGCACCCATGAGCCTGGTTGATACACCCCAGGAAGTGGCCCATACATAATCCAGTTTGCCGTTCTTGTCTGTAAACTGAACATCAAAAGCTTTTGCAAAGTTTTGTCCGAGAAAATGACTTGTTCCGGCTTGTAAAGCTTTTCCGTCCTGCATCAGAGCTTCAATTGCATATGTGTCGTGGGCACCTGCAAACCTCTCGTTTTCACTTTTATATCCTTTTACCACAGGCAGGGCCATTGAATTTTCGGCAAAGCCTGCATAAACATTGATCATTTTCTCTGCCTCTTCCATAGCTTCTTCGCGTGTTGCATGAGCTGTATGTCCCTCCTGCCATAAAAATTCTGTGGTTCTTAGAAACAGCCTGGTACGCATCTCCCATCGCACAACATTTGCCCACTGGTTTATCAGTATAGGAAGATCTCTGTATGAATGAATCCAGTTTTTATAGGAGTGCCAGATAATCGTTTCTGATGTCGGACGGATGATAAGCTCCTCTTCCAGTTTTGCAGTTGGATCAACAACAATGCCTTTACCTGACTCATCATTTTTAAGACGGTAATGAGTAACAACTGCACATTCCTTAGCAAAACCCTCAACATGGGAAGCTTCTTTACTGAAGAAAGATTTCGGAATGAATAGTGGGAAATATGCGTTCACATGACCTGTTGCCTTAAATAGTCTGTCGAGTTCAGCCTGTATCTTTTCCCAGATTGCATAACCGTAAGGCTTAATTACCATGCATCCTCTTACTGCTGAGTTTTCAGCAAGATCAGCTTTGATAACAAGGTCGTTATACCACTGTGAATAATTCTCATCCCTGTTCGTTAGAAACTTAGCCATTGTTTGGTATGGTATTTGTTTATTATTTTTAGTGAATTAAATCGCGTAAAAATAAAGAAAAACTTCAGTTATTATCATATAAACAAACAGAGGTTAGTCATGAAAACAATATTTTTCACCGTAATTATGGCGGTTTTACTAATCTGCCCGGCGACAATAAAAGCTCAGACAGATCATCGTCAAAGCCGCGGAAATGAAAATACAGGGGTAGTGGTTAATAATTATTATAGCAATCATGATTATGATTATTTTTATTCATCGCGGATAAACAGGTTTCACAGATCATATGCGACCTTTAATTACTATTCTCCTTTTTTCACCGAATCTTACTGGTACAATCCGATGCCTTTTACCTGGGGAATCAGCATTTATGGCGGAGGTGGCTTCGGGGGAAGATATTATAATTATTATCCAGGAAGTTACTTTGGCTTTGGATTTTATGATGGGTATGATCCATTTATAGGTGGTTCTTATTTCTGGGGATATGATCCGTTTTTCTATAATCCATGGTACTCTTTTTACAACCCATGGTACTCTCCATTCTTTATAAATATCGGATACAGAAGCAGATGGAATAATCATTATTATGGATGGATCGGTGATAGACAAAATCAGAGGTATGGTGACTACGGGTGGAATAACACTAACGGAAGCAGATATCGTGAATATCCGTCACCAAGATATTCATCAACCGGTAGTACTACAGGAAGAAGATCTGGTTATATCTCAGATTCACATTCAAATAATATCTCAAGGCGTGTTGCGGTAAGGGCTTCAGGAGGGAGATCATTTTCTTCAGGTAACAGACAGGGAAGGCACAGATGAAATTCAAAATATTTTTGTATTTCTTATTTAGAAGAAATATTAAAAGAGATATTTATTTCGAATTATTTAAAGTTAACTTATAAATTTGTTTCTTTGGTATAATATTTGAACGTTATTTAGAAAACTAATGGGGGAATATAAAATGAAAGCATATTATCAAATAGTCATTCTTGCTCTGATAACACTGGGATCGTGTACTTCCAGACTTTATACCGGATCAGAGTACGATGATCTTTACTATTCATCGACAGATAAGCCGGTCGTAAGGTCAAATCGATCTGGTAATGGTCAGATTGCGGAAAAATCATTAAAGACAGATGACTATTATGATAATATCTATGCAGCCGATACTCTCGTTTCTGATGAGTATTCTTCAGCTGTTGACAATAACAATGCATATGTTGATAACGGGACCTATGACGGTCAATACGATTATTATAATGATGACTCTTATGCCGGGAGGTTGAGAAGATTTCATGGTAATTACTTTGATCCATACTGGAGAGACCCGTTCTATTCCAGCTACGGATACCCATCCATGGGTTATGGATATGGATTAGATTATGGTATGGGCGGATACCCATATGACTACTTCTATGGTATGGATCCTTATTATGGTTATGGTGGTATGTATGGCGGTATGTATGGTGGCTATTACGGAGGTCTGGGTCTCTATGGAGGATTCGGATCATACTTCTCACCTTTCTATGGATATTCAGGATACTATGGTAATTCGTACCTTTATACTGAAGGCAGACATTCTGTCCCATATGGGAGAAGAGAAAGGCCAAGTACACTTTCATCAAGGTGGAATACCAATAGTAACGCATCAGGTTCTGCCGGAAGAGATTCTTATCTCTCCTCCGGTGAAAATTCCGGGTCTGGCAGGAGAAGTGCTTCAGGAATTTCCGGCACCCAGACTGGTGCAGTCGGTTCCAGAAGAGCAGCCGCCAATGATGCTGTTGCCAGTCAGAGTTCAAATCCTGCACAAAGAAGCATAGAACAGGGACAGGGCAGAGGTGAAAATAACAGTAACTCTGCATCCACCTCGAGGAGATCAGCAAACACAAGGCCTGAATATAATTCTGCTAACAGAAGTTATACTCCTAGCTATAGTAATCCAAGAATGAGCACACGACCCTCCTATAACAACAGCAGAGTTAATGACGGGAATAATACAAGTACGAATCGAAGCTATGAAATAAATAACAGACGGTCTGATAGTAACTCAGGCACATACCAGAGGTCTTCAAATAATGCCAGACCCAATTCATCAGGTACAGGATTTCAGAGAAGGTACGGATCACCTTCGGGATATTCATCACCGTCAGTAGGCAGATCTTATTCACCCAGAAGTTCGGGAAGCTACTCTGTTCCTTCACGCAGCAGCGTAGAAAGCAGATCTTCCTATTCTTCCGGCTCATTTAATAGCTCATCCTCGGGAGGAAGATCATCATCTTCATCATCATATAGTGGCGGAAGCTATTCAGGAGGATCCAGTTCCGGTGGCTCACGTTCTTCGGGATCATCTTCAGGAGGATCCCATAGAAGATAACTTTCACAGATATTGATTTTTTTAAAAATAGTTCATTCTTCCAGCAGAGTGCAGGTATAGTTTTACATAAAAAAAAAGTTATGAAAAGGATAAGTTTATTAATGTTGGCGACTTTTAGTGTGTTTACCGGTGTTTTTGCGCAGAACGTTGATGATGCTCTCAGGTATTCCCAGGTCTTCTATGGAGGCACAGCCAGATTCATGTCGATGGGAGGGGCATTTACCGCTCTTGGGGGTGATCTGTCTTCATTAAGTCAGAATCCTGCAGGAATAGGGGTTTACAGATCATCTGAACTGACAATTACTCCACAGTTATTTCACATCAATACAACAGCAGGATTTAATGGGAAGACTTCAGATTTCCTCTATAACTTTAATCTCAATCAGGGCGGTATAGTATGTAATCTGATCTCTAATGAAAATCAAACCGGTCTGGTAGCTCTTAATATTGGATACTCCTTCAATAAAACAAACAATCTGAATCAGAGTATAAGGATTCAGGGTGTAAACAGATCAAGTTCGATGGCTGATTACTGGGCAGGGATAAGTAAAGGCTATAATAAGAATGAACTTTTAGATAATGTTCCTGATGCTGCTTTAGCATATGACTCCTATGTAATTGATACACTTTCAGGCTCTAATACCCGGTACGGAACTGTTTATTCAAATTACGGGGATAATCCTCCTTCAGTATACGGACAAAACGTGAGACGTCTTGTTTCAAATGAAGGATACACCGGAGAACATGCCTTCTCAATCGGTGGAAATTATTCAAACAAGATCTTTTTCGGAGCTACCCTTGGAATAAGCACTTTAAAATACACCAGTCATTTTGAGCACCTTGAATCAACTGATGTTGCCTTACCTTCACAATTTAAGAACTTTAATTACACTGATCATTATGAAAATTCCGGAACCGGATATTCTCTTAAAGTAGGTGCAATCATCAAACCAATTGATGCTATCCGCATAGGTATTGCTTTTCATTCGCCTACTTTTTACAAAATCCGTGAATACTTCTATGAAAGTATGACCTCAAATTTCACAGATGGGAGTAAGTATGATTATATTAATGATCCGTTGAAATACAGGTACGACTTAATTACCCCATTCAGGGTATTGGCAGGAGTTGGTATTCAGATAAAGAAAATTGCAATTTTAAGCGCTGATTATGAGTTTGTGGATTATAGTGCTGCAAAATTTTCAGACAGAGGTGTTGATAGCTATGATTATACTGAAAAGAATCAGAACATTAAAAACAGTCTGAAATCAGCAAGCAACATCCGGCTTGGTGCCGAACTAAGACTTAACAAGCTGTATCTCAGGACAGGGTATGGTTATTACGGTCAGGCATTCCAACCCGGTGAGGACAATGCAGATCTCGACTATTCTTCCCTGTCTTTCGGAGTAGGGTTCAGGGAACAAAACGTTTCGATCGATTTTGGCTATACCAGCTATAAGTATTCACAATTATACGTTATGTATCCTGTAGATAGCAATGTAGCTCCGGCTACAGCTGATTTAAATACGCTTAAAAACATGTTTACAGTTACCGTCGGCTACAGGTTCGGAAATTAGATATTTGTAATTTATACTTAAAGAAGCTGTTTCATACGAAGCAGCTTTTTTTTCAGTCAGCCTCTTCGATATTCAGAGATAATATGAAGCTTCAGGGCCCATGTTAAAAACAAGGTCAATGATACTCAGACCAGGTAAAAAGCCTTCATTGACTATAAAGACCTGGGAATATTTTTTTATATTATAATCTGAGATTTTTTTTGGAGAAATTCTATACCTGAAATCGTAATCATTATTCATATCAGGCTCATATTCTGTAGTATACAAAATATCATTTTCAATTTTAAGAATTCTGAGAACAGATTCTATCAGCTCCAGATTCAGATCAAGAAGAAAGTTATGGTTGTTTAAGATGACTTTCTGAATAGTTTCAAAATAGAACTCAAAATAGGGAGCTGCATTATATGAAGCTGTCATAGCCCTCAAATGAACTTGCTGCCATCGTTTAGAGTAGTCAATTCTTATATCTTTTACCGGTGTTTTATGTATACTGCCCAGATAAACCGGAACCGTCAGTTTCTGTATCCCATGAGCCGAAAGAATATTACATCTGTTACGCCAGGTCTGTTTAAGGTAATTCTCCTCCCTTTCAATAAATACTTTATCTGATCTTTTTACCAGAGAAAAGTATTCAACAGGAGGCAGATATGCAGTTGAAACAAGAATTTTCCCTGCCATTTATTAAGAACTAGATCCTGTTAATCATTGCGGCTGAGAATCCCGCTCCGAATCCATTATCAATATTCACTACAGTAACACCGGTTGAACAACTGGTCAGCATTGCCAGAAGTGCTGAAATACCGCCGAAACTGGCACCATATCCGACACTTGTGGGTACCGCAATCACCGGTTTGTCAACAAGGCCCCCTACAACACTTGCGAGTGCACCTTCCATTCCTGCAATGACAATAACCACCCTGCAACTTCTGATTTCCGGAAGTTTATCAACAAGCCTGTGAATCCCTGCCACTCCTGCATCATAAATTCTTATTACATTATTTCCGAGAAGTTCCGCAGTAACTGCTGCCTCTTCTGCAACCGGGATATCTGAAGTCCCGGCTGTAATTACTGCTATCGTGGTTTTCGGGGCAACAGGCTTCTTCTTCTGTAAGGAAATAATCCTGGCCTCACTAAAATAGGTCGAATCCGGCAAAATACTCCTGACCGCATCATACATATCGATGTTAGCCCTTGTTCCGATAATGTTGTTTTCCCGTTCTGACATCACCCTGAATATCTCTTTAACCTGGTCAACGGATTTTCCTGCGCAATAAATAATCTCCGGATATCCGGTACGCATTTCCCGGTGATGATCAATTCTGGCAAACCCCAGATCCGTATAAGGAAAATTCTTAAGTACCTCCAGAGCCGATTCAATGCTTGTATTCCCGGTTTTGACATCCTTAAGCAACTTCTCAACCTCTTTTATGTTCATTTCAATAACTTTTGTCTTTTATATTTTGTCTTCCTGTATCTTACCCTTTACCAGCAATGCCATAATGTTGTTATAAACCTCTTTTACAGGAATACCGGTATCAGCTGCAATTTTTTTGCATTCTTCATACTCAGGCTTGAATGAGACCTCTTTCCCTTTATAAAATGAGCTCTTAACAGTCACATTACCATATATTGTCTGAACAGTTTCAAATTTACGTGTAAGAGTATCTTTTCTGAAAGGAATTATTCTGATACCAAGTGATGTGGATTCGGTAAAAATAATGTTTTTAACAGATTCTGCTGACCCGGCTTCACATAATACGTTAAGAACTATTCCGGGTCTGCCTTTCTTCATTATAATATTTGAACAGTACACATCAGAAGCGCCTGCCTTAAAAAGTCGTTCTGAGATATATTCAAAAAACTCAGGATTCATATCATCAATGTTACATTCAATATGAAGTGCATCGTGTCCCGATTCAGAACCTGATACAGTCTCCCCAAGGAATACTCTCAGCAGGTTAGGAACATCAGGATGATCCTTTTGTCCAACCCCGTATGCGGTTTTTTCAATCTTCATTGGAAAATCAGAGCTGAAGTCTGTTCCCAAGACAGATAATATTGCAGCTCCTGTAGGTGTTGTGGCTTCAAAGTCGACTCCTCCTATCTTTACAGGAATATCTTTAATTAATTCAGCAGTTGCAGGCGCCGGAACAGGAAGCTTTCCATGATCACAATTTACAAAACCACTGCCAAGTTCAACCCGTGATACATGTACTCCTTCAACTTTCAATGCATTATAACAAATTGCAGCACCCACAATATCTATAATTGAATCAACTGCACCTACCTCATGAAAATGTACATGCTCCGGAGAAATTCCATGGACATAAGCTTCAGCTGTCGCAATCTTCATAAAAATTTTTTTGCTTAACTCCTTGGTAGTCTTATCAAGATTTGAATCATCAATTATCTTTTCAATATCTGAAAGATGTCTGTGTGCATGTTCATGTCTTGTTTTTTTTACTGTAACCTTTGTTCCTCCGATTCCGTGACGCTGATCTTTCTCCACAATGAGTTCCCAGCCCTGAAGGTTGAGTTTATTAAGTTCACTGATCAGATATGATTCTTCAACTCCAAGATCGATCATTGCACCCAGATTCATATCCCCGCTGATACCTGAGAAACAATCATAGCTAAGAATTTTCATATTTTAAAATGATGAGAATAAGTAATTTAAAAACAATTAATTAAGTAAAATGTTAAATTGACCGGCTAAAATCCGGTTAACCAATTTTTCAAGTCGCTAATATACAATTTACATTCTTTACTTAATTATAAAAAAAAAATCGTATTTTTCGTCGCCAATTTATCATCACTTAAATTAACCAATTTAATTAGATCATGAATAGAAGGGACTTTTTTAAGACGTCAGCTGGTGCGGGAATGGCAGCGGGAGCAGCATTAAGTCTGGGCGGATACAGCAAACTGTGGGCAACAGCACCTGCAGCAGCCAAATATGATATGGTTGCTGTTATGGGCGGAGATCCGGATGCAATGTTCGATCTCGGGATACAGGAACTGGGAGGAATGGGGGCATTTGTTCAGAAAGGACAGAAAGTACTGATAAAGCCAAATATCGGATGGGATGTAATTCCTGAAATGGCAGCAAATACAAACCCGTTGCTTGTAAAAAGGATTATTGAACATTGCTTTAAGGCAGGTGCAAAAGAGGTTTATGTTTTTGACCATACATGCGATAACTGGGTAAATTGTTATAAGACCTCAGGAATAGAGAAAGCTGCAAAATCAGCGGGCGCGAAAGTTGTTCCGGCAAATTCGGAAAGTTATTACCAGCAGATTAAGATACCGGGCGGTATTAAGCTTCAGAGCGCTAAGGTTCATCAGGTTCTGCTTGAGACGGACGTATTTATAAATGTTCCGGTACTTAAAGATCATAATTCCACAAGAATGACCTGCTGTCTGAAAAACACAATGGGCATGATATGGGACCGTGGATACTGGCATTCAAATAATCTGAACCAGTGTATTGCAGACTATGCGTTATATGAAAAAAAGCCTGCTCTTAATGTTATAGATTGTTATAACGTAATGGTAAAGCACGGACCTCAGGGGGTCTCTAAGGAAGATATTGTTTTGATGAAGTCGCAGATACTGACAACCGACTGGGTTGCAGGAGATGCCGCTGCGGCAAAAATGTTAAATGTTCCCGTGGAAAAGATTGAATATATTCCGATTGCACATAAAATGGGATTGGGGAATATGAACCTCGATTCTCTGAATATAAAAAGAATTAAAATGTAATTCCTGATGAGGTCCAAGATACTTAAAAGATTCCGGGTCATCTTTTCAGCACTTATTTTAATTTGTTTTATTCTAATTTTTATTGACTTCAAATCTTTAATTCCGGCCAACTATACCAACATTTTATTGTATTTGCAGTTCATCCCGTCAGTTATAAAGTATTTTGATCTTAAAACAATAGCAGGGATGGGCTTTATAGTTGTTCTTCTGCTAACCTTATTAAGCGGACGTTCGTATTGTTCATTCTTATGTCCCCTGGGTATCGGACAGGATTTATTCAGCAGGATAGGAGGTCTGTTTAAAAAGAGATTCAGAAGGTTTGGCTTTAAAAAACCGTTTACAATTTTAAGATACTTTCTTATGGCTGCAACCCTTGTGGTCGCCTTGGTCTGGGGCATCTACATGCTTACCCTTCTCGATCCTTACAGCATCTTTGGCAGGTTTATGACCTATTTTGCTAGACCTTGTGTATTGATATTAAACAATTTCCTCGCAGGCATTCTTGGAAAATTTGATATTTATTCTCTCAGTAACGTCCCCATTAAGAAGTTTACTTTATTGGTTTATGCGATTCCTGCTGCTTTTCTTATTCTTATTGGTACTCTGTCATTTACCAAAGGCCGGTTGTATTGTAATATGATATGCCCGGTAGGTACACTTCTGGGTCTTCTTTCCAAAATTTCTATTTTCAGAATCAAGATAAATGAGACTAATTGTACAAGATGCGGAAGATGCGCCTTGCGATGTAAATCTTCATGTATAGACTTTCTGAAGTATGGCGTGGATATCTCAAGATGTGTTGTCTGTTTTAATTGTATTAATGCATGTCAGGACAAAGCCGTTTCTTATGGCGTAGTGAGACTGAAAAAAAAGGTACATGAGACAGATGAAAGCAAGCGTAAGGTCATCGCAGGAACTATAATGTTATTGTTTGGTTTATCAGGTGTTGCAGGCGGCCAGGATAAAAAAGCTCCAAAACCGAAGAAAGATTCTACTGTCAAAGAAAACAGGACTTACCCTGTTTGTCCTCCGGGCGGATTAGGGATCGCAGATTTCAACAGAGACTGTACAGCCTGTGCATTATGTATCTCAGCTTGTCCGAATAGCGTTCTGCAACCATCGTTTAAGCAATACGGAATTACAGGAATAATGCAGCCGGTAATGGACTATCATAAAAGTTTTTGTACTTATAATTGCATAATTTGCACTCAGATTTGCCCTACCAGTGCCTTGCACCCGCTGGTACTTGAAGCTAAAAAACTTACTCAGATAGGGATTGCAAAATTCATAAAGGATAATTGCATTGTTAAAACTGAGAAAACAGCCTGCGGAGCCTGCTCTGAAAGTTGCCCTACAAAAGCAGTTCACATGATTCCTTACGAAGGGAATCTGGTTATACCTGAAGTAACTGAAGAGATTTGTATAGGTTGCGGCCATTGTGAATTTGCATGTCCCACAGTACCTTTTAAAGCTATCTTCGTGGATGGCAATCCTGTGCATAAGGCTGCTAAAAAGCCGGTCAATGAAGAGTCTAAGATTAAAACTCCCGTCGAATTCCCATTCTAGGAATAAATTTTTGATGCATTTCTGCTTCCGGATAAAAAAATCATGAAAACATGATAATTATCTGTCCATGATTGTATTAATAAGCTAAATTTGTATATATTTTGATTCTAGTAACGAAAATCAATAACAAAACAGCATTGATTTTCAAGCGATTTGTAGTTTATAGTTCATGAATGCCGATAGTCAGAATTATTTATTCAATAAAAACACTTATCATATTATTCTTTATCAATGAACCCATCACATATAGAACATATAGGCATAGCTGTAGTCAGTCTCGAAACCGCAATCAGTTTTTATGAAAAGTTGCTTGGTCTGAAATGCTACAAAATTGAGGAGGTACCGACACAGAAAGTCAGGACTGCATTCTTTCAGGTAGGACAGACAAAGCTCGAATTGCTTGAATCAACTGATCCGAAAGGCCCTATCGGAAAATTCATTGAGAAAAAAGGTGAAGGTATTCATCATATTGCCTTTGCAGTTGATAAAATCGAAGAGACTCTTGCCGGAATTGAAAAAAGCGGTGTAAAATTGATTGATCAAATTCCAAAAAAAGGGGCAGAGGGGCTTGATGTTGCTTTTCTGCATCCCAGATCAACTCACGGTGTTCTTATTGAGATCTGTGAAAATAATAAATAATCAGGATTGTATTGCAAAACGAATCGAAGGTAATATGGAAAAATCGATAGCAGTTGCCGGCAATTCCGGTCCAAAAGTCAGATCTGATTGTGAAATAGCTCTGGTAATTAAGACTGAGGGAGGTATCGTTATCGAATTGGTTTCCAAAGTGAAGGTGCTTTATGGTGAATCAATTATGAAACTTACCTCAGAAATGCTTGTGTTTTTCGGAGTTCATAACGCTATGGTGAAAATCATCGATTCCGGAGCTCTTCCGTTCGTTATAGCTGCCCGCATTGAATCAGCAGTAAAACAATTGATTAATACTGATCTGGAATATCTGCCTGAATTCATTGAAGAGAACCATTATTCAACGATCCGCAACCGGTTCCGTATTTCAAGACTGTACTTGCCAGGAAACTCACCGGGGTTTATGATAAATGCCGGTCTGCATTCCGCTGACGGGATCATTCTCGACCTTGAGGACTCCGTAGCACCTGAACGCAAGGATGAAGCAAGGATTCTTGTAAGGAACGCATTACGACAGATTGACTTCTACGGAGCGGAACGGATGGTAAGGATAAATCAGGGTAAAAGAGGATTGGAAGATCTGCATTATCTTATACCACACAACATTAACTTAATTCTCATTCCTAAATGTGAAAATGCAGAGTATGTGAAAATGGTTGACAGGGAGATTTCTGCAATTAAATCAAGCCTCAATCTTAATAATGAAGTTTTCCTTATGCCCATTATAGAGAGTGCAACCGGTGTTGAAAATTCATTTGAAATTGCCCGTTCATCAGAGAATGTAGTTGCAATTGCAATAGGTCTTGAAGATTACACTTCTGATATAGGAGTTGAAAGAACTCCGGAAGGTAAGGAATCATTTTATGCAAGAGCAAGGATAGTTGTTGCAGCTAAGGCTGCTGGTATTCAACCTATTGATTCTGTTTTTTCCGATGTTGGAGATATGGAGGCCCTGAAACAGTGTGTTCTTGAATCAAAAGCTTTAGGCTTTGAAGGTATGGGGTGTATTCATCCACGTCAAATTTCTGTGATACAGCAGGGATTTGCGCCTGATGAAACAGAAATAGTAAAATCAGGGAAGATCGTTCTGGCATTTGAAAACGCAAAACTTAAGGGACTTGGCGTAGTCGCACTGGGATCAAAAATGATCGATCCTCCTGTTGTTGCCCGTGCTCAGAGAACACTCGATCTTGCAGTTCGTCTTGGTTTACTATCATCCAATTGGAAAGATAGTATTTCGCCTGATGAAAATTGACGGTAAAACAGGAATAATATGGCTATCAAAACTGTAATAAACGCAGCCGGCAGATCAGTTCCGCTGGAAATAAACGGTAAACCCGTCATCCCTTTTATGGGTATTGGGAAATATACTCCTTCGGGTAGAAAATTTTCACCGCCGGTACCAACCTGCTCAAACTTTCCTGATGACGGAAACAAAGTGGTACCTTCTCTTGAGGAAGCGCTCAGAAGATGCGGTCTTCATGATGGAATGACAATATCGACCCATCATCATCTGAGAGATGGTGATCTTATAAGTAACAGAATATTTGAACTTGCGTCAGCAATGGGAGTAAAGGATCTGATCTGGTTCCCCTCAGCTTCATTTCCCTGCAATGATCCGATAATAAAATATCTGGATGATGGTACAATTAACAGGATTGAAGGAAGTATGAACGGACCTCTGGGGCGCTATGTTTCCGAAGGAAGGATGAAGGGAACAGCAGTCCTCCGGTCACACGGTGGCCGGGTTCAGGCTATTCAGGACGGCGAGGTTAAGATTGATATTGCAGTCATTGCAGCGCCTACAGCGGATTCATTTGGAAATGCAAAAGGAACCGGAGGTACTTCGGCCTGTGGAGTTCTTGGCTATGCAAAGGCTGATTCAATGTACGCGGAAAAGGTAATCGTGGTGACTGATAACCTGATTGACCTGCCATGTTTCCCTATGGAAATTGAAGGTAACTATGTTGATTATGTTGTGGTTGTGGATAAAATAGGAATCCCTGAAAAGATCGTATCCGGAACTACACAAATTACAAAAAGCCCCGACAGGCTGTTGATTGCTGAATTAACTGCCTCATTTCTTGAAAAGTCAGGGATTCTGAAAGACGGAGTGACCATGCAGGCAGGAGCAGGTGGTACGTCTCTAGCAATAGCCGTATTCCTGCACCAGATTCTAAAGAACAAGGGATGGAAATCGAAATTCGGATTTGGAGGTAGCACTAAATATATGGTCAGGATGCTTGAAGAAGGTCAGATGGGTTATATATTAGATGCTCAGGCATTTGATCTGGATTCTGTAAAATCAATAGAAGATAACGCCAATCATATTCCTTATTCTGTCTTTAATGCCTATAACTATCATTCCAAGGGAAACCTGACAAGTATGATGGATATAATGATACTCGGGGCAACCGAGGTGGACCTGAATTTCAATGGCAATGTCGTAACTCATTCCGATGGTTATCTACATCATGGAATCGGTGGCTGGCAAAACTGTCTGCATGCACGGAATGTTATTCTTCCAATACCACTATTCCGCGACAGAATTCCTGTTATTGTGGATGAAGTGACAACACTTTGCGGGCCCGGAGAACTAATAGACGTAATTATTACAGAAAGAGGTATTGCGATTAATCCTCTCCGTCAGGATCTTATTGACAAAGTAAGCGGCAGCGGACTTCCATTAAAGACACTTACCGAACTGAAAGCTGAAGCTGAAAAGATCTGTGGAAAACCACAAAAGCCTGAATTTGAGCAAGATATAGTTGCAGTTGTAAAATGGGTCGATGGAACTGTGATTGATGTGGTCAGGAAATTAAAAACCTGAAGATTATCACTGCCCTATATGTGGTTCAAGTAAAGAGGAATTCTACTTATATGAATAGTGCTTTACAATTTTATGGGCATGTTTTTTAAAACCTCCAGCAGCAGGTCCCAGAACATTTGTACAGTCCCTGTTTCAATCATCTCTTCAGGAGTATGAGCTCCTCTGATTGTTGGCCCGAATGATATCATATCAATACCTTTGAACTTTTCATAAAACAATCCGCATTCAAGCCCTGCATGGATTGCCTTTACCTCAGGTTCCTTTCCGAATAATTTGTGATATGATCTGCGGGTTATATCAAGTATCTCAGATGTAAGATCAGGTTTCCATCCCGGATAGCCATCAGAATGAATCACTTCTGCGCCGGCTTGCCTGAGACATTTTGCAACCATGGCAGCTGCTTCATGCTTTGAAGACTCTATGGAACTGCGCTGGGTAGTCAGGATTGTGATAGTATTGTTTTCAGTAAATTTTACAGTGGCAAGGTTTGTCGACGTCTCAACCAGATCATCCATATCCTTTGACCAGGCTAAAGCGCCATGAGGACAACAGGTCAGTAATTCAAGGAATTTATTCCGGCTCTTCCTGTCCATCTCAGACAAGGGTAGTGAAACATCGGCATATGAAATTTTCATCTCTTTCTCAAGATCTCCAAATTCTTTAATCAGCTCAGTATAAAAATCATTTATCAGGTTTTTAACATTTACAATGACTGAATTATCAAGTACTATAGTTGCGAATGCTTCACGTGGAATTGCATTCCCGAGATTACCACCATCAAAATCAGCTACTGAAATATCATATTCATCTGAGATCTTCAGAAGAATTCGGTTCATGATCTTTATCGAATTTCCATACCCTTTGTGTATTTCATCGCCTGAATGACCGCCGTGCAGACCGGTAAGAGTTATTTTAAGGGCACTACGGCTTTTTTTAACCGGAACCGGCTTATATTTCATTGTGCCGACAGTTCCAATTCCTCCTGCACATCCTATGAAAAGTATCCCTTCATCCTCAGAATCGAGGTTCAGCAGGGTTCTTCCTGAAAAAAAATCAGGTTTCAGGTTTACAGCACCAGTCATCCCGGTTTCCTCATCTACTGTGAACAGGCATTCAATTCTGCCTGCAGCGATAGACTTATCTTTCAAAACAGCCATCTGTGCAGCAACACCAATACCATCATCTGCACCAAGTGTAGTTTCGGTGGCAGTAACCCAACCATCTCTTACCAAAGGAACTACCGGATCGGTTTCCCAGTTATGAGGGTTACCTGCGTTCTTTTCTCCAACCATATCCAGGTGGCACTGGAGAACCACCGTTTTTCTTTTCTCCATTCCGGCACTCGGTGGTTTGATGATCAAAATGTTCCCTACTTCATCCTCGTTAAACTCAAGATTGTTAGTCTTTGCAAATTCCAGAAGATATTTTCTTATCTTCAATTCATTCCCGGATATCCGGGGTATTTTACATATCTCTTCGAAATAGATCCAAAGTTGTGTTGGAGTTAAATGGCTTAAAACAGTCATAGCAAATATAGTGGTATATTAAAAAATGCAAACTTACTATTTCTTTTTTATCATTGAGAACCAGATTTTAAAATATGATTATGTTTTATGGCAAATTAAAATTTGACTAATTTTACATTCCGGCAGGTACTAATGAAAATAATCACTTTTTTTATGACAAAGCATACAATTGTTACATTACCGGGAGATGGGATAGGAGAGATAGTTCTGAAGGAATCTATTCGGGTACTCAATGCTGCCGGGTTTGAATCCGAGTATGTACATGGCGATATTGGCTGGAAATTCTGGTGCAATGAAGGCAATCCTTTGCCACAAAGGACACTCGATCTTATCGAAAAACACAAGATAGCGCTATTTGGAGCCATAACCTCAAAACCTGATGATGACGCAAAAAATGAACTGAGTCCTGCTCTGCATGGAAAAGGGTTAACTTACTCAAGTCCGATAGTTGGTCTCAGGCAGCATTTCAATCTTGACATATGCATAAGACCATGCAGATCATATAAAGGAAATCCACTTAACTTCATCAGGCGGGGAAATGGAAATTCAATTGATGAGCCTTTTGTAGATGTGGTGATATTCCGTCAGAACACAGAATGTCTGTATTCGGGTGTTGAATGGACAAACCCTCCGGTGCCTGTTTATCAGGCGTTTATGACTCATCCTAAATTTGTGGAAAATTTCGGAAAGGTACCGGTTGAGGAGCTTTCAATTTCCACAAGGATTTTTACAAAAAAAGCAACCCTGAGAATTCTTATTGCTGCTTTTGACTATGCCTGGAAATATGGCTATAAGTCAGTTACTGTCTGCGAAAAGCCAAACGTGATCAGGGAAACATCTGGACTTATGTGGAAACTGGCAAAAGAGGTTCAGAAAAACTCTTTTCCGGAAATTAAACTTATAAATACAAACATCGATGCACAAATGATGTGGCTCACCAAGAACCCCGAAGATTATGGAGTAATCGTTGCAGGCAATATGTTCGGCGATATCGCATCCGATGCTTTTGCCGGCCTAATAGGCGGTTTGGGGTTTGCATGCAGCGCTCAGTTCTCTTCCAATGGTATAGCAGTTTTTGAACCTACTCACGGGTCGGCTCCAAAATATGCCGGTTATGATGTATCAATTGTGAATCCCATTGCTATGATCGAATCGGCCTGCATGATGCTCGATTATATTGATGAGAAAGAAATATCTTCAAAAATCCGCAGAGCTGTTGCCGGTGTGATTGAAGAAGGAAAAGTCAGGACTTACGATATGATGAAAATGCATGGTCGTCCCGAAGTTATAAATAATGGCGCTGCATCGACATTTCAGATGACTGACGCTATAATTTCCAGATTAAGATAAAAAATCTATTATATGACTGATCAGGTTCGAAAATTATGGCCGGAGCTTGAGTGGATCAGGGACGGTTCTCTCAGGGAAAAAACAGCTAAAACCTGGGAAATTGCACTTGAAAGAAGTGTACTTAATTCAGAGGACCTTGAAAAAATACCATTCACGCTTCTTTGCGGCGCAGATCTTAAAGTAAGCTTCATAGCACATAAGAGATGTGTAGTTCATATTGCAAGGGCCAGCGGAGAAAAGATGAATGAATTCTTCAGTAAAGACTTGCCGGTGAATATGGATGTGCTGATTTCAGGCGCTATTCTGGCCGATGTTGGCAAGTTACTTGAATATGAGCGTAATAAAGATGGCAAAGCAATTCAGGGTAAATACGGACAATATCTCAGGCACCCGTTTTCCGGGGTATCACTGGCAGAGGAGTGCGGAATACCGCCCGAAGTGTGTCACATTATTGCGGCTCATGCAAATGAAGGAGATCTGGTAAAAAGAACAACTGAAGCATATATTGTTCATCATGCGGACTTTATGACATTTCTCCCTTTCAAAAACAGACTAATTCCATGATTGTATGACAGAGGGGTTTTACATTAACCCAACTTCATCCTCTCAACCTGCTCAATATTTCTTTCGTTTGTCAGCGCTTTGGCATCAGGAGTGTAAAGATAATCAATAAGTTCCTGATATTTATCCATTATTTTACCTCTGACTATCTTCATTGTAGAGTTCATAAGCCCGTTATCTTCGGTAAAACTCTCCTCCAGTATTGCAAAAGTAACGGGAAGCCATCTCTGGGGAAACATGCTACCAAATTTGCCGTGTGGACGGTATTCATTTATCTCATTTTCGATCAGGGTAATAATTGTCCGTATTCCTTCATCAGAAGAACCTGACAGATCCTTTTCTTCCAAATATAATTTAAGTGCATGCTGGTTTGGAACTATGAGAGCTACAGTATATGGTTTCTGATTATTATAAAGCATACACTGATCAATATATTTTGATTGTTCCGTAATTGCTTCTTCGATACCCTCTGGGCTGAATTTCTCACCGTCATCGGCAATCAGAAGGCTTTTGAAACGCCCAAGAACAAAGAGGAATCCATCTTCTGACATGTATCCCATATCACCGGTATGTAACCATCCGTCTCTGATAGCTTCTCTTGTTGCAGATTCATTTTTCCAGTAGCCATACATTACATTTTCTCCTCTTATAACTATTTCGCCTTTCTGGCCTGTAGGAACTTCATTTCCATCGTCATCACATATTTTAAGGTCCATATTATTTACCAGCACTCCGGATGATCCTAGTTTGTGTCTGCTGGCAGAATTTGATGAAATAACAGGAGAAGCTTCACTTAAACCATATCCCTGATACATTGGAATTCCAAGAGCATAAAAGAATCTTTGCAACTCAATATCGAGCAGAGCACCCCCACCAATGAAAAAGTCCAATTCGCCTCCGTACCCTTCACGGATTTTTCTGAATAATATCTTATCAAACAGATCGATAAGCGGCTTTTTAAGCCTTTGAATTCCCCTCCCTTTATTCCAGCCTTCCTTATTGTAAGAATAGGAAATCCCCAGTGCATAATTAAACAGGATTTCAATCGTCTTGCCTTTCTCTTTAATTCCTTTTTCAATATTTTTTCTGAAATTTTTGGCTATAGCGGGTACACTCATTAACAGATTTGGTTTGATTTCTTTCAGACAGACCGGAAGATTCCTGAGAGTCTCCATTGGAGTCTTGCCTGTTTTAACAGAAGCAATACTTGCTCCTTTTCCCATAAAAGCGAATATTCCGCAGGTATGTCCAAATGAATGATCCCAGGGAAGGATTATCAGTGTTTTATAGAAAGAGGGAATATCCATAAGGCTGTATGACTGATATACATTTGTTACATAATTTCCATGCGTTAAAATGATTCCCTTTGGATCAGCTGTGGTACCCGAAGTATAACAGATATTTGCAAAATCGTCCGGAGTCAGACTTTTGCATAATTCTTCAAACTTTGACATGTTCTCATGAACTTCAAGCCATTCCCTTCCGATTTTTCTTACTTCATTAAAATGGATTTCATTTGCACCATATTCTTCCTGGGTATCGAAATGAATAATTTTTTCTATAGAGGGGCAATCAGAGAATACATCTTTCAGTTTTTGAGCCTGAATTGACGAGACCAGAATCATTCTTGCGCCGGAATGATTAATTCTGAATTTAATTTCTTCCTTATTCAATTTCACTGACAACGGGACATTCATTGCCCCGGTGTATAGAATACCCATTTCTCCTATAACCCAGCTGTTCCTGCCTTCTGAGATAAGGCCTAACCTGTCACCTTTTTTTATTCCGAGTTTAACCAGACCTGCAGCAAATTCGTAGATATGTTTTCTTGTTTCACCATATGTTGTGCCCTCATATTTATCCTGAGGCTTCTCCCACAGATAGACATTATTGCTGTACTTTTCAACGCTTTCTTCAAAGAATTGTATTAATGATTTCATCTACTCGGTTTTTAGAGTTATAGAATTTTTTTACATGTCGAATATACTAAATCCATACTAACTTGATATCCGGCAAATAATATTATAATTTGTTCAGGGTTCAATATTTAATATTTAATATCTTTGGTAAGCAGCTTCATTAAATTTTCAAGACAACATTTAAATTTAATTATAAATATTTATTATGAGACATTTAGCTATATTTGTTTTAATAGTGCTGATGCCGGTCTTTCCATCATGCAAATATTTTAAGACAAACAGATTATTTGGAAGAAAAGCTGC
>Ga0182021_10002915_pt1 | contig 20138 bp, 17 predicted proteins | sample 612E3MmetaG_FD_120493 | JGI IMG/M metagenome (GOLD analysis project Ga0182021, IMG submission 120493) | Permafrost microbial communities from Stordalen Mire, Sweden - 612E3M metaG (Illumina Assembly) | ecosystem: Environmental > Terrestrial > Soil > Wetlands > Permafrost | place: Sweden... | reverse complement strand
TGCGAAAGACAGGCTCGATCCTCGCGGGATCCGCCAGCAAGCCGTCCAGTTCCTCGCCGTCGACGACGTACGGGTAGAAGCCCATATCGCGGATGCGGTTCTCAGCAGCAGCGACCTCGTCCTCGGCGATCATGCGATCTCCGAAGACCTGCGGAGAGACGTAGCCGCCGTTCCTCCGCTCCAAGGGCACCACCGCCTTGCCGGCGATGTCGCCGCCCATGACCAGCATGTCGACCCCATAGAACTTCCCCGCGTTTACGAACTTGCGCCACAGGACCTCTGCCCCATGCAAGTCTGAGGCATAGAAGAAGGTCACACTACTCACCGGACGACCTCCTCGGGAAGCTCGTACCAGACCTTTCTGCGACCGACCTGTGCCCGTAGCTTCCATGCGAAAGTCTTCGGAGCCTGTTCGAGACATTGGCTTATCTCGTTCACACGGCCTTGGAGCAGACTCGCGACCACTTTGTCCGGGACCAGCTCCGGCACAACGTCATGCAGTTTCGCAAGGTTGTCGGTGATGGTTGTGAAGAGTCCCCAGTCGGCCGCGCACAATGTGGCTACGCGTGCCGTATTGAGTAGACGCGGCCCATCGTCTTCGGCCAGCCCGTGATCGTAGAGCAGCATGAGGACATCACTGAGATCCTTGCGGTTCACCTCGACGACCTGCAGCTTGGTCAGCAGCAGTTCGGCAGCAGGTAGGGTGAGGTCTTCGACCTCAAGTCGCTCACGAAAGTCCAATCGATGACACATCTCAAAGACGTCCAAGAACACATCGACCTGATAGCCCTGTGCGGCGTGATAGAGGAGACGCTTGGCACCGTGGGCCGCGTTGAAGGTTCGCTGAGGTGAGTACTTGAGCTCCTCCAACAACTTCCGCAGCTCACGAGACTGCTTCTTGTGGCAGACGAAATCGATATCCGGGTACCGGCGACCGAACAGACCATGAGCCTCCTCGCTGGAGCGCACCCACAGCGCGACTCCCCCGAGCAGACGAAGCGGGAAGCCGAGGGCCGCCGCCTCGCCTACGAGACGGCGGCCTTCGGAGATCATGTCGAAGTCGTTCACTGGGTCATGCATCTGGTGGAATGCTCACAGATCTCTCACTCGGGCGGGATCTCCTCGAACACGTGGGAGAACCCTTCCACCTGACGGTTGCGATAGAGGCGAATCACAATGTAATAGATGGTCGCCGCGATGGGAACCGCGAGAGCCTCGATCAGCGACTTGGCCTCGAGGGTGCCACCGAAGCCGGTATGGAAGGCTTCATAGCAAATGAACACGAAGTAGACCGCAGACACCGCGCCCACGTAGGTGATGACTGGCAGACCGAGGAATCTCGCCGCGGCCCATCGCGGTCCGGCTTCGTGGAGCTTGGGCCTGATCCAGGGTGTGAACATCGCCGCCACAGAGACGACCGCGAACACTGCGCAGGCCACCACGATGATGTTGAGCAGGAAGTTGCCAAGGCCTTGGTAGATGCCCAGGTAGACGAGCAACTCGAGAACGGCGGCGATGATGACTGTCGCGACAACCGGCGTGTGCGTACGGTCGTTCACCTCGGTCAAAGCCTCGGGAGCGAGGCGGTCGAACGACCAGGCGAACATGTTCCTCGTCGCTGCCAGGTAACCGGCGGGCGGCCACCAGAACGCTGCCATCGTGAAGGAGATCGCGATGAAGACCGCCATCCAGTGGGGACCAGGCAGGAAGTTGGCCAGCGCCGGCAGATATGGGAACCACGACTGGGTCCAGTGTGAGGCACCACCACCGAGGCCCATGTAAATCAGGTTCCCGAAGAACTGGAACCCGTAGTAGTGGTAGATCAACGCAGTTGCCACAAGGAACGCGATTGCGGAGAAGGTGAAGGCGACGAGGATTGCCCAAGTCCCACTCTTGCGCACGTTCTTGATCTCTCCTGACCAGTACCCCGCGAACTGGAACCCAGTGAAGGCCTGGGAGCAGTAGATCATGGCGACCAAGGTGGACCCGATGGCGATGGCGCCGGCAGGCGAGAAGCCAAGATGATGTGCGGCCGCCGAGACGGCATTGACAGTGGTTCCTGAGTGTGCGCTGAAACGCGCCACCATGCCACTGTGTGACCCGACTGCCATTAGGATCATCCACAGGACGATCCCGGACCACAGAATACAGAACAGAACGATGACGTAGCGGGCCACCCACTTGGTGCCCAGGATCATGAGGCCCGCGATCGCCCACGTCGTGATGCTCGAAAAGATGAAGATCACTATGTTGGAGGGGTGCACGAACCACGAGTTGTGAATCCCAGCAACGTAGGCCAAGGAGTTGAGGTAGATCGGCATCATCCAAGTGAAGCCCAACGAGATCCACGTCAGGTAGATGAACGTGATCGAGACATTGGCGACGAAGCCGAGCCCCGGATCGAAAATGCGCGATACCCAAACGTAGTCGCCGCCGGACCTGGGCATGAGCACAACGAAGTAGACGTAGACCAACGCGAAACACAGTTCAAGAGGAATCGAGATCAAGAAGGCATAGAACATGTTCGCGTGCGGCCAGAACATCGGCGCGAACGCCATCGCCTGCGTGTATCCCATCGGGAAGAGCACACACGCCAGCAGAAGTACCATCGTGTCCCAGCGGGAGAGCTCTCGCACCAAACCGGTGGACTGCCTGACAAACAGACCTCGTCCGGCCTCTGCGACCCCGGATGACTCCGGGCCTTGCGTTGAGCTTGTAGAATCTGCCATGGATCACGCCTCCAAGCCGTCACAACAGTCGTTGACTTCATCCAGGCTTGCGCAACTGAGTCCCGGGTGACCAAGAATGACCCATCAACCCCCCTTCTCGGCTTAGTAACGGCGGTTCTCCGTGCCGTTGCGTCATGTGGGAACCTGGTCGCGTCCCTGCGCGGCCGCCTTAAGGAAGGCGGCGACGCGCGCCGCGTCGACCGGGTTCCAGGTGTAGCCATCACGTTTCAGGTCCGAGCCAACGATGATGCCGTCGGCCACCTCGAGGAAGTTCGCCACGTTCGTCGACTTGGTGCCGGTGTTGGCGAAGACCGGGACCTGATCACCGACCGCCGCCTTGACCTCGATGATCGCATCGAGTGACGGCTCTGCTCCGGCCATCGGCCCCGAGACCAGAATCGCGTCCGCCAGGCTCGAGACCACGACGGAGCGAGCGATCTGGCCAACGGTCCTAGTTCCCAACACCGAAGCGAACTCAGGGGTGACGTTCATGAAGACCGCCAAGTCCTGGCGGTCGAGTCGACGCCGCTCGCGAAGCAGCGCCCCGGCGTCTGTCGTCCACAGGCCCATGTCCGACTCATAAGTACCGGTTGCGACGCAGCGCATGAAGGAGGCGCCGGTCGTGGCAGCGACGGCCAGCGCAGCGCGTGCGTCCCAGAGGAAGTCGACACCAAATGGCCGATCGCTTGGCGCGAGCTCGGCTACCACACGCGTCATGGCGGCGACGCCTTCATAGCCCGCATCGAGAACGTAAGGTCGGTCGCCTTCGTTGCAGAACAGGAAGCCATCGAACTCTGATGCCTGAAGAAGCTCCAGGTCGGCCCGCACGTGCTCCAGGATCCCAGCCATGCCTCCCCCGGCGTCATAAAGCGGCGTGCCAGGAAGGGGGGGCACGTGCACCATTGCGATGAGGGGCTTCTTCTCTCCAAAGAGCTGCAAAATATCCATTTACACCACCACCATCTCGATATGAGCTGCTTCGAACGCTGCCAGGTCTTCTTCCGATGCCCCGCTGTCCGTGACCAGAACGTCGACCTCGTCCAAAGTGCAGACCTGGGCGAAGGTGACCTTGCCGAGCTTCGAGCTATCCGTCACCACGATGCACCGCTTGACGGTCGCCAGCGCTGCCCGTTTGACGCGGGCGTCGTCAAGAACGAACTCAGTGCAACCGGCTTCGACATCGATCCCGCCGACTCCCATCACGAACGTGTCGAAGCGCAGCCGTGAGAAGGCTTCCTCGGCTTGATCGCCCACCATCGAAAGCTCTCCAGGGGCAAGCGTGCCGCCCGTCAACATGAGTCTGATTCCGGGGGAGCGCGAGAGTACGTTGGCAGCGTGCAGACTGGGAGTGAGCACGGTCAGATTACGCCGCTCCTGGAGAGCGTTGGCCACCGCAAGGGCAGTCGTGCCGACATCGAGGATGACTGTCTCACGCTCGGCGAGCATGGCGGCAGCTGCCTCGCCGATGCGTCTCTTTGCCTCGACCCCGTGGTTGCTGCGAACCGTGAACGGAGGTGCATAGCCGCGTGAGGCCAAACTGATGGCGCCGCCGTGCACACGCAGAAGGACGCCGTCCTTCTCGAGCACCTCGAGATCTCGACGAATCGTCATCGATGAGACGCCGGAAAGCTTACTGAGTTCCGAGACGGAGACTTCGCCCTGCTCGTGAAGCAGGTCGATTATCGCCTCACGCCGGGACAAGACGCCGTTGCTGCCGTGCAATCGAACATCCATGGCTCGCCGAAAGTACATCTCTGCTTGAGAGAACGCAAGGGAAATGCTAGCTTTCGATGTGCAAACGAAAGTCGAAGGTGTTCGACTCGCTCAGTGAGAGCCTGGTCTCACTGTCGAGCATAGACCTCGGAATCGGGTGCACGCAGCCGGCACAGCCGTCATCCGCCCGGCCTTCTCGCAGGTGTAGGGGTCGGTGAATGGCGTTTCACCGAAGGAAGCACCGAGAGAGAGGACGCCGAAATGATGGTCTGCATGGATGACGTCAGGCTTGCGGTGTGTGAGGGGCGACAAGACGAGGTCGTGGAGCTGGTCCGCAGCGCTCTGAGAGATCAGGTGCCGGCCGACTCCATTCTTCGCGAGGGGCTGATCCCCGGGATGCAGAGCCTGGGTGATCAGTTCAGGGACGGCAACGCCTTCCTTCCCGAGATCCTGATCAGCGCGCGCGCCATGCGCGCGGCCTTGGCCGAGCTTAGGCCCCACCTCGCACCAGGCTCCACGGCCGATCAGGGCACCGTGGTCCTCGGCACCGTGGCGGGTGATCTGCACGACATCGGCAAGAGCCTAGTGGGCATGCTGCTGGAGGGCAACGGCTTCAAGGTCATCGACCTCGGCGTGGACGTTTCGGCCGAGACGTTTGCCGTCACCGCTCGCGATCAATCGGCAGACATCGTGGCGTTGTCGGCGCTCCTGACGACGACCACACCGCAATTCTCCGTGGTGATCAAGACCCTCGAGGAGACGGGTCTCCGCGACAAGGTCAAGGTACTGATCGGCGGAGCGCCTGTCTCGCGCGCGCTCGCCGATGAGGTAGGGGCCGAAGGCTTTGCCGAGGAATGCGTGAGCGCGGTCGACGAGGCCAAGAGGCTCCTAGGAGGGGGGGCGTCATGACGCGTTTCTCACGGGAACGTTTCCTGTCGATCTGTCGCGGCGAACGACTCGGCGACTTCGGGATCCTGGGCAACGGCTTTCACATGTTCTGGCCGGAGACGCTCGCCGCCTGGGTCCAGAACGGTGCGCCGCCCGCCTTGGCCGATAAGGCAAGTGGCCTGGGCAACGATGTCTCGGACGCAGTCTCGGAGTTCTTCCAGTTCGACGAGTCGCGGCTGCTGTGGGAGATCCACAGCGGCATGGACGCAGGCACGGTCATGCTCGATTTCGGGGGAAGCTGCTTCCAAGACCACTCGTTTCTCGTCTATCCGCCGTTCGAACCCCAGGTCCTCCAAGAGGACGCCGACAGCCTCGTCTTCCTCAGTCGGTCCGGCATCAAGGAACGCATCCTCAAAGCGAAGTCCTTCAACATGCCCATGTGGCTCCAACATCCGGTCAAGGACAGAGCGAGCTGGAAAGAGTTCAAGAAGCGTCTCGACCCATCGACCGCAGGGCGCTATCCGGCCGACTGGCAGCAGTTCGTCGCGATGGTCAACGCAATCGAGTGTCCGGTCGCCATGGAGATCGGCGGCTTCTTCGGCTACCTCAATATGTGGGTCGGGACTGAAGAGCTGATGTACCTCTTCTACGACGACCCTGCTCTGGTCGACGACATGATGGAGACCGTGCTCCAGCTTGAGACGCGGATTGTCGAGCGCGTCACCAAGGACATCAGACTCGACTTCGTATGGTACTGGGAGGACATGGCCTACAAGAGCGGGCCCATGATCAGCCCGGCGATGGTCCGCAAACACATGCTGCCCCGGTACATGAAGCTGAACAACCTCGTGCGCGCGGCCGGGTGCGACACCTTCTTCCTCGATTCAGACGGCAACATCGATGCTCTCATACCGCTGTGGCTTGAGTCGGGCATCAACTTCTTCTGGCCGCTGGAGTGCGCCGCAGGCATGGACCCGTTGGCGTTGCGCAGACGATATGGCAAGGACATTATCCTTTCCGGCGGACTCGACAAGCGCGAGTTCATGCGCGACAGGGCATCGCTGCGAAACGAGGTGTGTGCGAAGGTCCCAACCCTTGCCGAGAGCGGCCCCTACTTCCCAAGCCCGGATCACCTCGTGCCGATGGACATGCCGTTCGAGAACTTCTGCTACTACATCAACCTTCTGCGCGAGATCCGAGGCGATGAGCCGATCGACTTCCCTCTATAGTCTCGCGACGCGCTTCTCTTTCTCCGCCGCGATGGATGTCCCACGGTCCGGGCTGCGCCGAGCTCTCGGTCGCACAGCCTGGAGCTGGCTGGTCCAAGCGCCATGACCCAGACCTCGCGAGAGCGGGTCAAACGTTGTTTGACGTTTTGCGTCCCGGACCGCGTCCCCAGGGAGATGTGGCTAGTACCGTGGGCGCAGGACCGCTATCCACAGGAGATCGCCCACATCCAGCGGCGATACCCGAGCGATTTCGATGACGCTCCCATCGTGTACCGCCCCTCCCCCCGACGACGCGGTGACATCTTTGCACCGGGCACCTCGACCGATGAATGGGGTTGTCGTTTCACGAATATCCATGGTGGCGTCGAGGGTGAAGTGCGTGAACCCATCCTCCCCGACGTACGCGAGTGGCGCGATGTTCGTCCACCGTATGAGATTCTGCCGCAGCATCTCTCGGCGACCCGCGACCTCGTGAATCGACACTGCGCGCGGACCAATGGCTATGTGCGGGCTCAGTGCCTGGTGAATCCTTGGGAGCGCTATCAAGCGCTACGCGGGCCCCAGAACGCCTTCATGGACATCATCGACTGGGATGCGGATCGGCAGGCTTTGCTGGACCGTATCCACGACTACTTCATGGCCGAGCTTGAGTTCTGGGTGTCGACCGAGGTCGACGCGGTGCGCCTCCAAGACGACTGGGGTTCTCAGAAGCAGCTGCTGGTGCCGCCTCACCATTGGCGCGAGCTGTTCAAGCCGCTCTATGCCGAGTACTGCCAGCTCTCTCATGACCGCGGTAAGGCTGTGTTCTTCCATTCCGATGGCAACATCCTCGAGATCTATGGCGACTTCGTCGAGATCGGCGTCGACGCCCTCAACTCCCAGCTCTTCTGCATGGACCTCGACGAGCTGGCGAGGCTTGCCAAGGGGCGAATCACGTTCTGGGGGGAAATAGACCGACAGCACGTCCTCACCGCGGCTGATCCAGCGGCGGGACGCGAGGCGGTCCGGCAGGTGGTCCGTCATCTCTACGACACATCGGGCGGCACCATCGCGCAGTTCGAGCTCGGGCCCGGCGCCAACCCGACCGTCGCCGAAGCGATTTTCGAGGAGTGGGAGTCCGTCGGTCGCCTCGAGCTGCCAACGCAGGGATGGATCAAAGATGAGTGAACCCCTCAAGAAGTAGACAGAGGCGACGGGTGAACGCGACGCTCCAAGAGCTGTCACACAGCGTAATCACCGGCGACCGGACACGAGCACTGGACCTCACCCGTCGCGCGGTAGCGGAGGGCACCAGCCCGAAGTCGGTCATCACGGACGGGCTCATCGCCGGCATGGCTGTAGTTGGTGCCGCGTTCAGGGACGGAGAGCTCTACATCCCCGAAGTGATGGTCGCCGCCCGCGCGATGAACGAGTGCCTAGCAGTCCTCGAGCCGCTGCTCACCGACCGCATCATGCCGTCGCATGGCAAAGTGGTCATAGCGACGGTCAAGCAAGACATCCACGAGATCGGCAAGAACCTCGTCGCGATGATGCTCAAGGGCAACGGTTTCGAGGTGATCGACCTGGGCGTCGACGTCGCTCCCGATACCATCGTCGAAGCCGTGCGCGACTACGAGGCTGACGTAGTCGCACTCTCGGCGTTGTTGACCACCACCATGCCGAACATGATGGAGGTGGTCGATGCCTTGGCCGCAGCCGGGCAACGTGACCATGTGAAGATCATGGTGGGCGGAGCGCCGCTCACCCAGTCCTTTGCCCGCGAGATGGGCGCCGATGGCTATGCGGCAGACGCCGCACAAGCCGTCGAGCTCGCGAGCCTGCTTCTGCATCCGTCCACCCCCGAAGGGGAGGCGTCCCCAAGAGCTGAGGCCTCCCGTGAAGGGCACGGCCGAGTGGCCCCAGACGAATCGACATGCCGATAGCAGAGGGCTCGATGCAGGAACCACAGTCCAGCTTCAGACAGTCCACTCAACGCGGGGGTTCTGAGAATGAAAGAGCGCCAGCAGTTCCCGAATAGAACCGCATCTCCGGCTCATGAGCCGGCAACCGTGGAGCCAGCGGCCTGCAACGTGCCGTCGCGGGCGGCATCCAAGTGAGCGTCCTGTTGGGCATCGACGTCGGCACCACCGCCACCAAAGCCCTTCTTCTCGATCCGGACCTCGGCATCGTGGCAGAGGCCGAACGGGTGACGCACCTTCGCTCGCCACACTCAGGGTGGGCGGAGGAGGACCCGCGCGAGTGGTGGCACAACGTCTGCTCACTGTGCCGGGAGCTGATCACGCCCGAGACCGAGGTCGTCGGAGTAGGCGTGACCGGCATGGTGCCCTGCACCATTCTCTTAGACGACGAGGGCAGGCAGCTCCGCCGGTCGGTCCAACAGAACGACGCACGCACTACGGAGGAGGTGCCGGAGCTGCGCCGCCGCCTTTCCGAGGCGCGGGTCTTGCAGCGCACGGGATCAGCGGTGACACAGCAATCCACCGGACCGCGCCTGCTGTGGCTTGCGAGCCATGAGCCCGACGTCTGGGCGCAGACGAAGTGCATCATGGGCTCCTACGACTTCATCGCCATGCGGCTTAGTGGTGAGCGAGCGGTCGAGTCCAACTGGGCGCTAGAGAGTGGCCTGTTCGACCTGGAGACAGGACACTGGGCGGAAGACATCGTGGAGGCAGCGGGAGGTCGTCTCTCACTGCTGCCCCCTGTCGCGAGCCCCGACCAGGTCGTCGGTCAAGTAACGGCCGATGCTGCCGGCGAAACCGGACTTCCCGTCGGGATCCCGGTCGTGGCCGGCTGCGCCGACCACATCGGGTCAGCATTTGCCTCGGGTCTGCTGGACGACGGCGATCTGCTTGTCAAGTTGGGAGGGGCGGGCGACATCCTGCTCATCGTCGATGAGCCGCTCGTCGATGACCGCCTCTTCTTGGACTTCCATCTCGTCCCGGGCTTGTTCGTATCGAACGGTTGCATGGCAACAAGCGGGAGTCTCATCCGCTGGTTCCAAGAGCAGCTCGCAGACGGTCTCTCGCTCAGTACCCTGGATGAGCAGGCCGATGCGGCTGGGCCCGGGGCAGGCGGCGTCGTAGCGTTGCCCTACTTCCTTGGCGAGAAGACCCCGATCAACGACCCGACCGCCAGTGGCGCGTTCGTCGGGCTCAGACTCACGCACACAAGGGGTCACCTGTTTCGCGCCGTACTGGAAGGGATCGCCTATGGTTTCCGCCACCATCTCGATGTCTTTCGGGAGCTTGGTCACGCCCCGCGACGCGTGCGAGTGACCGACGGCGGCTCCCGCTCGGCCGTTTGGACGCAAATAACGGCAGATGTCTTGGGTCTACCCCTCGAGAAGGTCGCGATGCGCAGCGCCTCGGCTGTCGCCGCCGCGTTTGCAGCGGGCCGAGGGGTCGAAGCCTTTACCGACTGGCACGAGATCGAGCGGTTCGTGTCGGTGACGGAGGTTGTGGAGCCGACCGGTTCACCGGCGTATGAGCGCAACTATCGAGTCTACCGTGAACTCTATCCAAAGCTCAGGGAGGTCCTGGCATGAGAGTCCTCATCACAGGAGCCGGAAGCGGCATCGGGGCAGGCACGGCCAAGCTGCTCGCACAACGTGGCCACCAGGTGGCGGTCACCGACATTGACGAAGCCTCCGCCTCGGCCGTCGCCAAGGAGATCGATGCCTTCGGCACCTTCCTTGACGTCACCGATCGGGACTCGATTAGACGGGCGATCGACGCCGCAGAAGCGGCTATCGGACCACTCGAGGGCTGGGTGTCCAATGCAGGGGTCTCGTCGTTCATACCGTTCCTCGAGATGACAGACGTAGAGTGGGACCGCATGGTGCGGGTCAACCAGACCGGCGTGTTCTACTGCGGTCAGGAGATCGCGCGGCGATTCGTCGACTCAGGACGGACGGGTACGATCGTGAACACCGCCTCGATGGCTGGCAAGAAGGGCAACGACCGCTACCTCTCGCACTACATCCCCTCGAAATTCGGTGTGGTAGGACTCACCCAGGCGATGGCCTTCGAGCTCGCCCCATACGGCATTCGCGTGAACTGCGTGTGTCCGGGCTACGCGGCGACTCCCATGCAGGAACGCGAGATCGTCTGGGAGGCGGAGCTGCGTGGCATCAGCCAACGGGAGGTCTTCGAGGGCTACGTAAAGGCCACGCCGCTGGGCCGGATCGAGTCGGCCGAAGACGTGGCCAGGGCAATCGCCTTCCTCCTCGGACCCGACTCGGTCTTCATCACCGGCGAGGCGCTCAACGTCAACGGTGGCGTTTTCATGGACTAGCCGAAGCAATCTGCCAACAGAGGGTGATGGCCATGACCAGCTTCACCAAGGAGCGGTTCCTCGCGATCTGTCGGGGTGAGCGACCTGGGGACTTCGGTATCCTGGGCAACGGCTTCAACTTCTTCTGGCCCGAGACCCTGGCCACCTGGGTGCTCCAGGGCGCACCCTCCAGCTTCGCCGACCCCGCTCAGGACCATCGACTGCGCACCGACGTGGATGAGTTCTTCCGGCTCGATGAGTCGCGCTCGCTGGCAGAGATCAAGAGCGGTCAGGACGCCTGTTCCTGGATGACCGAGTATGTGGCGGGGGTGACCGCCTTCAACTACTCGTTCCTGGCCTGTCCCCCATTTGAGACGCGCGTGCTGGACGAGGACACAAGGAGCATCACCGCGACCAACGGCGCGGGCATCACCGAGCGCATCCTCAAGGATCAACCCTTCAACATGCCGACCTGGCTTGGGTATCCCGTCCATGATCGACGTTCGTGGGAGAGCTTCAAGAAACGCCTTGACCCAGCGTCACTGGATAGGTACCCGGCAGACTGGGACGGGTATGTGCACAAGATTCGGGCGCTAGACTGCCCAGTCTCGATGGAGATCGGCGGCTTCTTCGGCTACCTCAACATGTGGGTGGGTACCGAGCAACTGATGTACCTCTTCTACGATGACCCCCTGCTTGTCGCAGAGATGATGGACGCCGTCCTTGAGCTCGAGTCGCAGCTCGTCAAGCGCGTGACTGCGGACATCTCCTTGGACTATGTATGGTACTGGGAGGACATGGCCTACAAAGGCGGTCCCATGATCGGACCAGGCATGGTCCGAAAGTTCATGCTGCCGCGCTACGAGAAGCTCAATGAGATCGTGAGGCAGTCGGGCTGCGAGGTCATCTACCTTGACTCCGACGGTGACGTCAACGACCTCATCCCCCTCTGGATGGATGTCGGCATCACCTTCTTCTGGCCATTGGAGTGTGCAGCCGGCATGGACCCGATCGCCTTGCGACGCAAGTACGGACGCGATGTCATTCTCGGAGGAGGGCTGGACAAACGCGAGATGATGAAGGATAAGGCTGCACTCAGGCTGGAGGTCATGAACAAGGTGCCTTGGCTTGCTGAGACAGGTCCCTACTTTCCGAGCCTCGACCACTGCGTCGGCGTCGACATGCCCTTTGACAACTTCTGCTACTACATCAAGCTGCTCCATGAGATCCGCGGTGACGAGGTGCCGGAAATCTGACGCCGAGAGGCCACTTGACCCCTCCGGCCGAGCACTGGGAGGCGAGAAGCGATGACGAACTGGAGACTGGGCATCAACACCTGTTTTGCCGTGAAGCGTTGGCCCGAGCCGACCGAGTGGGCGAGGATCGTGCGGGAAGAATGGGGCCTTGATCTCGTGCAGCACTCCCTTGACCTGGTCGACATCGAGGGACCCGATGACCTCCTCCGGAGCGAGGCCAAGGAGGTTCGCGAGGCCTGCGAGCGCTATGACCTCACGCTTGACTCCACCTTCACCGGCCTGGCCGCCTACTCCTCGAACATCCTGCTCGATCCTCGCGGGCAGGTGCGTGCCCACTGGGAGCGGTGGCTGGAACGAGTCATGCAGTTCACGGTCTTGGCGGGTGGCCGACTCACCGGTGGCCACGTGGGCGCCTTCAGTGTCCCCGTCTGGCTTGACGACGCGCGCCGCGCAGTTGCCTGGCGAGAGCTCGGTGAGGAGCTTGGACGGCTCGCGCAGCATGCCAAGGGTCTGGGCCTCGAGGGCCTCTATCTCGAAAACATGGCGGCGGCCCGAGAGCCTTCGACCATGCCTCAGATGGAGCAGCTCCTCAGTGACGGAGACGCAGAGCATGTTCCTCTTGTGCTCTGCCTCGACGTGGGTCACGAGTGCGTGGTCGGCTCCGAGGGACCCGAACGTGACCCCTATGCCTGGCTGCAGCACTTCGGGGCCCGTCTCGGCTGCGTGCACGTCCAGCAATCGGATGCGAACGCCGATCACCACTGGCCTTTTGTCGAGCCCTTCAATCAGCAGGGCCGCATCGTTGCAGGCCGCGTGCTCGATGTCCTTGAGGCCTCGGGAGCCGATCAAGTGAAGCTGTTCTTGGAAGTCATCCCCTCGTTCGAACAGGATGACGACCTGGTACTTGCCAACCTCGCCGAGTCTGTCAGCTATTGGCGACAAGCCATCGCGGATCGCGTGACGTCGATCAACTGATCTGTGGACGTCCAGAAATGCAAGGGTTCAGCGAGGTGAGGACGGTGTCTTCCGACACGACAATGATCGGCTTTCCACCCACGAGGGAGGATCGGGTGGCCGGCGATGCGGTCCATTCCGAGCCCCGCAAGACGCGCTGGTTCATGCAGCACGCGCGTGAGGCGACCAGGACGGCGAACGTGTCGTCCCATAGCATGGAGGCCAGCCCGCTCCCGACCGAGCCCGTCTCGCTCGACCGGGTCTCGATACCAACACGCGGTGGCGGTAGCACGACCCTGCTCGACATGCTGAGGTCCACTGATACCGACGCCATCGCCGTCCTGAAGGGCGGCAGGCTCATATACGAACGCTATTTCAATGGAATGCGACCCGACAGCACGCATGCCTACTACTCCATCTCGAAGTCGATAGGGTCCTGCGTCGCTGCGAACCTGGTGGCGCAAGGTCTGCTTGACTCGGATGAGCTTGCCAGCACCTACGTTCCGGAGCTGATCGGCAGCGCGTACGGTGACGCCAAGGTCCGACACCTCCTCGACATGTCTGTAGGCATCCACTACGTGGAGGATTACGACGACGACGACTCGGACGACGGTCGTCTGCAGCGCCTCTACGGCTACAAACCGAAGAGGTCGGCGGACGAGCCCGGCTCCACCTATGAGTTTGCGACGACGACCGCCAAACAGGGCGTACACGGCGACCTCTTCCATTACGTCTCCCTGAACACCAATGTGCTTGGCTGGGTGATGGAACAGGCGAGCGGCCTCTCCGTCGCTCGGCTCATTGCCAAGGAGGTTTGGGGGAAACTCGGCGGTGAACACGATGCCTACATCGCACTCGACGGCGCCGGAGGCGCGCAGCTTGAGGCCGGGTTCTCGTCAAGCCTGCGGGACTTGGCACGCTTCGGTCAGATGCTGTGCCAAGGCGGCATCTTCGCCGGACGGCTCGTCGTTCCATTCTCATGGATCGAAGACGTCCGAACCAACGGGGACAAGGCGGCTTTCAGTGCCTCGCCCGATGCTGATGTGCTACCCAATGGTTCCTACCGAAGTGGCTTCTGGATAAGCGATTGCGAGGACCACGTGGCCATGATGGGTATGGGCAAGTACGGTCAGATGCTGTACGTGAACCCTGAGGCCAACGTTGTTATCGCCAAGTTCTCCTCGCAGGAGCGACCCTCTGACGACCCCTTGATAACCTTCACGTTCCTGGGCTTCGAAGCGGTGGCGGGGGCGCTGGCCTGAGAGCCGGCGGCACCGAATGCACACGTGTGCGTCCGGAGGCGGGCACGGTCTGACGCGACCCACGTCGTTGCAATCGCGCGGCTCTCCGGAAGAAGCAGACGATTTGGCGTTGACCGTCTCCCAGAGACTGCGCGGGCGCGAGCGGGGAATACTGGTGGGTGATGGACCGCCGTGTAGCAGAAGAAGTGGACCTTGAGGCCGTACGCAATCTCTACGCAGCCTTGGGACCAGGGTTCGCCTTCGAGGCGCGGCGGGTCTTCGAGGGCGACACCCCGTCGGCCGACGAAGAGTGGTGTGTGGGCGACAACGGCTTCGGTGCGGGCTGTTTTCCGGTCTCTGAGCTCTCTGGAGACCGCCTGTTCAGATTGCCCGAACACTGGGAGCTGACCCGCGTGGCTGTGTATAAGCTGAAGGGCCGGCTCACCAGGCGAGGAGACGTTGTGCGGGTCAAGGGACACCTCCACTGCCGACTTCGTGGCGACTGGGACGTGGAGCGCTTCCCCTTCATCCACATGTGGACGATGTGTGCCGGGAAGGCCCTTAGCTTCGAGAGCTTCCTCGACGGTCTGGAGCTGAGACGCAGATCCCCGCTCAGCGGTTGTCCACTCCCCGGCCACTGAGGCGACTCGGCAAACAGTCGCTGCCTTAGTGCTCTTTTGGCTGCGTTGATGCTCCTGGCCGGGCTGGGCGGGCCGCCTAGAGTGTACTGACCCCGAGATGTAGCGACACATCCGTCTGCTACCGCCACATCTTAGCGGCACCGAACACCTCAGCGGGCGTCCGACCTTGTGTCAGGCGCCCGTTGTGTGTGCGATCGTAGTTGTAGAGGCGCAGGTAGCGCTCCAGCTCACGACGCAACCCCATGTACTTGGGCACCAGGTAGCGGGCAAAGGAAGGCTTCCAGCACTCGTCCAGGATCGTGCGCTGCACGCGCTCGACGAAGCCGTTGGACTGCGGTCTGCCAGGGCTGATCAGCGTATGGTTGGCGGCCAGCTTGGCGAGCTCGGCGTCGAAGACACGGTTGCGAAACTCGGAGCCGTTGTCTGTGCTCACGCGCTCCAAGGCCCAGCCGGCGTCGCGCAGCTCACCCGCCACGCGCCGAGCGAGCCTTGAGGCAAAGCGCACGTCGGGGTTGCGCGGCGTGACGTGCAGGTCGGCCCAGGTGAAGGCGCTGGCGGCGTCGATCGCCGTGTACTGCCAAACGACGCCCTTGGTGCCGGCCAGCCGTCCGATGCAAAAGCAGTCCATCTGCACGAGCTCGCCGGGACGTGAGACGTCGATGTGGCGCTCGGGCTCGGGCTCGCGGGCCGGCTCGGGCGGGGCCGCGTAGCCGGCCAGCAGGCCGTAGCGCAGCGCCCTGGTGTGGATGCCGTGGCGGCGCAGGACGCGGTAGACGCCGTTGGCCGAGACACAGAAGCCGCCCCACTTGGCGCGCCGCAGTTCGCTTGAGATGTGCGCCGGTCCGTAGCCGGGAAAGCCCAAGGCGAAGGCAACGATGCGCTGTTCGACCAAGACCGGTATCGAGTTGGGCATCTGCGGGGCGCGCCGTCCGCGGGGGCGCAGGATCTCAGATCCGAAGCGGTCGACCGAGCTCTTCCAGCGGTAGTAGGTCGAGCGGTGGATGCCGTGCAGGCGGCAAGCTGCGGCCACACTGCCGAACTCACGCACCGCCGCAAGCACACGTAGACGATAGGCGAAAAGGACATCATCATTGGTCATGGGGCGACGCTCCTTCTGCTCGAGATTGGACCCTCAAACAGACAGGATGCGTCGCCCCACCTCAGTGAGACAAGAGACTCCCGAATGTCGCGACTACTCGGGGATAGGACAGCCTAGAGTCTGCCTCCAGCAAGGGCAGCTTCGCTTCACATCTTTGGCGGAACTTCGGCGTCAGCAATCTTCATGCGCTGCCACTTCCTCCATGTCACGCACGTTCTGGACTCGTCTACCATGAAGCTCTCATCGATCCTGTCGACGACTCCGTTATGGGGAGCCGTCCTGATAACCTGGGGCGTCTCATAGGCCTCTTGACAGAGCCGTGCCATGACGGCAGCCCACTCCTCGACCTCCTGTTTGGAGTAGGACTCAGTAGGCTCCGGCGTGAAGGGCTGGGGGACAGTCTCGGGATGATGACTCGTCCAGTAGATCTGAAGCCCGTAATCACCGATACGCCGCTGCAGGTCTTGGCTCGACAGCCCGGTGTCCTCGCATAGCTTCTGCAGACTGTAGCGGACTTGGTCGAGTCGCGGCCTCTCGTCGTAGCCGAACGACATGGAGACACCCGGGATCGACATGAGCAACCGGGCGAGGTAGTTGTTGTTGATTACAGCCGCCTCGGCGACTTGGCGAAGTCCCTCAGAGCCGAGGCTCATGATCCACGAGAAGACTCGCAGGACCACCATTGCGTTGCCGACGAAGTCCTTGACCCGCCCAATCGTCTCTGGTCGGTCGAAGTCGAGACGATAGCCGCAAGGCCCACCTGTCACAACGGGCACAGGCAGGTAGCGAGCGAACTCGTCGGTCACGCAAAGGGCCGCGCAGCCAGGCCCGAAGGTGCCATGAGGACTCGAGAACGTCTTGTGCAGGTTGAAATGACACATGTCGAAGCCGGCGTCGCGCGCGCGAGCCTTGCCGATGATTCCATTCAGGTTGGCTTGGTCGGTAAAGCACAGGCCGCCGACGGCGTGAACGGCCTCCACATACTCGTCGATCCGCGGGTTGTATAACCCAGTGTCCTCAGGGTTAGTCATGAAGATGGCTGCCGTGCGCTCCGAGACCGCCGCCTTCAGGGCTTCCAAGTCCGGATAGCCCCGCTCATCGGGCATGAGGGTTGTGACCCTGTAGCCCATGGCCGCCGGACAAGCGGCATCAACCGGATGGGAGTGGATCGTCGTGATGATCTCGTTGCGCGACTCATCCTGACCATGCGCCTTATGGTAGGCGCGCGCCACTGCCGCGGCGGCCAGGACTGCCTGACCGCCGGCACCCGGCTGGAAGCTAACCTCATCCATGCCTGAGATCTCACACATGAAGTCGCGAGTTCGGTAGAGAACCTCCAGGATGCCCTGCGCGGTCCGCTCGTCCTGCAGAGGGTGGATGTCGGTCATCCGAGCGGAGCGGGCAAGGCTTTCATCAACCTTAGGGCTGTACTTGCAGGTGCAGGTGCCTTGGCCGATGTCGTTGCCGACATCATTGCCCATGGTCATCTGCGAGAGCCGACTGAAATGCCGCACGACCTCGGGCTGCGAGAGCTCCGGCAAGGCGGGCGGCTTCATACGAAGAACCCCCCCCGGTACCAGCGTCGCGATATCGCCCACGTCAGCATCGATCTCCGGCTCGACACCCGGCGGCACTAGACCCCGGCGACCGGGACTCGAAAGCTCGACCAGGAGCGGCTCGTCCCAGCGCGCGGAGTGGAAATCGCGAAGTTTTCCTGCCTGCTCGCTCATTGTGTCACCCCGTGTAGAGCACTGGCGAGTCTCTTGAGGTCGTCAGCGGCATGCGTCTCGGAGACGCAGTAGAGGGCACTCTGACCGAGTTCAGGGAAATCCTCGCTGAGGTCCACACCGCCGAAGATCTGCCGCGCGAGCAAAGCCTCGTTGATCTCCCCCGCCGTCTTCCCGGTACCGTCGAAGTTAACGACGAACTCGTTGAACGAGGGCGCCGAGAATGGCAATGCGACCCCGGGAACGGTGGCGATGAGTCGCTTGGCGTAGTGCGTCTTCTTGACGATCGTCTCCCCTATTTCCCACATGCCCTGAGGGCCCATCAAAGACAGATACACGGCGTTTGCGATGGCCCACAAGGCGGCGTTCGTGCCGGTGTAGTCCTTAGCGAGCTCTCGGGCTCTGTAGCTAAGACGCTCGGGGTACGCGTACATGGTGAAGCCAACGCTGTCTCCTGCACCTGCCCGGGTGACGTTCACCATCTGGTTGGGGAACTCGGCGATGTGTCCCGGAAGGTCCCTGGTTGCAACGAAGCCAGTCGCACCGCCGCCGTAGTTCATGTGGACTCCGAGTGACTGTGAATCCCCGCAGGCGATGTCTGCTCCGTACTCCCCCGGACTTGCGAGCACGCCCAGTGATATCGGATTGACACAGGCTACAAGCAAGGCGCCCCGGGAGTGGGCAGCCTCGACGATCTGATGCATCTGAGACTCTATCGGGCCGAGATAGGAGGGGTTCTCGACAAACACGCAGGCAGTGTCCGAGTCCAGCTTCCCCTCTAGGTCGCGCCTGTCCAGAAGGCCACTAGCCGAGTCGAACGCAATGGTCGCGATACGAGCCACCTCACTGTGCTGACAGTAGGTCCTCATCTGCTGGAGGCGGCGGGGGTTCATCGTGGCTGGGACAAGAACCTCCGAGCGGCCTGTGATACGAGCCGCCATCCGCACGGCTGTGCCGGAAGCGTGCAATCCGCAGGTGAGCGGATAACCGGCCACGTCCATATCCAACAAGTCGCACATCAGACTCTGGTACTCGAACAGCGCCTGGAAAGCTCCGTTGTCCGTGTAGGCGTTAGCGAAATAGGCGGTAAGGAACTCGCCACGGCTGACGATTACGTCGACCACGGCGGGCACATGGTGCTTCTCACATCCTCCGCCCAAGAAGCTGAGGTAGTCGTCGCACGTCACGTTCTTCGCAAGGATGCCGTGAACGTACCTCTCAAGGTCGTACTCGGAACGATACGGTTCCGGGAGATCGAGTGGCCGTTTGAGTCTTAGGCGTTCAGGAATCTCCCTGTAGAGCTCCTCGACTTGGTCGACGCCGATGAAGGTCAGCATCTCGCGTCTTGTATCTGGTGCTGAGTTGGGAATGTACGGATGGACTGCTGGATCCATGTCTACCTTCCAAGGTCGGGGCGATGCGACGCGCCTAGGCCGGTCACGGCAAAGCGTCGACGTAGGCCCAGACGCCATATGGGCCTCCTCATATGGTCCATCGTACGCCGGTGCGCGGACTGAGCATTTCAGAGAGCCTCTCGACTGACTCCGCGGCCATGATATGGCCAAGCCACGCCGCCTGCTACGCTATCGTAGCCAAGATTGTCGACTCGGTGGTTACGAGCGCGGTTGCACGAGTAAGCACTGCGCAAAGATGGTTTAAGCACTGCCCCATACGCGGATGATTGATTCAGCCGGCGAGCGGAAGGTAGCCGGACAGCTTTGGCGAGCGGCAGTGACCCGCGAGGTGTGCTCAGCCGGAGTACGTCGCGGTAGGCTGTCGCGTTGGCGGTAGGAGCTATGATGGCAGTCTTCCTTCACCGTAGGTTCGCAGCCTTTGCGGTTGCGTTCGTTTCACTCATTGTGTTAGCGCTTAGTGCAGCACCCGCTTGGGCCGGGAACATCACCGAGAGCTCGGGCAAATTCCAGCGGACTCCTGTTTCTGCCAGTACAATCGCGCTCATCGGCATCCTCGCCGTTACCCTGGCAATCGCTGTGGCCGGCGTCGTGCTGGGCCTGCGCGCTGGGAGCCGTCGATCGGCCGGTGGACTGAGCGTCACGCAACCCGCACTTGTCTTGCCGACTGCGACAAGGCCTGTGGAAGAGAATGACCAACACAAGGCGGCGTAGCGTTCGCACTCAGACATGGGAGTGGGAGCCGCCGGCCGGCGTGGCCGGCAGAGGCACACGTCGAGAGGCGCCCGATTGGGCGCCTCTCGACGCGTGGAGGTCCGTCGGAACCGCGCGGATGCCTTCCTAAGTCCGCACGAATCGCGCTGGTTCGGCCTGATGCTATTTCAAACCGGGTTCAAAGAGGCGTCTTACCTCCTCGCGGAGGTTCGAGAGTTGTCGACTAAGGTCCACCAGTCTCCGCCGCGGCAACCTGCGGGGGG
>Ga0182021_10002914_pt1 | contig 20138 bp, 16 predicted proteins | sample 612E3MmetaG_FD_120493 | JGI IMG/M metagenome (GOLD analysis project Ga0182021, IMG submission 120493) | Permafrost microbial communities from Stordalen Mire, Sweden - 612E3M metaG (Illumina Assembly) | ecosystem: Environmental > Terrestrial > Soil > Wetlands > Permafrost | place: Sweden... | reverse complement strand
TTCCGTAAATACCGGCACGAATTTTGTCGCCGGTGGCAATAAGCCGGATACGCATATAAAAAATGTTAATTACCCGCGTGATTTTAAGGCTGATATCGTAACGGATATCGCACTGGCGGAAGCAGGCAATTCCTGCCGGAACTGCGCTACCGAATTTGTCGCGGTAAGGGGCATTGAAGTCGGTCATATCTTTGTTCTCGGCACCTTGTACAGTAGTAAATTCGGCGCCAACTACATTGATCCTGCTGGAATATCGCACCCATGTGTGATGGGGTGTTACGGCCTCGGATTGAGCCGCTTACTGGCCGCTGCCATCGAGCAGCATCACGATGATAAAGGTATTATTTGGCCACTGCCGATTGCGCCCTATCAAGTCTATCTCTGTCCTTTATACCGTGACGGCACAAAGGTCCGGGAAACTGCTGAAAAAATCAACGATGAGCTGGAAGCATTAGGGATTGAGGTGTTATTTGACGATCGATTGGAATCACCCGGTGTGAAGTTCAACGACGCCGACCTGCTGGGTATCCCTTTACGCATCACTATCAGCCCCCGCACGCTGGATAAGAATAGCGTCGAGGTAAAATGGCGCGCCGAAAAAGAAGCCAAGATCCTGCCCCTCGAAGGCCTTGCCGCCGCCGTCAAACAAATGGTGGCTGAAAAGTTATAAATAACTAATCCCTTTTAGAAAAGTGGAATTCTCTCCCCTTTGTAAGGGGAGATATAGAGGGATTTTTTACCATTAAATAAGGGAGTGGCCCCAAACAGGCCGCTCCCTTACTATTATCCATACCAGCGCGAGCTGGTATCCACTTCCCGTAGATTCTCGCCTACGCAAGAATGGGTTTATGAAGTCGGATTCAGCACCCTCCCCACAAATAGTATCGCGCCGGTCTTAATATCCCTGATCAGGAATATAAAGGGTTTATCCACCATCATAGAATCCGCCGGCGCCGCCGCTACCCCGATGACCACCCCGGTCGCCGCTGCTGCTTCTGTCCCTTCTTCATCCACTGCTACGAAAGCTTTATGCACTACATCGCTGATGTGTAAATCCAGATTACCGGTAATCCCGGAAAAATCTGCTTTATCACTAAAGGCAACAGGCATCCCCATCGCACTCAATGTATCATTCAGACTGAAACTGGAGTCGAACTGAAACTTGGGCATCGTTAAATCCAGAAAGTTGCTTTTCAGATTGCCGATAATGCCTGATATTTTATCTGCGGTCATTGATGATTCAAAGGTGTTGAATTGTCCTGCGTCCGGCATAATGATATCCATTGCAATTTCGTTGCCGCTATACGGAAGTTCGATAGCCTGATAACCACTACCTTTCACGTAGCTGTATCCACCTTCACGGTTCATCATCGGGACACTGATTGTTTTTCCATTAAGTAGCTTGAAAGTGTTATCACGGGTCGATTCTTTAGCGAAAGGATCCTGCCAGGCCGCATCAAAATAAATAGCATTCGTCAAAACAAATCTGGTGAGGGAATCAATAGAACCCTGCGGAAGCAAATCATTGATTCGATTATTGGTCTGTTGACTGACCCAGTCGTTAATCGTGACACGGGAAGGCTCTGGTGAATTAATGAAGTCCAGCAGATTCATGCCGGCCCCATAATTCTGCGCCAACGTATCCAGAAAAGCCGATTGAATGTTGTAGTCTTGCTGGCCCCAGAGCGCATTGGCGATGTTCAGACTAAAACTCTTACCATTGGTGCCTTTGGCATTCTGCCCGCGGCTGGCCAATTGCAGCGCTAGTTCATTAAATGCAGGATGCAATTGAGTTTGCGGCAACGTGAAATCCAGCGCGCTGCTCATTTGTTTCTCAGTATCCCCGGCGGCGCCTGCATAGGTCATCGCCAAAGCCGTCGAAATACTATAGGGTGAATAGAACAAGTTGCCGGTGCTGTTCTTTTTTAATAGCTGATAAAGGGTAAAAGCAAAATTACTATTGCCGGTAACGAGCGCAGACATTTGGCTATCTGTTACCTCCGGCGATGTGTTCCGCGGCTCGTCACTTTTCACGACTTTAAATGATACCGGCGTTCCGACAGGAGTTGTCGGAGGAGTCGTATCGTGGATTGGAGTCGTTGTCGGGGTGTTTGTACAACCGGCCACGCTCAGTAAAACCGCCGATACGAGAAGCAGCGCTAATATCTTTTTCATCTCGTTAACCTCACTTTATAATTCAGCCAACTACTATTATAACGTTCAAGGGAACATATAGTTAGGTTAAAGATGAAAGATCCGGGCACCACCGGTCAGCTCCAGAGTTAATAGTGTATTATTTCTTTTTCTTACCGAGATTTTCTTGCACTCGGAATTTAACGATCTTCGCTACAAGTTTAAAAGGAATGGGTTTATCCAGCGGGAATCTGATCGTCCCCTTGGATGTATCATAGGCTGTTAATTCAGTTTTAAATGCGGCAACTCCTGAAGCCGTCGGAAAAAACCCGATATGATCTTTAAAAGCCGCAAAATATACCAGGATGCCGTTCTGTTTGAACGCCGGCATGCTGTAACTGATGGCTTCCTGAGCTTCGGGCGCCGCTTCTCGAATAAACTCACGGAGTTTCTCTAAAATGTCCTGAATATCTTTTGGAAAAGTAGAAATATATTCATCGATGTTTTTATATTGCTTTTTATCCATGATAATCTCCTGAATCGGGATGGTTGCAGCGGGTAAAACCGAGATTTAAAAGAAAAGAGCGGACTCTACCCTCTCAGCGTCGCCCCGAGTCCGGTGGTCAGTTTTTTGAGGATGGCCTGCTGCACGCCGTTGACCTGCTGGTCGGTGAGGGTTTTGTCCGGAGATTGGAAAGTCAGGCGGTAAGCCATGGATTTTTTACCGGCCGGGACCTGTTCACCCGCGTAGACATCGAAGAGCGCCACTTCGGTCACCAGCGAGAATCCTTTCATGGTATCCAGTATCTGCTGATGTGTTACGCCGACATCCACCACAAGAGCAATATCGCGCACGGTGGCCGGGAATTTAGGTATCTGATGATAGGCTTTATCTTTAATCAGCGGTATCAGTAAAGGTATATTAATCTCGAAGAGATATACCTTCTGGGAAAGTTCGAAATGTTCTTTTACAGACGGATGTAATTCACCCGCAACGCCGATCTGTTTCCCATCTGCGGTAATTGCCGCCTGGTTGGCCGGATGCAGATTTTCATCCGTTGATTTTGCAAATGTTACCGCAATGCCGGTTTGCCGAAGGAGCCCTTCCGCAATACCCTTGGCATCGAAGAAATCCACCGGTTCGCTGCCGCCCTGCCACCACCGTTCGCATCGGGGGCCGCACATCACACTGCATAATATATCCGGTTCGTCCGGTAGATCCCCGGCGCGATTGAGATAAACCTTGCCCAGTTCAAATAATCGTAGACCTTCATCAATGAAAGCCTTGTTCAAGGTCAACGCCGCCAGTAAACCGGCGCGCAATGTTGGCCGAAGATACTCCTGTTCCGTAGATGCCGGATTGGCGATATGCACCGGCAACGGTTCCGGCTTCCGTGATTCCGGTGATAATTTGACCAATACGTCCATATTCGTCAGCGAGAAGGAAACCAGTTCCTGGAAACCATAACCTGCCATCATGTTTCTGATGCTTCGTTTTAAAGCAGTGATGGGCGCCGGTTTCTGTTGAGGGATCGCCTGTGCCAGTAAAGTGGTTGGAATCTGTTCGTAACCTTGAATCCGCGCCACTTCCTCGATGACATCCACCGGGATATTGATATCGCTCCGCCAGTAAGGCGCCCTGGCTGCTACCGATAAAGTCGTTTTATCGGCTTGGCAGTCAAATCCTAATGCCGTCAACGAACCGACCACCTGATCCAGGCTGTACTCAACACCCATTGTCCGTTTAATAGCGGCTATGGACAGTTTGATCGGTTTCCGTTCGATCTTGCCAGGATAGACATCGATAATACCTTTACTGGCCTGACCGCCGCCCAGTTCTACCATTAATTGGGTTGCCCTCTTCAAGGCTGGCACGGTCATCTCCGGACTGATACCGCGCTCAAACCGCACACAAGCCTCACTGGGCATCCCTAAAGTACGTCCGGTAAAGTGGATACTGGTCGGCTTAAAACTGGCCGATTCCAGCAGGATCGATGTTGTATTATCGGTGACTTCGCTGTTGGCACCCCCCATGATACCGGCTACCGCGACCGCCCGTTCTTTGTCTGCGATCACCAGCATATCCCGCGATAAAGCACGTTCGAGGCCGTCCAGGCTGGTCAGTTTTTCGCCGCTCTTCGCCCTGCGGACGATAATGCCTTTACCATGGATCTTCTCATAATCGAACGAATGCAGCGGCTGTCCGTATTCCAGCATCACAAAGTTGGTAATATCGACGATATTATTTATCGGCCGCATGCCGTAAGAAATCAGCCTTTTCTTCATCCAATCCGGCGATTCGCCGATTTTAACCTCGGTGATCAAACTGGCACAATAACGCGGACATAAATCCGGGTCTAGAATTTCTACCGAGACCTTGTCTTTAATCGATTCTTCAGTTTCGGGATAAATGGCATCCGGTAAATGGAAAGCCGAACCTGTAGTGGCTGCGATCTCCCGCGCCAGTCCGGTCATACCCAGACAATCGGGACGGTTTGGAGTCACTTCCAGATTAAAAATGGCATCCCCGAAGCATTCTATCAGCGACATACCGATCGGCGTATTTGTCGGCATGATAATTATGCCTTCGTGGTTTTCGGAAATACCCAATTCTTTTTCCGAACAGCACATCCCATTGGAAGCGACGCCGCGGATCTTAGCCGGTTTTAATACCGCCGCTTCCCCGGTGTGTCCGTCGATCAATTTGGCCCCGATCGGTGCATAGGCAATTTTAGCTCCCACGGCGACATTAGGCGCGCCGCAGACGACAGTTTCCAAGCGACTGCCCAGATCAAGCGTTACCAGATGCAAATGGTCGGCATTAGGATGGGGATTTACTTCCAGAATTTTCCCGACGATAATTCCTTCCCAATTCGCGCCGATGACATTGGTGCTCTTGACCTCGATGCCTGCCAAAGTCAGCCGGTTGGCGATCTCCGCCACCGGTAATTTGACATCGACATATTGTTTCAGCCAGTTCAGGGAGACTTTCACTATAATTGCCTCAAAAACCGTAAATCGGAACCGAAGAATAATCTCAGATCGTCGATACCGTAGCGCAACATCGGCGCCCGGTCGATGCCGAAACCGAAAGCAAAACCTGTATATTCATTGGGGTCGATACCGCCACGCTCTAATACTCTGGGATGCACCATACCGGCGCCGCCCAGTTCTATCCAACCGCTGTTGCCGCAAAGACGACAACCAACGCCGTGACAAATCGCGCATTCTATGGCGACCTCCACCCCCGGTTCGACAAAGGGGAAATAATCGGGACGGAAACGGACCCTGCGGCCTTCACCGTAAAAACGTCGGGAAAAATCGTAGAAAACACCCTTGAGGTCGGCCATCGTGATACCTTTATCTACAGCCAGTCCGTCAACCTGATGGAACATGGTCAGATGAGTGGCGTCGGTGGCTTCATACCGGTAGACCCGCCCGGGTTCAATAACGCGAATCGGAGGTTTCATACTTGCCACACAACGGGCGGTGACATTGGTGGTATGCGTGCGCATTACCATCGTTCGCTGTCCGCGTTCGTTTTCATAGTCGACCCAGAACGAGTTCATATCGTCACGCGCCGGATGCTCCGGCGGCATGTTCAAGGCTTCGAAATTATAATAATCGAGTTCGACATCGTTGCTCTCTACCACCTGAAAACCCAGGGAAACAAAGATATCGCAGATTTCGTTGAAAGTTTCGGTGATGGGATGCAGCCGTCCGGTCGGCATCGGTCGTCCGGGTAAAGTAATATCGCTGCGCGCCGCCAAAGCATCGTCGGTCCGGAAGGTTTGTTTTTGAGATTCGGCTTTCAGAACCCCGTTCTTTTGCTCCAGCGCGGATTCCAGTTCGACTTTGATGCGGTTTGCCAGAGCGCCGGCAGATTTCCGTTCTTCGATGGGTAACTCGGCCAGTCCGCGGAGCATGTTCGTCAGTTCGCTTTTCCGGCCTAAATAACGGACACGCCAAGACTCCAGATTGGGAAGGTCATTGATGGCTTCCAATTCACGAAGGGCGTTCTGCTTCAGTTCGTTGAGACGCTGTAACATGAGAATCTTGAGATGCAGGGGATTGTTTTATTTCAGGACTGTTTTTTAGCAATAGTGACTAATTCGTTGAATGCTTCGGGTTCTTTAACAGCCATGTCAGCCATTAATTTGCGGTTTACTTCCACGCCCGATTTTTTAAGTCCATCGATCAATTCGCCATAGGTCATACCTTGCAAACGACTGGCCGCATTGACCCTGGTTATCCAGAGACGGCGCATATCGCCCTTACGCTCGCGCCGATGCGCATAAGCATAACTCAGCGATTTGATCATTGATTCTTTGGCGCGTTTGATAAGTTTATGTTTAGTCGCGCGATGACCTTTGGTCAGCGCTAAAACGCTCTTATGTTTCGCGTGGGTGGTTACCCCTCTTTTAACTCGTGGCATGATACCCCTCCTGATATAGGGAACAGCCTGTGCTCCCGACAATTTATAATAAATATTCGATAGGCAAACGGTCGAAAAAGGCTACTTGCCGGCATACGGCAAAAGTCGGCTTAATCTCTGTCTGTCTACCGCAGCGATGGGCAGCTTGTCGTGGTATTCACGTTTAACCCGCGGCGGTTTGTTCCGTCGCAAGTGGCTCGAGCCGCCTTTCATCCTTAAAATTTTTCCCGTTCCCGTAATATGGAAACGAGCTTGGGCACCTTTATGCGTCTTTAACTTTGGCATCCTGTGTTTCCTTTGGTTTTGATTTCTGGGCGACTCCCGGCGCTAGAATGATATGCATTCTCTTCCCTTCCATGATTGCCTGCCTTTCCAGCACCGCCACCCCTTCTAATGTCTGTATCACTTTCTGTAATAACTTCCAGCCAAGGTCGGCATGACTGACTTCACGTCCCCGGAACATCACTGTCACTCTAACCTTATCGCCGTCAGTCAGAAAATTCTTGATTGACCGTACTTTAAATTCAAGGTCATGATCGCCGATTTTCGGTCTTAAGCGGATTTCCCGCAGCTCGGAGACTTTCTGGCTCTTTCTGGCAACCTTCTCTTTCTTGGTCTGCTCGTACCGGAACTTTCCGTAATCGATTATGCGGCACACCGGCGGGATTGCGGTAGGCGCTACCTCTACCAGGTCTACCATGGCTTTCCGGGCGACCTCTAGAGCTTGAGCCGTAGGCATCACGCCAAGTTGCTCCCCTTTCTCCCCGACGACACGAACCTCAGCAACTCTGATCTGATTATTGATGCGAAGTGATTTAACTATTTGCTGTAACTCCCCCTTTCACTTAATCGCATTACACATCACAATATAATACATTCACCCTATATTAATCAAGTCAAGGCTTCAATTCATTGACTCTTTCGTTGATCATCTGCTTGATTTTTGTTTTAAAATCATCCAATGACATTACCGGCAATTGTTCTCCGCTGCGTAGTCTGACCGCTACTTTATTTTCCGCCGCTTCTTTATCCCCGACCACCAGCATATAAGGTATTTTCTGAAGTTGGGCTTCGCGGATTTTCTGGTTCATCCTCTCGTTCCGGTTGTCCACCTGCACCCTGACATCGATGGCTTTTAATTCCGCTTCTACTTTGGCAGCATATTCCAGGTTTTTATCGGATATCGGTACCACCATCACCTGTACAGGAGACATCCATACCGGGAAAGCGCCGGCATAATGCTCGATGAGGAAAGCCATCGTTCTTTCGATCGCGCCGATGGAAGAGCGGTGAATCACGATCGGTTCCTTTTCCTTGCCGTCGCTATCGATATATCTCAACTCAAAGCGTTTCGGTCCCACGAAATCATACTGCACGGTAAAAGCGGTATCTTCCTTGCCAGAAACATTTTTCATCTGGATATCAATCTTCGGACCGTAAAACGCCGCTTCATTGCCGGCTTCAAAGAAATTGGCTTTCCTTTGTTTTAATATTTCCCGCAATACGCTTTCCGCATAGTCCCAGGCTTCATCATCTTTATAGTATTTTTTGGTGTCGCTTCTGTCTCCGAGCGATAACCTGTAACGATAGTCTACGCCGACTTTATATCCTAAAACCCCGGCCACATATTCTATCAGATCCAGAACCTGGTTGATCTCGCTGACGGCCTGCTCTTTCTGACATATGATGTGGGAATCCGCCAGACAAAAACTGCGGACTCGCATCAACCCGGTCAGTTCGCCCGATTTTTCATAACGGAATTGCTTGGCCAGTTCGGCGATTCTGAAAGGTAATTCGCGGTAAGATCGCGGCTTGGCGGAATAGTATTGATAATGATGCGGGCAGGTCATCGGCCGGAGAATCAACTCTTCATCGTCCACCTTCATTACCGGATACATCGTATCTTTGTAATAAGGGTAATGGCCTGACTTTCGATATAAATCCACGTTGGCCAGTTCCGGCGTATAGATATGTTTGTAGCCTCTTTTTATTTCCTCATCGACGACAAAGCGTTCCAGAGTGCGGCGGATGATCGAGCCCTTCTCCGTAAAAATAGGAAGCCCTTTGCCGACTAAATCCGAAAACACGAATAAATCGAGGTCTTTACCCAGTTTCCGGTGATCGCGCTTCTTGATTTCTTCCTGGGCGACTAAATAGGCATCCAGCTCCTTTTGATTGTTGAAAGCAATGCCGTAAATTCTTTGCAACATCGGGCGTTTTTCACTGCCGCGCCAGTACGCGCCGGCGATATTCATCAGTTTGAAGGCTTTAACGCCGGCGGAGTATTTCAGATGAGGTCCGCGGCACATGTCCGTAAAATTACCCTGCTTGTATACGGTAACTTCATCACCCGGTAATTCTTCCATCAGTTCCAGTTTGTAGGGCTGGTTCGCGAATAGTTTTCGAGCTTCTTCTTTAGTTACAGTGGATCTGATAAAAGGCACGTTAGACTTGATGATTTCTTTCATTTTGGCTTCAATGACCGGCAGGTCATCCGGCGAAAGCGGACGGGACAGCTCGAAATCATAGTAAAAACCGTCTTCAATGGTCGGCCCGATACCGAATTTAGCGTCGGGGAACATCGATTGCACAGCCTCGGCCATGACGTGTGCGGTCGAGTGCCGCATCAAGTCCAGTTTTTCGGCGGCTTCTGATTTTTCTATGTTATTATCCATATTTTAATCCTGCACAAACAAAACACTATCCATTAATGTCGGGTTGAGCAAAGCATCCGGCGACGGAATGATTGGATAACCGGATACTAAAGAGACAAGTTGAATAGACCTAACCTTTTAATTATACCAATCAGAAGCCATGAGCGCAATCGGCTTTATGTAATTTAGCAATGTATCATATTAAAATAAAATTAATTCTAAATTCGCTTCGTTCAGTACTTTAGCCACAAGGGGCGAGGAGACTAACACTATTTGTGTTTGAGAACTGTTGCTGCGATGATTAGTCTTACCACTAAAAAGGGGAGGGCTTTCGCCCCTCCCTTTCCGTTTTAAAAATAAGAGAGTTCTATTCCAGATAGTCTTTCAGCTTCCGGCTGCGGCTGGGATGGCGCAACTTACGCAAAGCTTTGGCTTCAATCTGGCGGATACGCTCCCGGGTGACATTAAATTCCTGTCCGACCTCTTCCAAAGTCCGGCTGCGGCCGTCTTCCAGTCCAAAACGTAGCACCAATACCCTTTGTTCCCGATGAGTCAGGCTGGAAAGCACTTCGTCGATCTGCTCTTTGAGCAGTTGTTTGGAGGCGGCATCTACCGGCGGCAATGCATTACGGTCTTCTATAAAATCGCCCAGGTGGCTGTCTTCCTCTTCGCCCATCGGCAGTTCGAGGGAGATGGGCAATTGCGCCACCTTAATAATTTCACGTACTTTATCTGAGGACATCCCCATTTTCTGACCGATTTCTTTGGATGTGGGATCGCGTCCATACTCCTGAGACAATTTACGGCTCAGTCTTAACAACTTGTTGATAGTTTCAATCATGTGCACCGGCACGCGGATAGTGCGCGCCTGGTCGGCAATAGCACGGGTGATCGCCTGCCTTATCCACCAGGTAGCATACGTGCTGAACTTAAATCCTTTATGCGGATCGAATTTTTCCACAGCGCGTATCAGGCCGATGTTGCCTTCCTGGATCAGATCGAGTAAGGACATACCGTGCCCGATGTGTTTCTTGGCGACACTCACAACCAGACGGAGGTTGGCTTCGGTGAGATGGTCTTTAGCAATATCCGCTTCCCTTTCAACCTTATCCAGATGGGCACGTAATTCAGATTCAAAATTCTGCAACCGCTCGATAAAGTCGGCATTATCCACCAGTTTGGCGATATCCGCGGCGGAGGCTTTTTTCCCGATCACATCCAGCATTTTGTTGGGCAATAAGGCGCTATTGACGGAGAGACTCATCAACTGTTGTTCGATTTGCGGGCTTTCCAGATCGGTTTTCTTGATTATATCCGCGACCAATTGCTGGTCGATGACGCCATCGATACCCAAACGTAATTTTTCATTGGATACGATATCGCGGAATTTTGCCTTCGGAGGTAAATCCAGATATTCCTGAACGTTAGTGATAATACTGGTAGCTTGCCCTACTTGCCGGAGCATGGTGAGGAGAATTTCGGCAGCCGTCGCCTGTTTACCCTGTTTTTCCAGTTCATGCCTGATTTCGGCAATACGTTTTCCCTCTTCGATTCTTCTGGCTAACGTTTTTTCATCACGCGCGGTGAGCAGCGGCACCCGCCCGATCTCATGGAGATACAGGCGCACCGGGTCGTCACCGACTTCCTGATCTTGTTCTTCAAGCGCTTCTGCCGGCGCTTCCATTTCAAGATCTTCGGCAGTCGGTTCTCCCAGAATTACTTCTTCGGTCGGTTCTTCTTCTACAACTTCCTCTTCTTTTGCGTCGGGATCAAAATCAGGGGAATTAGCTATTTCTTCTTCCATTTCCTGCTCTCCTTATTGCCCGTGGCTTGCGGGCAAAGACATTTTTCAGTTGAATAGTGGTCTCCATCCCTTCCTCTTTGAGTCTGGTAAGTGCTGCGCCGGTGCCCCCCGTTTCCGCTTCCATCGCGAATACCTCCGCCTTCATCGATTCCTGATTTACCAGGAATGCCTTCCTCAGCGCCAGTACGCACTCGGCATATTTTGCAGCAATCCGGTCGGCAGGGGTATGTTTCGTAGTGATCGTATCCAGTTTTTCTCTAACGGAAGGCTCCAATCTTTCTTTCAACGCTATTGTGTCATCTGTTTCCAAACAGGCGCAGTAGATTTCGCGGTTAACAACATTCTGGAAATAATCGGGTACTAAACCTTCGTCCAGCTTTTTCAGCTCCGGATTTTGTAATAACAAAGCGAGGCAATATTCTTCACGGGGACTGGAGGCGCCGGTTATTAATGTAGGAGCAGCCGGTTCCACACCTCGCTTTTGCGGTTTCGGTTTCAGATAAGTTTTAAGAACACCTTCTAATTTATTATAACTGATACCGGCCAGTTTCGATAGCTTGGTCAGATAATGGTCGCGCCGGATATCGTCGCTCACTCTGGCAATGATCGAAAGTAGACTGTTCGCCACCTGCGATTTGGCGCTGGCGGTGCTCATGTCCTGACGCGAGACCGTCATATCGATGGTATAGTCAATGACAGGCATGGCTTTGCCAATATATTCCTGCCACAAATCAGGATTTTCTTTTATCACCTCATCGGGATCTTTACCCGATGGTAAGATGATCACCTTTATCTCATTATTCAAATTGTTCTCATATTCTACGCAACGCAACATCGCTTCCTCACCCGCGGCATCCGGGTCAAGCGCCAGGGCAATATTTTTCGTCAACTTTTTAAGAATGGTGATGTGCTTCTCCGTAATAGCTGTGCCCATCGAGGCTACCACATTGTTGAAACCATATTGATGTGCCATGATCACGTCCATATAGCCTTCGACAATTACTACCATATCTTTACTGCGGATAGCAGAACTCGCCATATCAATGCCGTAAATCGTACCGCTTTTATCGAAAATGGCTGTTTGCGGAGAATTCATGTATTTTGGCAACGAATCGTCCAGAACCCGCCCGGATAAACCGGTTGTTCGCCCCCTGGCATCGCGGATGGGGAACATCAAACGGTTGTGAAAACGGTCGTGGATTTTCCCCTCATCTGATTTCAAGATCAAACCGGCATCAAATAATTCACTTTCACTGAAACTCTTCTCCGTTAGATATGTCTTCAACATTTCCCAGGCATTCGGGCTGACGCCCAGCTGGAAATCATTGATCGTCTTCATGGTTAAGCCGCGACCGAGAAGGTAGTTCTTGGCCTTTTCTCCGGTCTGGGAATTGACTAATAAATTGTGATAATACTGAGCAGCCGCTTCGTTTACCTGGTAGAGTTTTTCTTTTTCGTCTTTTCTCGGTCCCTGCTCGATGTGGGAAGGGATGCTTATACCGGCCTTATCCGCTAATAATCGTAAAGTCTCTCCGAAATCCAACCCTTCCTTCTTCATTACAAAAGTGAAAACGTCGCCGCCGGTGCTGCAAGCACCGAAACAATGCCAGGACTGTCTTTCCGGAAAAACGTAGAAAGAGGCAGTTTTTTCATTATGGAACGGGCAGACAGCTTTGAAATTACGTCCGGCTTTTGTCAATTTGACGTATTGCCCGATAACTTCAACGATATCCAGTTTCTGTTTTACTTCGTCTACAGTGCTCATAGAGACAAATATCTTACCACAATGATTTACAAAGAGAAAGGGCAAAAATGAATAACTTACTGAATATATTATGGAGTGATTTTAGGGGCAAGTAAAGACAATTCTTTCTTGAGCCCTTCCGCTGAGAACTCAAAGACTCCATCCCTGACTGTATCTGTCTCTAGCCTATCGTCCTGAACGAAGTGAAGAATCTCCCGCCCTACTGTATTCCCCGGAAATCCCTGCCATCACAAGATTCTTCGTCGTTTCGCTCTTCAGAACGATATCCCGGCCGGGATTACTTTTTAAACAATTCTTCGGCCGTTCTCAGCGCGAACTGGTCGGTCATTCCGGCAATATAATCGATCACGCCACGCCATTTAACATCGGAATGCAATAGATATTCCGGAGGTAATTTTTCCGGATTATTCATGAAATACTCGTAAAGGCGACGCACAACCTCTCTGGCTCTCTCTGTTTCTTCTAATGCCGATTGTACGTTATAAACCCTATCAAATAGATAATCACGTAGAATGTTGGTGGCTTTTAACACCCGCGGGCTCATACTGATAGCAATCTCAGCACTATTTATATTAATAACAGCGCCGCTAACCTGCCAGGAATTCTTGATGATATCGCACACTAAAATATTGATTCTGGCAGAAGGAGAATTACCCAATACCCTGGTCGCTGCTTTCGGTAAGTCATTTTCCTGAATAATACCTGCCCGGATAGCATCATCGGAATCGGAATTGACATACGCGACAAGGTCGGCCAGCTTCACAATTTCCCCTTCCAATGTGCCGACTTTGCCCCATCCGCCGCCCAGTACCTGCGCCCGCGACTTAGAGTGACGTACAATGCCGTCTTTCACTTCCCAGGTCAGATTCAGACCGAGTCCATCCTTCTCCAGCAAGTCAACCACGCGCAACGACTGTTCATTGTGTTTAAATCCGTCAGGCGATAATTCATTTAAAACATTTTCGCCTTCATGCCCGAAAGGAGTATGTCCCAAGTCGTGTCCCAGGCTAATCGCTTCTGTTAAATCTTCATTCAGATTCAACGAGCGGGCGATAGTACGGGCAACTTGTGCCACTTCCAGCGTGTGCGTCAATCTGGTTCGGTAATGGTCGCCCGACGGCGCAATAAAGACATGCGTCTTATGTTTCAGACGGCGGAATGATTTACAATACAGGATTCGGTCGCGGTCGAGCTGAAAAGCAGTGCGGATTGAATCGCGTGGTTCCTTTCTCGCCCTGCCGAGGGATAGACGACTTTTTTGCGCGTACGGAGAGAGTGTTTCTTCTCTCGCTTCCAGCGATTGTCGAATTTTTAAAGAATAATTCAGGCTTTTTCCAGGCATTGTACTCTCCGGTACACCAGCACAGGCATTAAGTCTTTAGCTGGTCCACTGGTCCACACCCATTTCTTTGGTGAGGACATCATGAATTCCACCTTCGGCGATTGTGCTGGGAGAAACGATGGTTAACCGGGCTTTCTGTTGGAATTCCTGGATACTCGATGCGCCGCAAGTGGTCATCGTTGCCTTTATTTTAGCCAGTGTGACCTGTAGATTATCCTTGAGCTTGCCGGTATAAGGCACATAACCGCTTACCCCTTCTTCAAACGCCAGGCCTTTTTTGCCGTCGCCGGAATCATATCTTTGCCAATTTTGCGCTCTGTTTGTCCCCTCACCCCAATATTCCTTTAGATGCCTGTTACCGATTATCACTTTTTCCGAAGGGCTCTCATCGAATTGGGCAAAATATCTTCCCATCATCACGAAATCGGCTCCCATCGCTAAAGCAAGAACAATCTGGTGCTCCCGGTCGATGCCGCCGTCAGAGCAAATCGGGACATAAATACCGGTTTGTTTGAAGTACCGCTCTCTTGCCTTGGCGACTTCTAAAATGGAAGTGGCCTGTCCTCTTCCTACGACACGTTGCTGCCGGGTGATGCATATCGACCCGCCGCCAATGCCCACTTTAATAAAATCGGCTCCGGCTTTGACCAGATATGTGAAACCTTCCTCATCGACAATGTTGCCGGCCCCTATTTTGACGGTATCCCCGTATTGTTTCCTGACAAATTTTATAGTATCTCTTTGAAATTCGGTATGTCCGTGGGATGCGTCGATGCAAAGAATATCCGCGCCGGCATTAACCAATTCAGGGACCCTTTCGGTATAATCTTTCGTATTGATACCTGCCCCAACCATCAATGCCTTGTTAGCGTCGAGCAACTCATTGCTATTTTCTTTGTGTTCCACATAATCCTTTCTAAAAACCAGGTATACCAGATTCCGTTTCTCATCGACGACCGGCAGACAATTGAGTTTATGCTTCCATAATAAATCGTTCGCTTCCGTCAGCGTGATCCCCAGTTTCCCATGCACCAGGTTCTTGAAAGGGGTCATGAACTCCGCCACTTTTTTATCCTGGGCATCTCTGCTCACTCTATAATCCCGGGAAGTGACGATACCCAATAACTTGCCATTGGGCAGTCCGTTATCCGTGACTGCGATGGTAGAATGGCCGGTTTTCTCTTTAACACCGATTACATCGGATAAAGTATTTTCCGGGGTTGTGTTGGAATCGCTGGTGACGAACCCGGCTTTGAAGGACTTCACTTTCCTTACCATATCCGCCTGTTTCCCGATAGGTTGTGAACAAAAGATAAAGGACAACCCGCCGTATCTGGCTAATTCTATCCCCATGGTGTGATTGGACACCGCTTGCATGATGGATGATACGAATGGGACATTCAGCTTTAGTGGCGGGGGAGTTCCCTTTTTAAATTTGGCTAAAGGCGTCGTCAGATCGACATTGTTTGGGGTGCATTTTTTTGTGGTCAGATTCGGAACTAAAAGATATTCATCGAACGTCCTTGATATATCGTCGTAGATTTTTGTCATTTTTCTCACCGCCTGCTCTAAATTTTGATACTTGGTCTCTTTATCATTATGCCCGCGTTATCTTTAAAAGTTATCGGAACGTGTACAAGAATTATAAAATAACTTTGCAAGTGAAGATAGATAATGTTGAAATTTGTAACATATAATCTGACCCTTTGTCAAGAATTTCACATCCTGTCAAACTATGCTATATTGTTATTAATATGAATTCGGTTAAGAAAATATTATCATATTTGTTGATACCGCTGTTGGCGGCGTCTCTGGCCCTCAGCGGCTGCCAGCCCATCGGTACGACAACGACCGTTTCGGGAACCACCGCCGCGGCTTCCAGTACCGCCGTTTTGCGTCTCTATAACATCGACCCGATCACTCTCGACCCGGCGGTTTCCGGCGATGCCACCTCGCATGAATATATCATGCAGATCTTCAGCGGATTATTAACATTGGATAGCAATCTCCAACCTGCAGCGGATATCGTCAAAAGCTGGACGGTCGGCAGCAACAGCACAATTTACACTTTTACCTTGAAACAGGGCGTGAAATTTCATGACGGCCGCGAGGTAAAAGCGGACGATTTCAAATATTCATGGGAAAGAGCCTGTGATCCGGCCACCGGTTCGAATACTGCCGAACCTTACCTCGGGGACATTGTGGGCGCAAAAGATATGCTCGCCGGCAAAGCAAGTTCCATCAGCGGTATTAAAGTGATCGATAATTATACCCTGCAAGTCACGATCGATGCCCCCCGGCCTTATTTCCTCTATAAACTGACTTATCCGACCGCTTTTGTCGTCGACCGGAACAATATCGGAAAAGGCGTTACGTGGTGGAAAAACCCCAACGGCACCGGTCCGTTCAAGCTGAAAACATGGACGGCGAACACATCATTCATCCTGGAAAGGAATAATTCTTTCTACGGCGATGTCGCTAAAGTCGCTTCCGTCGAATACAAACTCTGGGCGGGCATTCCCGAACGGCTCTTTGAAACGGGCGATATCGATGCCGCAGATGTTTCTTTGCCTTATATCAACGAAGTGACCGACCCGGCAGGACAATATTTAAGCCAACTCACCATTACGCCTGAGTTGAGCTTCAGCTACATCGGATTCAATTGCACCAAAGCGCCTTTTGACGATGCCAATATCCGTCAGGCTTTCTCCATGGCCATCGACAAAACCAAATTGGCTTCGCTGGTATACGATGACACCGTTCAAAAAGCCGATGGCATTCTGCCTCCGGGAATGCCCGGTTATAACTCCGGGTTAAAAGGATTGGAGTTTAATCCGCAAAAAGCCCTCGATCTGATAAAAGCTTCCAAATATGGCGATGTTTCGCAGTTACCGCCCATCGTCATTACCGTCGAAGGTTATGGCGGTGGTATCGGATCCGACCTGGAATCGATCATCAATGAGTGGCGGCAGAACCTTGGAGTGGAAGTCACTGTCCGGCAGATCGACCCGGAGAGATTCCTCTATTTCACTAAAGATGAGCTGGATAACATGTATGAAAGCGGATGGAGCGCGGATTATCCGCACCCTCAGGACTTTCTGGACATCCTGTTTGCTACCAATACCTCGAACAACACCGGCGGATACAGTAATCCCGCGGTCGATGACCTCTTGGCGAAAGCCGGAGTCGAGCCGGATAATGCTAAAGCCCTGGTTCTGTATCAACAGGTTGAACAATTATTGGTGAACGACGCGGCATGCATTCCTCTATGGTTCGGTAAAAGCTACACGCTGGTCAAGCCTAATGTCCAAGGTTATACTACTAACGCCATGGGCATTGTTAAATTGAACGAAGTCTCCATCGGGAAATAACCAATTACCGCATATTCGTAGGGGAGGGTTTCCAACCCTCCCGCCTGACGGATTACCTGCTTCAATTCATGATGAATCATAGTCACTTTCTATTTAACTGACCGTTAATAGAGTCCATATGCAGGATGGGTAAAACCCACCGATTTCATCCGTTACACATACCGGTGAAAGCCGGTATCCAGTCCATTGCTACGATACGCCAGTACCCGAAGCAATCTCAGGGCGGAGTGAATCTCACTACTCTATCACGAACATTGCGCGTAGGGTGGGTGAAACCCACCAAATTGCTTCAGTAAAGAAAGACAATCTCCTTGTGGTTCATATGGAGACCCTTCGTCCTCTAAATCGGTCTCAGGGCGACATCAGCTAAACAACCCGCTTCATTGCCTCGGCTTTCATTTCCGGCGGCATTTTTTCAATTGCGTAGCGCAAAGCAGTACGCGGCATATCCTTGCGGTGTTTCAAAACATACCGATAGACTTCATCCTGATGCTGTTTGCTCGCTTCCTTCAGCATCCAGCCGTAACCCTTCTGCACCATATCGTCTTTATCCAGCAATAATCGGTCGGCGATTTGTATGATTTCGGGGAAAAACTGCCCATTTTTAGCCGGAATAATTAATGACACCGCCGCCGCTCTTTTCATCCAGCGGTTTGAAGAATTTGTCCAGCCGACGATCTCCTTGATGCTCTCCGGGTATTTGGCTACAAAATTACCGACGGTGTGGTTGCAAAAGCCGTCGACCTTGGCCCAGTCATTGAGATATAAGTCGATCCAGCGTTTAAATACCGCCAGATCAGCAGGTTCATATTGGTTTGTCAGTTTTGGCGTCCATTCGGATGCGACCGCCGCCTCTTCACTGTAATCGGAACGGAACAGATCCTCACATAAATCGAAAATTTCCTTTTTATCCAGTGTCTTGATTTCTTTCCAGTATTTGTTAGCGATTTTATTCGTGGCGCCCATACTTACGCCGTAAAATTTCACCGTCTCTTTAAAAAATCGCTGGTAATTACCGATTGTTTTTTCATCGGCGTTGCCACGCAATTCAGTTCTAACCTGTTCCAGAATCTTAGACATAAAAACTCCTATGTAATTCTCCCTGTTAATAACAGGATTGCGATTACGGCGGTAGCGATACCCGCGAGTACATTCAGATAAATGATAATATTTGAGATCGTAGAGTCGAAATACCCTTTCTTTTTTATAAGTAATTTGTGGACGAGAAAGGGAATCAGACCGCCAACCCCCGCGATCAGGGCAATTATTGTGCCGGTTGTGGTGCTCTTACCCAGTTCCACTGCCCCCCAGAAGAATAGCACCAGTATCGGGATGTGTAACGTGAGAAATCCGGTAATTTTACCCGGCAGTTTCAGGATTTCCCATTCTTTAACATACGCCGATTCGATCTCGTGGAGAAGCAGCAAAGAAGCATTTATGATATAAAGCAGTATCAGTATGTTCATTACTTTTCTCAGTTTTGTGTCTGGCGGATATTATACATGGTAGATACAAATAAATTCAAATTCACGCGGTTTTTCAGTATATAGACATTGACCTATAATACCATATATGGTACTATTTCGGGGTGAGCAGAGAAGAGAAGCTCATCAGGCAATTCATATCGAAAAAGAGGGTTACGGTAGACGATTGCAATAGAGTTCTCAATATTTATGGTTACGAGCTTCATAAATCCCGCGGCAGTCATCGGGTTTATCACAAGAAAGGAATGACGCCGATTACTCTCGTTGTTCCTAAAGGTACAAAATACGTAAAAGCGCCTTATATTAATGCCATTATCAAAATACTCAAATTGGAGGACTAAAATGGTTGCGATTGAGCGTAAATCTCTTAAATATTATCTGAATTTGAAATATCCCGTCATGATACAGGAAGCTGATGAAGGTGGGTTCGTTGCTGAGATTGAAGACCTTCCGGGATGTCTGGCTCAGGGAGAAACTATTGCTGAAGCCTACGGGAATATTGAATCCGCCCGCTGTTTATGGCTGGAATCTGCCTATCAGGACAAGCTGGATATCCCGTTACCCGAAAATGAAACAGAATATAGTGGTAAATTCAACGTGCGTGTGCCTGTCAGTCTGCACCGCAAACTTCACAAATTAGCTGGAAAAGAAGGCGTCAGCCTGAATCAATATGTGGTATTTGCTCTGGCACATACCACCGGAGTTGCTGAAGGGAAGAAGCCCTTTAAATAACTGGAGCCAGCGAAGAGAGTCGAATACTCTTCCGACCAGTGTACATTGAAGTTTATGGGACATATCGTAAGCCTGCCAATGGTTGGAGAACCAATTAATATATCAATTAGCATTTAAGGTGCCCATCGGGGCAAATCAATTGATTAATTCCCGGTAAGTATTATTGACCGACGTATTACTCAATCATTATTTCTCTCATCATACATAAGGTAACCTAAATCATAAACCTTACGACATTTTTTACAAGTAACTTGACTTATAGCATTATTAGACATAATATAGGCAAATAGATAAATGACCTGCCCCCAATAGTTGTACCACCTCTTATGTTAGTACCATGGTTAACCTAGCTTCAGGTACAGGCGGTCGGTAATTCTTTGAGCTATGCGGTCGGAAATGATTATATTCCTTCCTCCAT
>Ga0182021_10002913_pt1 | contig 20142 bp, 22 predicted proteins | sample 612E3MmetaG_FD_120493 | JGI IMG/M metagenome (GOLD analysis project Ga0182021, IMG submission 120493) | Permafrost microbial communities from Stordalen Mire, Sweden - 612E3M metaG (Illumina Assembly) | ecosystem: Environmental > Terrestrial > Soil > Wetlands > Permafrost | place: Sweden... | reverse complement strand
TATAACGCCTTCACGCTTATAATATCTCGAGAGTTTATGGATTCTTGCTTCAATGATTTGCATGTTGCGTTTGTTATGCAGATCTTTCTTGTTTTTGTCCATGTGAACTGCAAGACTTTGTGCTTTTTTCATGAGGTTTGTTAAGTCTTCGGGCATTGTCGGAGCTAATCCTGCACCTTGGAGGACCTCGCTTATACTTTTGCCAACTATAGGTTTCACTAGAGGAATCGCGTATTGATCCCTAAGTATGGTGCCTATACTACTCATTGAGTGACCTTCCTTAGCCAATTTTATTATGAATGATTCTACTTCTTCAGGCTGGTACTTGCACCAGCTTGGAGGACGCCTGCTGACTGGGCGAATTGAATGGGATTTTCCCTTTTCTTGCTTTGGCATTGTAACACCTTAAACTGCACCTAATCCATAGTCCACGAATATTTAAAAGTAATCCCCCTTAATGCGAAAAAACGAAAATTTTCGACTTTCTTTAAATGTTTTTTGTTTTGTACCATTCGGCGAATTTATGTATAACCATTGCTCTGTGCGAAAAACCGTTCTTTTCTTCAATGGGCATTTCCGCAAATGTTTTTTTGCATCCCGCTGGCTGGAAAATTGGATCAAAGCCAAAAGGTGTTTTTCCCTGCAGTTTGCGTTCGGTTAAGGTTATTTCACCTTTGGATTCGCCCTTAAAACATTCAGGTTCACAAAGATTTGGTTTGTAGTATGCTATGACTGATTGGAACTTTGCTCGTCTATCCGGCTGGTTTTCCATTAGCTTTAATATGCCCTTGTTATGGATTGTCTTGTACGCATAAGCTGCATAAGGACCAGGGAAACCGTTTAGGGATTCAATAAATAAGCCTGCATCTTCCACAAAAATTGGCAAGTGGGTCCGCTTGTACGCGTTTAGAGCGCTTGTTTGAGCTATTTCCTTTAGGTTATCACTTTGTATCTCATCGCCCTTCATTCGCAACATTCCGACTGAAATGCCGTAGGGGCTCAAAATAATTCGGGCTTCATTGAATTTGTTGATGTTGCCTGTTGCAAAAAAGACCACTTTGTCATAGACATTGTTGGTTTGGTTACTGTTTTCTCTCTTCGACATAGCGGCCACGCCTCTCTATCTCCTTTATTTTCTCATAAACTTTTTCTGCAGCTTCGCCACCCAAAACAGATGAGTAAGCCGACATCACAGCTTTGAAGCATTCTTCCCAGAATAGATAATGAGTACTTTGTAGCGCCCGCTTCATCAAATGCAAATCTACACCTTTTGCTTCCACCTCAATGTTTTTTTCGCCTAAACCGAAATCGACAAAAAAGATTTTGCCTTCAGGGGTAAGAATCATGTTTGATGTTGTAAGGTCGCCATGGATTATTCCGTGGCTGTGAAGTTTTCCGATTGACTCGCCGATTGCAATGCATAATTGCCGACGTTTATTCTGTGCTGCCTCGTTTAATAGTAGCTTAATCTGCTGTCCCTCCACAAACTCCATTGTTATGGATGCTTCGGGAACGTTAACCATGTATATCAGCGGCGTCGGAACCCCAAAGCCTTTTGCTTCATGCATTAATTGTGGTTCATGAACAGTGCGGTAACTTCGAATTCGCTTATCCAACGCCTCGGGACGGTACCTTTTTGGAATTCGCACTTTGATGACTACTTTTCTTCCATGCCAGTCGGCAAGGTATAGGCTGGCTTCTGCACCCTTCTTAAACAACGTTTGGTCGGCTAATGTATCCATGGTACATCCACTTTGTCTACTCGCCAACGAAGCTTCACGTGACTCTCCTCTAAAGGTGTAACCAACCCGTGCTTGTAAGCTAAAACGCCTGTCCAAGCAATCATGGCACCATTGTCAGTGGCAAACTCAAGCGGAACAACGCTAAACCGAGCATCATGTTCCCCGGCGATAACAGCAAGCATCGATTGCAACCGTTTATTGGCTGCTACCCCCCCCGTTAGCAGAACCTCTTTCTTCTCAGTATGAGCCAACGCCCGCTCGGTGACCTCTGTAACCATTGAAAAAGCGTTCTCCTGAAGGCTATAGCACAAATCTTCCAAGCGACAATTACCCTCATGTACCTTGGTTGTCGCCGCAGTCAACAAGCCGCTGAGAGATAAGTCCATGCCCTTCACAACATATGGTAACGAAATTAAATTTTCACCTTTAGCTGCTAATCGCTCTACGGCAGCCCCAAGCGGCACACCCTTCTGATGCTTGAGACCAGCTTCCCTTGCGAAAACGTCAAGACAGTTGCCAAGAGCAATGTCTAAGGTTTCACCGAAAACCCTGTAGCGGCCAGATTCGAAAGCCGTAACCATAGTGTTGCCTCCTGAAGCGTAAAGGGTTATTGGATCTGAGATGCCCGTTTTGAGTTTTCCTATCTCAATATGTGCTATCGAATGGTTAACGCCTACCAGAGGAATCTCAAGGTATGAAGCCAAAGCTCTAGCAACTGTAGCGCCAGTACGCAAACATGGCCCTAAACCTGGACCCTGAGAAAACGCAATAATTGATATTTCTGTAGGTTTGACGCCAGCTGTACTTAAGGCATTGCTTAACACTTTATCTGCCACTTCAGAGTGATGCCTTGCTGCTTCTCTTGGGTGAATTCCACCTTCAGCTGGTATGTAACTGTCATATTTGTTAGATAGTATTTGACCGTTGAATGTGGCTACTCCAACGCCGAAATCGTCAGCTGAAGCTTCTATACCTAAACAGTAATTTTCTTTATTTTGCTGGGGTTTCGGCATGTTTTTCATGGATTCCACGTTTCTTTGGGGATACATATTTTTATTTGGATTCAACGCTTATATTCTAATTGCATTATTTGGAATTGATACTAGATGCCTAAACGTAATGACCTTGAACAGAAAGCACTCCATTATGTGGTAAACACTGGCTATCAAGGTGTGCTTCAATCAGATTTATGGCGTGAACTTGGCGCAAGCAGCCGAGAAGGATCACGCGTTTCCATTAAACTGGAAGAGAAGGGGTTAATTCGCAGAGAAAAGGAACTGCAAGAGGGCAGATGGACCTATCGCCTATACCCAAAAAGGCTTCCAGCATCCATACAAACCATTATTGATTGTCCATGTTTGCTTTGTCCAGACAATGCAAGGTGTGACCCAACGACCGCAATTTCCCCTAAAAGTTGCCCGAGACTTACTGATTGGATCCTTGGCTTAGGAAAAGAAGCAACTGATACTCCTGCTACTCCTGAAGGTCAAAATGAACCAGAGGCGCCAAGCGAGCCAAGCATAGAAGAGGATGATTCCATTGCCGAAAGCTTGGATACGTGAAAGAAAAAACGAGTACTACTACAAAAAAGCTAAAGAAGAAAACTATCGCAGCCGAGCCACATACAAGCTGGTTCAAGCTAACGAGAAATATGAGTTCATACAAAGAAACGATGTTGTGGTTGATTTAGGTGCTGCGCCAGGCGGCTGGATTCAGGCAGCGAGAAAAATGACTGGAAAAAACGGTTATGTTTTAGGCGTTGACTTAAAACCAATTGAGCCTTTCACTCAGGAATATGTTCGAACGATAATTGCAGACTTCACTGAACCAGACATAGTGGAGCAGATACATTCTTTTCTGCCCCGTGAAGCAGACGTAGTGCTTTCCGATGCTGCACCAAACATCACTGGCGTATGGGAAGTTGACCATGCAAAACAAATCGACTTAGCATCCAAAGCATTAGAAATAGCGCAATGCATACTGCATCCAAATGGCAACTTTTTCGTGAAACTTTTCGAAGGCGAAATGTTCAACGAATACATTCTAACGGTTAAAGAACTTTTTGAAACCGTAAAAATAGTGAAACCTCAGGCTAGCCGACAGAAAAGCTCCGAAATGTATCTTTTGGCCTTAGGCTTGAAATCCAAAGGTAAATGCGAAGAGGAAACCTAATTTCTTCTTTTAACCGCTATATTGACAGTGTATTAGACTTGAGAGTTATCTCGGCGAATTCTGCAGCAGCAATATTAGACCAACATTTCAAGACCTCTACCTTGTTGCTTCCGTTTCAGTATTGGTTAATCCACCCTATAGAGAACCCTCTTTTCTGTTGGCTGAATCAATTTTTAGGCAAGTTGACAGTGGCTTTGAGGTAATAATGCACGAGGCGGAGCTTTGCAGAAGGTTGCTTGATAAAATGAAAGGAGACGTGATGCATCTAGATATGATCTTTGGAGGTGTCTCAATTGAAGAGCTCTCACCGATTGAGTTTACTTACCTGCGGGCATCCAGAACTGGAAGGCAACAGTTCCTCAAGATTTTGTCAAGACTTAGGAAAATTGCTGGAGAAAAGAATAGGCTCTACGATGTTGATACGTTGGCTATTGGCAAAAAGAGTATTCCTGTGCGGATTGCTGAGTTGACGGCTGGCGCAGACGCTATTCTTTTTGCCAGCAAAAAAGCAGTCGATGAAAAAGAGCCTGTGCTTTTGGGTTTACCTCGCTGTCGACCCATAGTGCATGAAGACTGTGTCGATCTTCAATCACTCACAGCCAACGAACATGATGTTCGAAGGTACGCCTTAGATACTGGAAAAATATTAACAAAGGTTAAATTATCAGAAATGCTAAATCCATCTACACGAGGATTCCCTGCCTTAAGAATTAAGCCCATGAGTTAAGAAAGGTCAATTATCATGAAATATGGTTTATCATTTTGGAGAAGCGCTTCATCAAAACGCAAGAGAATTTACTCAATTATTTTCATCTTCGTAATTGCATTTATTGTCACAGTTGTTGGAAGCTACTTACCCCTCAATCATCAAGATGCAATGACAATAAGTAATCAGTTAAATGAAACACTTAACACACATAAATCAGACAATACCTTGACCCAATACATTTTCTTAAACAATTTCTCAATTTGCCTGCTTATGTTTGTTCCCATAATTGGACCTTTGTTGGGGATGTTTATACTTTTTGACACAGGCGTTGCACTTGGCGCTATATCATCCATGCAAGGTTACCCAGTAGGCATAGGCTTGATAAGTCTAATGTTAACTCCGGTGTTCTGGTTGGAATTCGCTGCATATTCAACCGCAATGGCAGAGAGCGTCTGGCTGTTCCGCAGGTTAACGCAAAAACGTTGGCTCCACCTGAAAAACACTGCTATGTTTATCGGCATTTGTGCAGGATTACTTATTGTTGGTGCGATAATAGAAGTGTGGCTGATAAGTTTAGGCATCTAAAACCTAAAATTCTCCACTTGATGCGTTTTACTTATTTATGATTTCTAGACTTATATCCAAAGCCTTAACGCTATGCGTGAGCGAGCCCATGCTGATTATGTCAACTTGTGCTTTGGCGTACTCAATCAGATTTTCGGCAGTTATACCACCACTTACTTCTAACAACACGCCGGCAAACTCCGCCTTCCTTAATATTTTACATGCATCCTTAACGCATTTTGGGGAAAAATTGTCCAGCATAATAATATCAGCCCCTGCCCTTGCTGCTTTCAAAACGTCCCCAAGTTTTGTAACTTCAACTTCGATTTTCTTGGTAAATGAAGCGTTAGCTTTCGCTTTTTTAACTGCTTCTTCAATACTTCCGATTATTGCTATGTGATTATCTTTTATTAGAATCATATCGTCCAAATGGAGCCTATGTGGCTCTCCACTTCCAATTGTTACAGCTTTTTTGTCAAAATAAAGTAATCCTGGTGCTGATTTTCGCGTAGCGGCAATTTTTGTTTTTGAGCCTGCTTTTTCTAGTTTCATCACTAAGGATCGCGTGGTGGTAGCAATGCCGCTCATTCGTGAAAGAAGATTTAGCATTGTTCTTTCAGCCGAGAGAATAGTTCGGGCATTACCAAAAATCTCCATAAGTACCTGCTTATTTTGAATTTTTTCTCCATCAATGACTTTGGCTTTAACCTTTAATCCTAAATATTCAGCAAGAATAGTTGTTTCCTCTATTCCAGCTGCTATACCTTCCTCTTTAGCAATTACTATTGCCTTTACTTCTAAGTTTGGAGGAATAATCGCTTGGGATGTTACGTCTCCTTGCCCGACATCTTCAGCCAACATCTGCCAGAGTTTTTCTTCCAGAAGTCTGCGTGGAACAAACATATCTTCTAATATTGTGTTAAGCCTTAAATTACTTGCTTTTTTCAAACCGAATATGGGGATAATTAAAATAAATCGATGACAATGTATGCGTATGCGTCTGCTGTTGAGCTGCTCTGAACTTGGCTTAGGCCATGTGTCCCGTATTATACCCTTAGGGAAGCGGCTAGAGAAACATGGTCATGAAATGTTCTTTTTCTCAGGCGGAAAAGCATACGACATACTCAAAAAAGAGTTTAACCACGTTTACAAGTGCACGCCAATTTCTTGGTATGAAAATGCTCACGGCATAATTACTTCCGCTTCCATTATTAACCTAGTTTTTCCCCTTCCATTATTTAATATGGAGAGAAATAGGCTTGAAATAAAAAATTCCAATGCATGGGAAACTATACATCGATATTATGACCTTAGAGAACACATTAATGATATTGCGCCTGACCTTCTAATCGCGGACGGCGACATAAACGCACTTCGCCTTGCTCAACGATGGAAAATCCCCTCCGTTTACATTGCTAACATGATTAGGCCAAGCTATGGGTTCTCTGCTTTTCTCAGTCCAGGTGAACGAGTGGTTGAGCGATATGTAAAGCAATGTTCAAAAATAATAATCCCTGACAATCCCCCACCTTACACTATTTCTGAGCATAACATTGGAAACTTGGATAAACTAGGATTAAACCGAAAAGTTGAATTCACAGGAAGCTTCGTTGACACAACAACCATTAAAGGTTCAGATGAACACATTTTTGCTCCTATAAGCGGACCACCTGGCACAAGAGGAAAACTAATCAAAACTCTCATTCCAGTTCTTGAAAAACTCAAAACTAAATGCATAATTAGCCTTGGAACGCCTGGCAAAAAAGTTACGGCCAAAATTGGAAACTGTGAGCTTCACACATGGTTATCTGCTGAAGAAAGGCAAGACGCAATGAAAAATGCTAAATTTGTCATTTTCAGTGGGGGGCATGCAACATGCTTTGAAACCATCAAATATTCCAAACCAAGTATCTGTATTCCAACTCAGCCAGAACAGCAGGGTAATGCTGCTAAGCTTCAAGATTTAAAATGTTCGATAACGGTTAAAAATAAAAAAGAGTTAGAAAAAGCTGTTGCAAAAATGGATTCAGACCACAAGTTTTTCGATGCAAATGTGTCGTCGCTAAATGAGTTCTCAAACAAGTTTAAGGGCTTAGACAGGGCCGTTACAATCATCGAAACCCTACTAGATTAAGAGCGGTTGTTATTTGGTCAGGTGCATGCGTTTAATTTTGCCCATTGGCGCTTCTTCCTCAAAAATAATCGCCCTAAACTTGTATATTTTAGCCTCTTTAGTCAGCCAACTGTCTGGTGAGATCCCTGCTTTCAGGCAGCATTGGCAAAGAAATTCTTCTTCACACCATCCCCATTCAACAGGTACCTGCGGCAGAAGCAAACCCTTGTAGTAGCCTCTTTCAACAATTAAGCCGTCTTCTCCAACCTTAATTTTATTTAGGTATTCCTTTGGATTCTTAACTTCAATAGGTTTTGGAGGTGTTAGAACGCTTACTTCAAAAACAACCTTTCCTAACTCTTGTGCCGATAAGGGTTCAAACCTTGGATCCTGTGTTGCAGCGTTAATGGCCGAATCAATCACTGCCTCAACAAGTGGACTTGTCGGATAGGGGTAACCTATGCAACCGCGAAGCTCTTTCTCCCCCCCTCTAAGACTGCTTATGGTTACGAAGACGCCACACTGCTCAAAAAACTTCTTCGGCGTATCTTCTGGCGGCTGAATTTTTTGCCATCTTCAAGATATTCTTTTACACTGGTTCTTGCCAGTTTAATTAGAAATTTTCCTTCTTCTGGGCTTAGTTCAAACGACATAAGATTTCCCTGTCCTAAGCAGTAGCTCATAGCACTGCTGAATCTCTTTAAAGATGAAAAGAAGCTGGGAATAATGGTTTAAAACTTTATGGAATCTTCAGCTACGCCTTCCTTAGTTATTATAAGGAAGTCTATGCCATCGCCGCTCATTGAATCTCTGCTTATGGCCGATTTAATAGATCGCGTTACTAGATCTTTTGCTTCTTCTGCCGTCATGGTTTCTTTGTAGCCTTCTTCTAAGACACCCATGGCTATTTCTGTTCCTGAACCAACCACCGCATATTTGTCGGGGATAAGTGACCCTAAAACGTCTAGCACGTAGAGTGATGCTCCTTCTTCATCTAAACCGCCGACAATTGTTTGAGTAATTAATGGGGCGTAACGGCGGTTGAAAAGCATATTTGCCATGAGTTTTGCTGCTGAGCGAACAGTGATTTTTCTGCCGGTATCCATGCTGAAAAGGTTCGCTTGTGCTTCCATTTCTTTAGCTAGAATTTGCATATCCCCATAAAGTCCTGCGCAGGCAACGCCGATTCGATCGGTTACTTTAAAGACTTTTTTGCCACCCTTGCTCATAATGAAATAACCGTAAGTAATTCTTTTTTCTGAGGCTAAAATCACTCCGCCTGAGAATACAGCGCCAACTGTAGTCGCGCCTGGCATCCACGCGTAGCCACCTTGAGCTTGATCTGTTTGGCCTTGTTGTGGCATCGGCATTTGTGGAATTTGGGGTATCTGTGGTAATTGTGGTCCATAACCTTCCATAAATTTTCGCCTTTTCCCGATGTTATATACAAAACAAATTATTAAGGTTGCTTATAACCATTATAGAATAGATGTGGAACTCGTTTATGACTGATTCAAAGCCTTAAAATGTACCAAAAGCGGAAAACCAATAGGCTTCGTTGTTGTTACTGCTAAAAGCTTCTGTTTTCTACACAAGCGTTAGGTAATGTTAAATTGATTGTTACATGTTTGGGATGCTTGGGAAAAAAATAGTTTTTACCGCAGAAACTTTTAACATTCCCTTTGCTTTTTAAAATGGCAAATAGCTGCATGGTTGAAGCGATGATAGAAATTTATTCGCAGAACATCAATGAAGTTTGGTTTGGCTTTGCCTGCGCTAAACAGCAAATTGTTGCCTCATCCTTTGGTCCAAGCCAACAAATAACGTTAAACAACATTCTGGTCATTTTGCCGTTTAATATTTCCTTTCAAGTTTTCCATGAACCAACTGCTTTTGCCAAAACCACTCTTGCCTCACTAAAAAACATCTACGACGGCAAAGACGTTAACGCAAACTTTTCTTTAGATTTAACTCGCTTGCAAACTTATACCCAAAAAGTGCTCAAAACAACTGAGCAGATTCCTCTTGGATATGTGACTTCTTACGGTTCCATTGCTAAGGCGGTGGGCGGTGGTCCAAGGGCTGTCGGTAACGTCATGGCATCTAACCCTTTTGCGCCTATTGTTCCATGCCATAGGGTTGTAAAATCTGACTTTACACTTGGCGGCTACGGCATGGGCTTAAAAGCTAAAGTTGAAATCTTAGGTAGAGAGAAAAGAAGCTTTTCAAGCCCAAAAGAAATAGAAGTAAATGGGCGTCATCTCGAGGTTTTTCCTGTTGAATATGTTCTACGACAATTCTCTCAGCTGTGTTTTTTGTAAACGCAAATCATAAAAGCCTGCGGGCTTAACCTCAAAGGCGAGGAAGCACCGTGGTCAATCGTGGTCTTTATGTTGGAAGATTTCAGCCTTTTCATTTAGGTCACCTTGGCGCTATCACGGCAGTTTTAAAAGAAATTGATGAATTAGTCATCGTTATAGGTAGCGCTCAGTATAGCCATAAAATGAATAATCCGTTTACTGCTGGGGAAAGGCTAGTTATGACTCGTCGTGCGCTGGCGGAAGCTAATGTGGATTATTCAAAGCTTTGGATTGTTCCAGTTCCAGATGTGCATTTGCATATGATATGGGTTAGCGCCCTTGAAGGCTACACTCCGAAGTTTAACGTTTGCTTTTCTAACGAGCCATTGTCGAGAAGGCTTTTTATTGAAGCAGGTTACGAAGTCAAAAACATTCCTTTCTTTGATAGGAAACAATACATGTCAACTGTAATCAGAGAGAGAATGATTCAAGGCGATACCTGGAGGGAACTTGTTCCCAAAAGCGTCGCAGACTTCATCAACGAGATAGATGGAGTTAACAGGCTTAGAGATTTAGCTACATCGGATAGAGTTTGTTAAACCACTATTTTTTCTTTTGAAGCCTTTTGGTAAAAGTGCCAAGCAAGAATATAAACAATGATTAGAATTGGCAATTGAGCTAATAAACCAGCTTCGGTACCGATGAAGTTAGTCGTGGCGTGAAGCAATACCGATGTCAAGTAGTACAGCAGAGGTTTTTTCTTGGCGATACCGTAAGAAGTTATAGCTGGGGTTGATGCATGAAAAATAATGTGGGGAATACCGGCAATGAAAGGCTCATGCGCAATAAAAACAACTTCAAAAAATTCAAAAACTCCAAAACCTAAACCAATCAAAATACCTAAGGTTACAATTGACCTCTCAGTTTCCCCATGACGGTAGAACAATGGAAAAACTTTAGCTAACTCCTCTAAGAAGGGCGCTAAAAAAACCAACAAAATAATAAATTGTAACACTGAAGGAAACAAAGAGTCGAATTGCTCAAAAACCAAAGCAAAAGGGACGCTTACAAGAAGTCCAGATATAAAAAAGAAGGCTAGTTCCCTAAGATTTGGTTTATGAAGTGGTATAACGCATTGCTGCGGCGGTTTATCTTCCATAAAAATAAGCTTCCTATAAAATAGTGAATTAAACCCTTGCTTATCAGCTTTTTCACCTTTCAGAAGCCTGAAGTTATAGGATCTTTCGGTTTCATTACTTCTCTTAAAAGAACCGTCGCATAGCAACCTCTTAGGAGCATAAAGCTTAACAGCACTTGGCAGCCTCGGCCATCGGTGTTTTCTGAAATATTTTGGATCTTAAAGTCTTTAATGGGTGTGATTGCTGTTCTCAGGCCTCCTTTACCGCCAATCCTAGATAGCTCGTTAAGCTGCAAATTATCCAAGTTAATTTTCTCTTGTTCAAGAACTTCCTTTTCTATTTCCCCTATGGCCCCTTGTGAAAGCTTCTGTTTTACTCCTACTATTGGAAGGGCTACACGCATTTTTCCAGTCTTCACCTGCTCATTAATGCCAGTCAACGTTTCCAATGTTACCATTTTTGCCATTTTAGTAACCGGTAATCCTGAACGATCAACCGGTACTGCATAATCCCCAACCTCAGCCTTACCCAACGAGTAACCATGTTTAACCCGCTCACTCAGAAATCGATTGAACAAGAAAGACTGGTGCGCTTGAACAAACAGCTCTTGCAGCTTAATAGGCAACCGCTGAAAAGCACCAATAAAATCATCTGGATTATCAACCAAATGATAAATCATTAATCTTTCAAAGCGAAGCTGCTTTGGAAAATTCTCCAGCGCCTGCTTGAAATTTTTTGTTAACTCTAGTTCTTGACGTGCTTGCCTTGATGATGGATGCTCGTGAACGCTTGGTTTAGCCAGAAAAATCATTGCTGCTTCTTCAAAATTACCGTTTACAAGTGCTTTTCCAACCAAATGCGTTATCGGACGGGCGGTCCCGAAACGTTGGTGCCCAAAAAAGTTTGGTATGCCGCCTATGTCTTCAAGTTCTTCAATGTTTTTTGATATTCTTGTTTTAACGGTCGTTTCCTTGAGTGCGATGGATTTGATGTTTATTGTGAAGTAGTTACCTAGAAGGTAATATAGTGAAAGTGCTTCACGAAGGTAGCCGACAGGGTAGACCTGGAGGTCTTTAACATTGACTTTTGCGGCATCATCCATCACGCCTTCTTCAATTGTTAGATGTTGCGCTGTAATGGCTTTGGCGTCTTTTATGCCTGCAATTTGTATGCGTCTTTGATCTATGCCTATTTGTGTTGCAATGTTTTTGATGGCTATTAAGGTGTCCCAATTGCGCTTAACTAAAACGAATAGCAAATATCTCTGCCTTTGAAGAGAAGAACCTAACACTTTACTTGGAATAATGCCATTTACGTTTGCCTTTGAGCCGTCAACAAGTGCTTCTTCAACTACAAAATCCTCAATCGCTTCACGGATAACACCGCCAACACCCAAGCTTTTTGTGGCATAAACTTCTATACCAAGCTGTTTATCGAGCGCCGACAACAAAACAACTCGCCTTAGAACAACTGAAGATTACCGGTTAATCTATCAACCATTCCTGCTGGAGCTGGACCAATTCCCAAACATGTAACTGTGCCTTCAGGAATTTGAGTTAAACCTCTATCAATAATCAAAGCGTGAGGCAATCCTAGCTGGCCTGCAGCCTTTTCCAATTCATGAAGGTCCTTTTCAGCTTCAACCTTTACTGCGATTTTGCGTTGCCCCTCGTAGAGCCAAGCTTCCCACCATTTCTTGTGATGTACAAACGCGTCTTGTGCTGCTGAAACAGCTGCATGTCCCGCTTGTGCTGCAATCTTGCCCTTACTCATCTGTAGGTCCTTTCGGAAGACGAGGACTTGTTTGTATTCAAATTCACCCATTCTTTTTTATCCCGCCTATAGTTTGGTATTCAAGATTTTAAGGCTTTGCAGATAAGTAAAGCAATGCAAAGTAAGCCATAGCCGTCAGCATTGAAGGTTTCCCTAAAATCTTAAGCATAAGCTTTCCCTGAAAGTCAATTTCATCTACATCATTTAATGCTTTATCAACACCTAATTTCCTGCAGACCCGTAACATTTGATCCACTTTCTCGTCAGAGAGCGAATCAAGAAAGCTCCTTAGCCTAAGCATAACGCTAAAATCAAAATTCAACAAGTCAGAACAGCGTTTCTGATAAATCCGCAAGATCTCAGCCGAAACATCACCTTTCTGCAGGGCTTCATTGACCGTTTGTGATGCTATTTTAGCACATGTTAACCCGAAAATAACCCCGCCGCCAGTAGATGGTTTAACTTGGGATGCGCAATCGCCGATAGCAAGGAACCCGTTGGCGTATGTTTTTTCAATTGGACCACCCAAAGTTATCGAGTGATAGCCCATTTTGATTATTTTGGCTTTGCCCAGCTGTTTTGACGCAACTGGATGCTTAGTCATAAGTGCACGGAGAAACTCGTGAGGGTTGCCTTTGTTTGTTGCTAAACCAACTTTCGCGGTTCCATCAAGTTTGGGAATGAGCCATCCGTAAAAGCCTGGTGCATAAGCTTTCCCAAAGTATACTTCAACGGCGTTAGATTCAACGTCTTTTACGTTTTCTACTTCAGCTTCAACTGCGTAAACGAGTCCCTTAGGATTGAGTGCTGTTAAACCTGCTTGTCTCAAAAGCCTAGAAGAGACTCCTTCAGCATCCAATGTGACCTTGGAATAAACTTCCTCTTCTTTTTGATCGTTTCGTTGGATATTTATGCCTTTAACAAAACCGTTAGCTTTTATTAGTGATTGAACGCGGGTCTCTAAAACGAATTGTGCGCCAGCTGCCTTAGCTTGATCAGCAATATAATTGTCAAAGAGTGCCCTATTCAAAGCGGTTGTTACTGGACGTGATAGATGAAGAGAAAACTTCGTTCGATAAGGCGAATAAAAGTTGGCTGTAGTGAAAGTGTTTTCAACGATCCCTTTTGGAAGCGGATACAAACCGATGTTGCGTAAGCTTCGGATACTCAGGTGACCTGCGCAGTGAGACGGTAACCCTATCTCCGGATGTTCTTCGAAAACCGTTACTTTAACTCCTAGTTTAGCTAAGTTTAGCGCTGCGTAGGAACCAACGGGACCGCCTCCAATAATTATGGCGTCTGTTGGCTTGGCTGTGTGCGTAATCATCGTTAAGTTATTGGACTAATTCAACTCGACGTTTTCCACGCGCCATTGACGAAGTGCGAATTTTGCCGCTAACTTCTAACCTTAGGAGAAGGTCGTTTAGGTCTTTGTAGCCTAAATCCTCAAATTCGTCTTTTAGTTGAGTGAACAGATCGTCGTCAGACATGTCGCCTTTTTTCTTGAGAATTTCTAATGCAACGAAATAGGATGGTCGCGTTTTCCAAGTTTTAATCTGAGGCATAGAGGTTCCTTCTAAGCAACTGGGGTTGCTGGCTTTTGTACTTGTCGGATTTGTCTCATGAAGCTCTTATACCATTTTTCCATGTCGGGCGTTATTGACGGACCCATTTCTTTCAAGGCTTCCTGGAAGTCTTGCATCGTGACTTCTTGTGAGTTAACGTCCCTTCTCAATGCATGCATTGCTGCTTCTCGGCATAGGGATTCTATGTCAGCGCCAGAATAGTACTTGGTCAACGTTGTTAGCTGGTTTAAGTCGACGTCTTTGGCGATTGGCATGCCTTTCGTGTAGATTTTGAAAACTTGCATGCGGCTTTTTTCGTCGGGTTCAGGTACATAAATTAACCGGTCAAACCTTCCGGGGCGTAGAACGGCGGAATCTACCATATCAGGGCGATTGGTTGCAGCGATGACAACGATATCTTGCAATGTAGTTATCCCATCCATTTCTGTTAGCAGTTGGCTTATGACTCTCTCTGAAACACCGCTATCAGACATACCCATGCCGCGTTTAGGCGTAATTGAATCTATTTCGTCAAGGAATACTACGGCTGGCGCTGCCATTCGTGCCTTGCGGAAGACCTCTCGTATTGCTTTTTCTGATTCTCCAACCCATTTCGAGAAGACTTCTGGACCCTTAATTGAGATAAAGTTGGCTTCGCTCTCAGTAGCCACAGCACGGGCTAACATTGTTTTGCCGCATCCCGGTGGACCGTATAGAAGTATGCCTTTTGGCGGTCTAATTCCTAATCGGGTGAAAACTTCAGGGTTCTTAATCGGCCACTCTACTGATTCTTTGAGATGCTCTTTTACGCTGTCGAGTCCTCCAACATCTTCCCAATGAACAGTGGAAACTTCTATGTAGACTTCACGCATAGCTGTCGGTGTAACTTCTTTGTAAGCGCCTAAGAAATCGTCCATTCTGACTTCCATCTTCTCCAATACTGCAGGAGGGATGCGTTCTTCTTCAAGGTTAATATCTGGTAGGTATCTGCGGAGAGCTTTCATGGCTGTTTCTCTGCCTAGTGCTGATAAGTCAGCTCCTGTGTAGCCGTGTGTTAAGTCAGCGAGTTTTTTGAGGTCAACATCTTCTGCAAGCGGCATGCCTCTTGTGTGAATTTGGATAACTTCGTATCTTCCTTTTTTGTCTGGTACCCCGATTTCTATTTCGCGGTCAAATCTTCCAGGTCTACGCAATGCAGGGTCAAGGGCTTGAGGACGGTTAGTTGCGCCGATAACTATGACGTTTCCCCTTCCGCCTAAGCCATCCATCAATGCGAGGAGCTGAGCGACAACCCGTCTTTCAACTTCGCCTGTAACTTCTTCACGTTTAGGCGCTATCGCGTCAAGTTCATCAACAAAGATTATGCTTGGAGCATTCTGTTGGGCTTGCTGGAAAATTTCTCGTAAACGTGCTTCTGATTCACCGTAGAATTTGCTCATGATTTCTGGACCGTTGATTGAGTAGAAGTTGGCTTCTGATTCATTTGCGACCGCTCGAGCAAGCAGAGTCTTACCGCATCCTGGTGGACCGTGAAGCAGCACACCTTTTGGCGGCTCAATTCCTAAACGTTGGAAAAGTTCTGGATGACGAAGTGGTAATTCGACCATTTCTCGTACACGTTGGATCTCTTCGTGTAAGCCTCCGATGTCTTCATATGTCGTTCTTGGTAAGCCTTTGCCTTCTGGTGCAGGCTCGTTAAGTATGGTTAAACGTGTTTCAGCTGTGACTTTTATTATGCCGTGCGGACGCGTTTTTGAAACAGTGAACGGAATGGCATGTCCTAACATCATTACTAGAGTTGTATCGCCTTCTACAAGGGTACGTTCCATAAGGCGGTTTTTGACAAAATTCGTAAAATCCTCATCTACATTTAGTCGCATATCAACTGGCGCAAGCGTGATGCTTAACGCTGTCTTAACTTTGGCTGGTCTAACAACGACGTACTCGTTTATGGCTACGCCAGAGTTCTTGCGAGTGAAGCCATCAATGCGAATGATATCGCGATTTTGGTCTTCACTGTAGGCTGGCCAAGCTATAGCTGAAGTGGTGCGTTTGTTAATAATCTCTATAACATCTCCAGCGCTTATGCCTAGTTTTTGCATTGTTCGCTGGTCTATGCGGGCGATTCCTCTACCCACATCTCTTTGTCGTGCATCTCCAACGTGTAATTGAACTTCACTCAAATAAAATCCTCCAAATAATCTGGTGCTAAAGGTATGTGTTTGAAAGAGAATTTATTACTATATAAACTTTAAATCTTAAAGTTTTAAACTTTCAGGTGATTAATAGGGCAAAAATTCATGGGTTCTTGTCTAAAAACAAGAACTTGCTAATCTCTGCTGCTTCTTCGGACAAACATGCATTGTGCTTGGCTTACGCCTTGGATTTTGCCAAGTTTTTCTTCGAACTCATCGACAATGCCGCCTTTGTCCTCTGGAAACTTAAGCTGCACGAGAAGCGCTACTAATCCAAAAGCTACTGGTTCTTCGCCGTATCCCTCAATTGAGGCGAACTCTGGTTTAATGTTGTCAATTTGTTTTTTGAGGGCGTCAAAGTTTTCTACTATATCTTCTGGAAAAACCTTGTATGTTACAATAACGCTTCCCATTTAAACCGCCTTTATGGTCCTGTAAAACCGCACTTTGGACACTTATATACGCGACCGAACTTGCGACATTTCCCATCGCGTTTGATTTGGATTTCTCCGCAGTTGGGGCACAAGAATTTTGTTGATTCGGTGCCAGGCGGAATTGGTTTGCCACAGCTTGTGCAGGTAACTAGGGACAGTCTTTCTGACATAATCTACATCTCTTGCGGTTTTAATTGTAAGGGTTCCTTATATCTACTATGCTTATCATTTCAACATAAAGAGTTTTTTTTAAGGTTTTTTCGCATGAAAATTAGGAGATTACCTCGCAACTTTTTTTTCCATTTTCAGTTGCATGCCGTTATAGTTTAAGTTATGGCGTAATTATAAAATTCGGTGCATTAACAAGTTTATTAAGAAGGTTTCTTGCCTATTTTATTCGTGGTAAGTTTTGGGCGTAGATTTCAAAGACCTTGTTCCGAAAACTCCAGTTAAACTTGAGGATTTAAGCGGCAAAATCATAGCCATAGACGCTTACAACGCCATATACCAGTTTCTCTCTATCATACGTCAACCAGACGGTACCCCCCTGAAAGACAGCACGGGGCACATCACTAGCCACCTCAGCGGCATATTCTACCGCACAAGTAACCTTGTTGAAATGGGTATAAAACCAATCTACGTTTTCGACGGCATTCCACCAACTTTGAAAGCGGCGGAGATTGAGCGGCGCAGGCAAGTTAAGGCCGAAGCATCTGTACAATATGAAAAAGCTGTAGCAAAAGGCGACACCGTCAAGATGCGAATATTTGCTCAAGCAACAACAAGTATGAAAGATTACATGCAAGAGGACAGCCACAAGCTTTTGGAGCTAATGGGGTTGCCTTGGATTCAGGCTCCAAGCGAAGGTGAAGCCCAAGCAGCACACATGACTAAACGCGGTGATGCGGATTATTGTGCAAGCCAAGATTATGATTGTCTGCTTTTTGGCGCTCCTAGAATGTTAAGGAACATTACAATTTCTGGTAGGCGCAAAAGAGGGAATGCTTACATTGAAGTTATGCCTGAAGTTATGGAGCTTTCAAAAACACTAACCTCGACTGGCTTAACTTATGAGCAATTAATTGACGTTGGCATACTTATCGGCACAGACTTCAACCCAGATGGTATAAAAGGGCTGGGACCAAAAACCGCCCTCAAACTCATCAAGGAACATGGAACATTGGAAAACGCTTTGCCCAGCATAAAAAATGCTAGTTTTTCTGTGAATCCAAACTGTATTCGAGAGATATTTTTGCATCCTGAAGTTACAAATAGCTATAAGCTCGAATGGAAGGAGCCAGATGTTGAAGGAATTATCGGCTTCATGTGCGGGCAAAAAGAGTTCTTAGAGGATCGTGTGAGAAAATCAGTAAATAAAATGTTGGAAGGTAGCAAGAACCAGAAAGCAAAGATGACATTGGAAAAATGGTTCAGATAGAAAGGGAAGAGGTTACTTTACAGTAACACACTTTGCCAAGTTTCTTGGCATGTCTGGATTGTATCCTTTCTCAAGAGCAACATAATACGCTAAAAGCTGCAGGGGCAATGCATAGGGAATTGGCGACAGAACACCTGGGATTCCTTTGGGAACTTCAATGAACTCGTCAGATAACGATTTGATGTCTTCATCTCCTTCTTCGACGATAGCAATTATGTGTGCGCCTCTGGCTTTCATCTCCATAATGTTGCCGATCAATGTCTTATGAGAATCATCCTTGGGGCAAACGAAAACTACTGGAAAACCATCTTCAATAAGACTAATTGGGCCATGCTTGCTTTCGCCTGCTGGGAACGCTATCGATGGGATATATGCGATTTCCATTAGTTTGAGTCTGCCTTCGTAAGCGGTGGCTGTGCTGATTCCTCTGCCTAAGAAAAAGAACACTTTCGAATCCTTGTATTTCTTAGCAATCCGCTTAACTTTTTCCTCTTGCGTCTTAACAATTGTGTCTGCAATTTCAGGTAATTTATCCAAATTTGCCTCAAGGCTATCTATTTCATCCTGTGAAACTTTTCCTCTTTTCTTTGCCAACCGTAGGGCAAGCTGAGCCATCACAGAGAGCTGAGCTGTAAAAGTTTTCGTAGCTGCGACTCCAATCTCTGGCCCTGCCTGCGTACCAATGTAAACACGGGAAATACGTGTCAAACTGGAACCGATAACGTTAGTTAAGCTTAGAATGGTGGCTGCACGTTGTTGGGCGCAGGTAACGGCTGCTATGGTGTCGGCTGTTTCGCCTGATTGACTAACTGCTAGAATGGTGCTGTCAATGCTTACTGATTTGCCATGTTGCTCTATAAATTCTGAAGCATATACTGGGTAAGTTGGTAGGAATGCGAGTTTAGAGAACATGTATGAAGCTGCTAAACATGCGTGGTAGCTTGTTCCGCATGCGACGAGAAAAACCTCGTTTGCCCGATCTAAAAATGTTGACATTAATTCTAGATAATGTTCTTGCATTCGAAGAGTATTGCGCAAGGTTTCAGGTTGCTCATGGATTTCTTTAATCATGAAGTGTGGGTATCCATGTTTAACTGCCATTTCAGGTGTCCAATCAATAGTTATGGGTTCGCGGTTTACAGGGCTGGAATCCTGGATTTTTCTAATCTCATAACCTTCGGCTGTTAGAATAACAAGTTCACCGTTATTTATCATGACTGCCTTGTTTGTAACTGGTAAAAATGCTGGAATATCTGAAGCACAAAACACGCCTTTGCCGTTGATGCCTAAAACTAGTGGGCTCTCGTTTCTGGCGCAGATGATTTTATCTGGCTCTTTTGTGGAGATTATGGCGAGAGCATAGGAGCCTTCAAGTCGTTTGAGGGCTGCTTGAACTGCATCGACTAAGGATAGCTTTGGGTTGTCTTTGAGGATTTGTTCGACAAGATGTGGGATTACTTCAGTGTCTGTTTTGGAAACAAATGTGTGATCAAGATTTTGTAATTCACTTTTAAGTTCCATGAAGTTTTCGATGATTCCGTTATGAACAACAACTATTTCTCCTGCACAGTCCCCGTGCGGATGGGAATTGACTTTTAAAGGTGCGCCATGCGTGGCCCAACGTGTATGACCAATACCAATGCTGCCCGGTAAGTCATCAAGGTTTACAATTCTATGGACCTCATCAATTTTTCCCGAATCTTTCTTTAGAAAGATTTTTCCATCAGATATTGTTGCTATGCCTACTGAGTCATAGCCCCGGTACTCAAGCCGCTTAAGTGATGAATGTATTAACGGTGCAGCATTTCCTTCTTTTAAAACACAACCAAAAATTCCACACATTTTTGAAATCGCGCTTCCATGTTAATGTATCTAATGGAGCCCGAGCTTTGCTAATAAGTATTTTTAAAGAATCAGTATAACCGCTACAAAATTTTTTATAGCAGATACTTTGATTTTCACGCAAGAAAATTTTCAAGTCTCTGAAGCAAGTCTAAG
>Ga0182021_10002912_pt1 | contig 20143 bp, 22 predicted proteins | sample 612E3MmetaG_FD_120493 | JGI IMG/M metagenome (GOLD analysis project Ga0182021, IMG submission 120493) | Permafrost microbial communities from Stordalen Mire, Sweden - 612E3M metaG (Illumina Assembly) | ecosystem: Environmental > Terrestrial > Soil > Wetlands > Permafrost | place: Sweden... | reverse complement strand
TGCCTGCATATTTTGCCAAAGTCTGTATTTTTTTATAAGTCCCGTCGGTTGAGTGATCATCAATGAAAATAACTTCATAAGGATATATATTCTCATCTAAAGCAAAATAGATCCTCGTCAGGAGAGCATCGATACTGTTGACCTCGTTATAAACCGGCACAATGATACTTACTGTGTTTTTCATAGATTGTTTTTGTTATCTATATTCAGGGAGAAATCGTTGTTTTCGAGGATTTTGTGTTCGTTAATGAATCTGTCAAGGGAGATTTTATCTATACGGTAATGTCCGCCGAATCTGATGACCTCAAGCTGTCTTTCCCGGATATATTTATAGATTGTGAGGACGCTTAGCTTCAGAATGTTGGAAACTTCTTTAACCGTTAAATACTTAGATTGGGTATTATAACTCATAGTTTAAGGCAGGAGAGTACTATATACCATACTTAGCCGATATTGTCAATGCTTTCTATTTACTTACTATGTTTTAGTGATGTTTGGTTATATCCTATATATACTACCGATATCTCTTATTTCGGCTATAATTCTTTGTCACATAGGGAATTTTATCTTGATCACCCCAGGAAATCCTGTAATCGGAATTACGGAAATCACGGGAATATCAATCTTCAGATTCCTTGGAAAATAAACGTAGCCTAGTTGGCAATATTCAGCAAGATATGGCAACATTCGGCAAGATATGATAATATATTTTTATGAAGATACCTCCGAAATATTCAATATCGTTAATGCTACAAATTATATAAATAATAATATTAAAAATAATACCCTTAACTTTTAGGAGGCCTGAGGTTAACAGAAGTGGATCAATCCTGAGTTTAAATTTCAACTTTGCGGCAGAAATTAAATTTCAAAGACTGAATTTTTGCAAAAGAAAATAAAGATCTACAATCTCATTAACAATCACTGGCAGAAAGAGGAGGTCTTAAAGAACCTGGGGCAAAGGTTGAAAAATAAATATTCGGATTTCATGAAAAGCGAAATAAAAAACGTAAGATAAATCCCGGATAAAAATTGCATTCAGGTTTCTGTTGTGATATAAACTTAACCCATATGACAATGAATTACAGAGAAACGGGAGAATTTTATTCTCAAGGGAAATGGGCCAAGGGCGTAAAAATCATGAATTCTACTGCCGAAGAATTGGAGAAGCAGGGGCTTTTACCCAAGGAATTTCCCTTGATAAGACCCGAATCCTCAACAGGTGAACATTTAAGAATAGACAAAATCGAAGCGGAAGTAGAAAAGCAGGTCTTAAGGTATCAGGAATTTGGTTTTCCCAAGAAACTGAAAATGACAAATGAAATATTTAAAAACAGAATGATGAGCTTAGTTGCCTTGCAACCGGAAAAATATAGGGGAAGATTTGATATTCCGGTAATAGTTTTGGGTTCTAAAATTTGGGCCGGACAACAGTACCGAAGTATAGGTTTTAACTATAATGTAGCCTCAATAGCGATTGAAAATTCTGATCCGAAAGGATATATGACTCCAAGAGCTCCCCATTTGGTTTGGATGCAGGACGGAACGGCCAAATGCGGCTCCGATAAAATCGGAGTTAAATCATTTCATAACGACGAAAGAGGAGCAAATGTATTTGACGCCGTAGGCCTGGTAGTAGCCAGACCGGATTTATTAAAAGATCATTCTGTTGTGCTTCCGGGATCAACTTTCGGCGCATATAAGACTGCTACTTTATGGAAAGACAATAAGGGCGGATCGCAGAATATGAATATGTTCGATGTCAGCGTTACAGAACTTTATCCTCATGCCTCCTGTGGAAGATAGCTCAAGCGGTTAAACTAATTCTTATCTTTGGGAAAAGCGGACTTTTTTTAGATTGCCGTCTGTTTTCATGTCTATAATAAATGACTCTCCCTTTTTTACTTCTTGGACAATTTCCATTTTGGAGAAATCGGCAACATTTTTGCTTTCTGATTTGTAAATAACGGATTTCGAATCATCTTTTTCGCATTTGAACAGATAGCTATCTTTTTTTGGGGATTTGATATTGGAAAGAGATCCCGACTTGTCTAAGGGTCCGACTTCTCCAAGCTTAATCCATTGTTTATTTACGTTATGAAGCACTTCAACGTTTAATGGTGACATTGTGAATATTCTATTCAAAGGCACTATCCGTGTCAAATTAGCGCGAGATTATCTTGCATTAGTACCTGACCGGCTGTAACATTCAAGTGTGGAGAAATTTTGGAAAAATATAGACAGAATAAGATACCTTAAAATACGTGAACATCTGACTGTAATAATTACCGTCTTGGCTATTTTGGTAATAGCATTTTTATATTTTGCATATGACAAAACCGACGGCCATATAATCTCACAAATCTTAGGCATTTCCGTCAAGGTAACTCCTGCACCGACAGGAGTTCCCATTCGTATTTTTGATACTCCTGCCCCAAGGATTACACAAACTGCCCCGACAGAAGTTCCTCAACAAGATACGATATCTACCGCAAATTTGGTTGATTGCGTCGGTCCGGACGGAAAACGCCTGCGAGCAACCAAGCAGGAGTGCGATGAGTTTAATCTTGCCTGGCATCCCGAGCTGGTAATCGTTACCTGCCAGATCGACAGCCAGTGCGGAGGAGGATCAATTCAACTCCAAAGAGGCGTTTGTGAAAATTCAACCTGTTGTCAGATAGGGGATAAATGGACATTTTATCAGGACAAAAATAAATGCGTACAGGACCAAAATATCTACAATGTAAATCTACCGACTCCGACTCCGTTACCGACCTCTACTCCCACCCCTACTCCGACCCCGACACAACAAGAGGTCAACCTTCAACTCTATAATCAATGCATCTCTAATGCTCAAAATGCCTACAATCAACAAAAGGGGGAATGCCTGAGCTTGTATGGCGGAAGAAGAACGGGTATGGAATGTATTCAGCAGGCGCTACAGATCGGACAACGGGCTGTTAATAATTGCAATCTTCAATACCCGCATTAATAATTTGCCCCATCGGGCGACGTATAGTATACTATTTGGAATACGGGTCGCTAGCTCAATTGGTAGAGCAATTCCCTCTTAAGGAATAGGTTCCGGGTCCGATTCCCGGGCGGCTCACACATTATTGTCTGGAAAACTGCTTATTGTAAAAATCCAGAGTATTTAATGTTGCTTCGGACCAGCTGTCGGGGAGCATATTGTGGTTTGCGCCCGGATAGGTAAGATAATTTACCGATATATTATCTTTCTTTAAAATTGCAACGAGATTGTCCGACCACCAATAGGGAACCTCCTGATCCGAAGTTCCTTGATCAATTTCCATAGGTGCTTTAATCCAGACGTAATATTTTTGGGGAGAGAATAAGTCGGCGTTGTACTTTGTTTCAAAGTCCGCCAGCTCCTTACGAAGAGCTTTTCCTTGATCATCCGATTCATCAGTATAATATAAAATTGAATAAGGAAAAGATGCTGAGACAGGAGCCCATAAAACGGTCGGATATGTAAACCCGCCAATTGCAAGAATTGATAACGCAATGTGCCCGCCGTTGCTATGCCCCCAGATTCCAACCTTATTTAAATCTGCTGTTATTTTGCCGGAATAACTTGAACTTAAATTACTATTTATAGTGGAAAGTGATGATAAAAGGGTCAACGCCGTAGTATAGGTTTGAAAACGGTTTTCAAATGAATCAGCTGACGGACTGGCCGATTGTCCAAATCCTAGAAAATCAGGAGCCAGTGTAATGTAGCCGTTTTTTGCCAAAACTGCAGCTACGGATTGCGTGCCTACTCCCGGTTTATATATCTCATCCGGAACGTAACCGCGAAACATAACAATAACGGGATAGTTCCCGGCTTTTCCGGGAATATTTGCCAATCCGCTGACTTTCTCCATCGTCTTGCTCCCCGGAATTTTTGGAACCGAAAAATAAAACACTTGGGAAACAAAATCATTGTTTTTATCAATAATTTCTCCGAACGTAATTCGATTCTTGGGAAATTCAGTTTTTTTTAAATTAGCAAAGGTATATGCGAGCAGGGGTTTTGGAGCTACTTTTTCGACTGAAGTTATGTGTTTAATTATGTATATTGTTTCTATAACAACAATTAAAAACAGGACCAAGAATATGACCCCTGATTTTCTCACGAAGTGATTATATCATTTCATATCTTTATAAATCCAAATTCAGATTTGTGTTGCCTATCACAGAATTAATATAGTTTTTTGTTTAACATCTTACGTATGAATATGACGGGAAAAGGGGGTGAGGAGCATGATGGATAAAGGATGGCATAAAGGTGAACATGAGATGATGGATTGTTGCCAAAAACACATGATGTCTAAAGAGCATCTGATGATGAAAAAAAAGATGCTGGAAGGAAAACTTAAGTGGGTAACCGAAGCAATGAAAAAAGTAAAGTAACTAGCTGCTTAAAGAATTCTCTGCGCAGAGATTTTCGAAAATATCTCAAATAATACACGATACACCTTAAAAAGGCTTAAATCGCTGTAATTTTTAAAGCTCCAGAAATAATCTAATTAAGATTATTTGTAATAGGATTTGATCTGATACAGAAAATAATATCCTATCAAAGCCCATATAACGGAAATCAAAATGCTGTATACGCCAAGAGAAACCACAGAGCTTACAACGCTAAGAACAAGACTGTAATACAATAAGTTCCAGCCCTTTACATTTTTTGACTTTAAGGGCGAAAAAGCTAAAAGCTCAATTACCCCCTGGATCAATAAAATTACAGTTGAAATGATTGTGATAATTCCAAATGCGTGTACGCCTGCGATTGTTGCAAAAGGCGATAGTACCGAAAGAGTTCCAAATGCGCTGATTCCGGACAATATTGCTAAAACCCCGAATATCAAAGCCAGCCAAGGGCTTATCGAAACTATGAAATCCTTCACATCTTTAGGAAAAGCCGGAAGTTTCAGGTAATATTTGTCAAGAAGCTTCGCCAAATCATTTAAATAATTCATGTTTCACCTCCTTCCACACCTAAGTTAATGCTATACCGTAGTCGTGAAAAAAGCAATGATTTTAAGCAAAATATCATTTTTAGAACTGCGTTGAGAGCTGTATTATTGCCTGGCTCGGAATCTCAAACCAATAGGAGGGTCCTTTTGTGCCGTCTGTTTTTATTGAATTTATGATGATAAGTGTTCCTGAAGCCCAGCCTGTTGCTTCATCAAAATTATTTCCGGTATTAGCTTTCGTGAATAAATCCGTTACGTCAAGATAATTTGACCCGTTTACAAACGGACTGCCGCTTACTTTGAATACAAAAACGCTTTTGGTGCTTCCCGTATTTTGTTCGACAAAAAAATATTGATCGTCGGGCGACCAGGCATTGAAGGGAATAAGCATGTTCTTAGATGGATCCGAAATCCAGGTAAAAATATGCGTTTCGATTGAACTTCCGACATCGACTACGGAGAAATTGTATGTATTTGTATCGTCCGGATTTTGGCTTACTTTCATAACGACCTCTTTTGTTCCGTCCGGAGAGATCTGAGAAGAAACAGTGATTTTTGCCAAAGTAGTTTTTACAATCGGCATCTGAGGAGTCTTTAATGAGACATTGAATTGTTGTTTATAATTACTTCTGAAGACGGCAAAAAATATACCCACAATTACCGCAATTCCTATCAAAAATATCGCTTCAATTTCTATTTTCCGTTTTAACGTAATCATATTAATCTATCGGTTGATTCTGTATACAAGTGCCGGGTTCTTTAAATTGATCACAAATAGACACCGGCGTTCCCGGCTGTCCCGAAACCGGTCCGTTGGCCCAATCATATAGTTTTTTTGCGTCAATAAGGCGCATATTAACGCATCCATGACTCATCGGATGACCGAAATTATCATGCCAATATGCGGCGTGCAAACCAAAATCTTTGTAAAAATACATTACCCACTGAACGTTCGGCAAATCGTAAGCATCCGTACCTTGTCCTCCTGCCATGCGGGTTACGGGCAATTTTATCCAAATATTGAAATTTCCAACCACTGTCGGATACCACTTGCCCGAAGAAATTAAAGTTTTCATAAATTGAGTATTTCCTTCATATGCGTATAATATTTGCGTTGACAGATCAACATAAATGTGTTTCTCCCCAATAGTAATGTGAGGGGGGACCGGAGTAATTTTGGTTAAATCTACCTTCGGGGGGACAACTTTATGTCCTTGAAAATAACCCATTTTGTCGTTATCTACATGAATAAATACATCAGTGTCGCAGGTTGCCGAATTCGCGCAGAGAATCTCTGTCTTGTAATAATAAGTGCCGACAAGAATAATAAGAATTATAAAAAGAGACAAAAAATAGATTTTGAAATAGTGCCAAAAGGTTTTAGGTGTATTTTTAATTTTTATCTTCACTCATTAATAGTATAATAACCGTGAATGACTTAGCAATATTTCATATTGCGGGTGCTATAATTACAAAATGCAGCAAATTATCCTTGCGTCTTCTTCTCCGAGGAGAAAAGAATTGTTGGAAAAAGCGGGAATTAAATTTAAAATTGTCGGGAGTAAAATAAAAGAATATCTTGATATTAAACTTGAGCCCCATAAATTAGTAGAAAAATTATCATTGGAAAAAGCTAAGGCTGTTCAAAATAAATTTAGGGGTGCAATAATAATTTCCGCCGATACGCTTGTCGCTTGCGAAGGAAAGATATTCGGAAAACCCACCGACGAAAAAGATGCCGAGAAAATGCTTAAATATTTAAGCGGAAAAACTCATTCTATTATAACCGGATTTACCGTAATTAACGCAAAAACAAACAAAATAATTACCGGCTCAGATGAAACAAAAGTTACAATGAAAATAATAAGCAAAAAGGAGATTGACTCCTATCTTAAAACCGAAGAACCTTTTGACAAGGCGGGCGCTTATGCGGTCCAAGGGAAAGCTAAGAAATTCATTAAAAGAATTGACGGAGATCTATCCAACGCTATCGGGCTTCCGATTAATACAATACTTAATTACTTAAAAACGATTTAGGCAAAACCTCAACTGTCAGCAATTTTTAAGCATATTCTGATATAATTTATTTGCTGCACCCGTAGCTCAGCGGATTAGAGCATCTCGCTTCGGACGAGAGGGTCGGGGGTCCAATTCCCTCCGGGTGCACTTATTTTATGGCCCTTATCTTTAAAAAATACAAACACGAATTTATTCTTGGGATCTTCGTCTTAATTTACATTGCTTATTTTACGCTGGCCGGCTTCTTGAAGTATGATAATTTCTACGCCGGCCGTTATGATTTGGGCAACATGGATCAAACGGTCTGGAACACGCTTAACGGCAGAATTTTTCAGACATCGGGAGATAACGGAGAAATAATTTCAAGATTATCGGCGCATGCGGACTTCATACTCATTTTTTTATCTCCGTTTTATCTTCTATGGGACAACCCCAAGACTCTATTGTTGATTCAAACTGTCGTACTTGGGCTCGGTGCCGTCTTTGTTTATTTAATCGCAAAAGAAGTTATCAAGAACAAAAATCTTTCTTTATTGTTTGCCTTATTATTCCTTGCTAATCCTTTGGTGCAATACACAAATCTCTATGATTTTCATGCCGTTACCCTGGCAACCACTTTCTTGTTGGCGGCTTTTTATTCTTTAATAAAACGGAAATATTCCGTAATGACTGTTTTTTTAATCTTTTCGGGCCTGACCAAAGAACAAATCTGGGCAATAACCGGATTTTTCGGGTTTCCGTTATTGTTTAAGAAACCTAAAAAAATAAAATTATTAGGGACGGGAATAATTATTCTTTCACTTTTGGCTTTTTATTATCTCGTTTCCTACTTCATTCCGCAGAGCCTAGGAAGACAGCATTTTGCTTTGGCCTATTATTCGGATTTCGGGACCTCCCCTATTCAAATCATGAAAAACATAATACTCTCGCCGGGAAAAACTTTATCGACAATCTTTGAAATAAGCCGCCTGGGGTATCTGACGCAACTTTTTATACCGCTCGGGTTTCTTTCTTTTTTATCTCCGATATTTCTTGTATTTACGGCACCCGACTTATTAATAAATCTATTGAGCAGCAACTCGGGACTAAGACAAATTTATTATCAATACAGCGCAACCATCACGCCTTTTATATTTATATCCGCAATCTATACTATTAAGAATGTCATCAGATGGTTTCCTAAAATTTCTACAAAACATATTTATGCCTATCTTTTGATTTTTACATTTTCTTCGGCATATTTTTTCGGACCGTTACCCGGGGCAAGAAATCCCAGCATTGAGATGTTTACTCATCCTCAAAAAAATAAACCGGTAATAGATTCCGTTCTGGCAAGAATCCCTGAAAGTTATTCTGTCGCCGCAACTAATAATCTCGGCGCTCATCTTTCCCACAGGCAGGCAATCTACACAATTCCGATCGGGATCGGAAAGGCTGACGTTATAGTTTTCCTCCTCAATGACAAATTTGCTCAACCGTCTTTAAAAGCCCAGAAAATAATGGCCCAAAACTTAAAACACGATAAAAGTTATGTTGAGTTTTTTGAAAAAGACGATTTTGTAGTCTTTAAAAAGAAAGGAATTTTGTTGTAGTATATAGATATGTTTAATGTTTTAAAAGCATCGGGGAAGACGGAACTTTTTAGCGAAGAAAAACTGCGCGCGTCAATCAGAAGAGTAGGCATACCCCAAAATCTACAAGACGAAGTTGTGGCAATTATAAAAAGCAGAATATACGAAGGTGTTCCGACTTCGAAAATCTACAAATATATCATGGAATTTCTAAAAGATTCTACTTATCCAAGTAGCCGTACGAAATACAGCCTGAAGCAATCTATTATGGATTTGGGTCCGACCGGTTATCCTTTTGAGGACTATATCTCGGAAATTCTGAAAATGGAAGGGTATCAAACCCGGGTCAGGCAAATTCTTCAAGGCAAATGTATCAGTCACGAAATTGATATCGTGGCCGAAAAAGACGGAAAAAAATCAATGATTGAATGCAAGTTTCATAACCTCCCCGGAACCAGATCCCAGGTTCATGTTCCTCTGTATACCAAAGCAAGATTTGATGATATTAAGGAAAAAAATAATTTAAGTGATGTCTGGCTTATTTCTAATACCAAAGTTACACACGATGCTCTTAATTACGCCTTATGCAGCAATATGAAGGTCATAAGCTGGGACTATCCGGAGAAAGGGAGCTTTAGAGACCTGATTGAAAAATATAAACTTTATCCGATTACAACCTTTATAGGCTTATCCCAAAACCAAAAACAACTACTGGCGGAGCAGCATATTGTCCTGGCAAAAGATGTCTGCAGAAATCCTTCCGTTTTGGATTTTCTGGGACTTCCGAAAGACAAAAAAGATTTGATTCTTCTTGAGTGTCAAATTTATAACGACAAAATTTAAATAAGGGAATTCGGGGCTATTTCCCTGAACAAATATTTACCGATGTCTTGATTGCGCCGGAAATCTGACCCGATGTGTGATATTGAATATACATTTGCGTAAGTTCTGCTTCGGAATAATTTTTTTTCAAGTAATCGGCGACACAGGTGCAAACCGCAATTCCGTAATGACCCCGGGCATTGCAACTATTTATAAAGTCGCTTCTAATGGCAGCTTTAAGTGCCGGGGAATATTCAGATGAAGCCGTTGGCTGGACGGCAGTTGGCGTTGGTGATTTAACAGGACTGACCGCGGGAGTTTGGGTAGGACGTATAGCCGTTTTGGTTGGAGTTACGGATTTATGGTTTGCGGTAAACAAAAAAATGACGCCCAGTATCAAGACAATTGCTAGTATTGTAATTATTATTTTAAAATTTTTCACAGACTAAAGCAAAAGTATAAATCGATAACGATATTATATCTATTTTATACATGCAAAATCAATCATTTAATTAGTATTTGCCTATTTTTACCCGAAACTTTTTGGTGTAAACTAAAAGTGTGGCATTTTCCTTTATTAAGGATATATTCAGCGATTTTGAGACAAAAAGTTTTCTGTCGTTTTATTTGTTATGTAAATTTCGCTTTAGATATTTCAATGAAAAAGACATTAAAAAATACCAAAGTCAAAGAGCGAAGATGATTGCGGAATATGCCGTTATTCATTCAAATTTTTTTAAGAGATATTATGCTAATTTTGATTTAAATAATTTTTCGTCATTGCCTACCGTCAACAAGAAGATGATGATGGAAAATTTAACCGAGTATAACACTGTCGGACTCACTGAAAAAGAAATATTAGACTTTTGCTTAGAGATTGAAAAAACCAGAGATTTTTCGAAAAGATTGAAGGGTTTAAATGTCGGAATGTCTTCGGGCACCAGCGGCAACAAAGGGATCGAAGTTGTAACGCCAAGAGAAGAAAATTATCTGAAAGCGGCCTTGTTGGCACGTTTTGACTTCCCTAAAGATAAAAAAATTAATCTTGCATTTATTTTAAGAGTCAGTACTCCGGCTTTTAATTTGAATATGTTTGGTCATAAATTGACTTACATAAGTCAATTAAATACGATTGAAGAAATCAATAGTCAACTCAAAAAACTCCAACCAAATGTTATTTCTGCTCCTCCATCGATGCTTAAAATAATTGCCAAGGAGGTTGAGGGCGGGAGGTTGATAGTTAAACCCATCAGGCTGGTTTGTTACGCTGAAGTTCTATATCCCGACGTAAAGGATTATTTGGTCAAAGTTTTTAAATGTCCCGTTCATCAAATCTATAAGTGCACGGAAGGGCCAATCGCTATCTCCTGTAAATATGGAAGCTTGCACATTAATGAAGATTTAGTGCTTGTTGAGACTTTAAATAATGACGGAACAATCACAATGCCCGGTTTGCCCTGTCAAAAACTTATTGTTACTGATTTGCATAAAACATCACAGCCGATAATCCGTTATGAGTTAAACGATATTATTACAATTAGTTTAAACAAATGTTCATGCAATTCGTCTTTTAGGGTAATTGAAAAGATTCAAGGCAGAGCAGATGATATTTTCTGGGCTAAAAGTATCAAGACTGATGAATGGCAGTATATTTTTCCGGACTATATCAGCAGGGCAATCATAGTCGCATCGGAGGATATAGATGAATATCAAGTTATACAAAATTCTCCCGATGATGTATTAGTTAGGCTACAATTAAAGAACGGAAATGATAGTAGCCATTTTGATAAAAATACAATTATTAATAACATTAATAATGTTTTCACCAGCTATAAATGCAGACAACCAAAAATATCAATAGTATTTGAGAAACCGGAATTTAATACTAATTCAAATAAATTAATTCGTATTCACAGGAATTTTAATATAAACTAAAAAATATGATGCAGAATAAGAGATTGGAATCATTGGATGTCTTACGGGGAGTAGCGCTGATGTTTATCATCTTGTTCCATTCCTCTATCTATAATTACGCTAATATTAATAAAATCGATTTTAACAACCCACCCATAATCGTTGTACTGATGAGCTTTATGGCCCTATGGGGAGGGATATTTATTGTTTACTCGATGGTAGCGAATACGCTGATGCTTCTAAAGAGAAGCCAAAAAGGGGCAGTCATTAAAATTTTTATATATCCAATGGCAGTTGGAATTATTTTATTATTTTTCCATTATATTCTAAATATTTTCTTAGGCAGGTGGAACAATGATTTTGTAAATAACAAGCCGGACATGACAGTTATCGCCAGTTCCTTACGGAATATGCGTTTTACTTTTCCTCATCTTAGTAAGTTTTTTGAAGGTTCGTCTTTATCTGCAATCGCATTTAATCTTATTATCATGTCTCTTGTTTTATCTTTAATGGTAAGAAAAAATGGACTGACAAAAGAGGTAAGGAACTATTTAATTTTAGGAATTTCCGGCTTTTTGATTATGCTTTTTTCTTTTGTCAGGGTTTCTATTTTTCACTTATTCACGCAAGCCGTGGAAGCAAAAGATTATTTATTGGCAATTTTTTTTAGCTTTACCATAGCTAATCCCTATCCGTTACTGCCATATTTAGCCTATGGTATTTTTGGCACATTGATCGGAATGATGGTTTATCAAAAAAGGAATAAGCTGCTGAAAACAGCTATTCTTCCTATTGGAATTCTTTTCCTGATATACGGATTGTTCGGGATGATGAATTTCGAGAAAACGATTTCCACGCCTGATTATTTTTGGTATTTTAAAACAAATTTTGAACTTGGTGTATTCATGCTGTTGCTGGTTTTTACCGTACTTGTTTTAGAACCTAGATCAAATTTTTTAAATAAAATGACGGTAATAAAGTGGTTCAGTAGAGTTTGTTTAACCATTTACATGTTGGAAACGACTACTTCTGAGATTTTTCGAATTGTTTGGCTTTAGATTTTACCGTCATGGAATCAGACTATAAACGGCTGCTTGATGTTTGGAGGGTTAAATATTATTTTATGGATTATAATATTATTTTTTTGGAGGAAAGTAAATTTCAAATATAGTCTCGAGTATTTTTGGGTTTTGTTTTTTAAGAAGATTGGCAAGAGTTCAACGAAGATGGATCTCCTGCCATAATTTAAAGGTTATCCAGAGCCAACTTCGTTCTCTCATATTTATCCGCTAGATATCCATTCGGAACAGTTGTTAGCTTATCCGAATACAATAAGAATCCGTTGCGGATAGTATGATCACCGAAGCGATCATTAATTTTGTCTATCACCGACATTAAAATATTTTTCTTGGGCGAATCAAAAAGAAACAGGGGAGTATTATCGGCATTTTCCAGGTTGGTTGCCGAAATCCCGATTTGCCTGACGTATTTAAAGTTATTAATATCAACCGATTTCGTCAGTAAATCAAACATTTCTTTGCCTGTATCGAAATACCGGTTATATGTTTTCCTTCCGTGCAAAGAGATATTTCCGCTGAGATAAAATCCGACGGTTCTGCCTTTTTTGTTAAGCCGCCTTAATTTAATACAGACCTCCTCGCAGAGTTCGAAAAGGTTTTGTAAAACTACGCTCTTATCTCCTTCGTTTCTGGGAAGACAATAATTACGGCCGACAGATTTAACGCTCGGGGCATCGGTAAAAGAATTAAGGGAATCCGAATCCTTGCCTAAACCGATATTTTTCAGGAAATTCGCCTCACATTTTCCGAATTCCGAGACTAATAAAGGTAAATTGGAGTCTCTTAACTGCAAAAGAGTGTAAATACCGATTTTATTGAGTCTTAATTTTATTCTTTCCCCGATTCCGCAGACATCCGTCAGTTCTGATTTTGCATAAACCGTTTCTAAGTTATCTTGGGTAATTTCAAACGAACCGTTGGGTTTATTTATTCCCGAAGCAAGCTTGGCCAAGAGCCTATTGTGAGAAATTCCAACCGAAACCGTAATGAATTCTCCGATTTTTTCATTTATTTCTTTCTTTATTTTTTCAATCATCTTATAGGGTCCGCCAAACAGATGATTGGTTAAGGTTATATCCATGAATACTTCATCAATTGAGAAAAGTTCGACCCAAGGGGAAAAGTTCCGGCAAATTTTTAAAAATTTCTTGGAGATTTCAAAATACTTAACAAAATCCGCCGAGACAAGGACGATATTGGGACAAATTTCAAAAGCCTCATAAGATCTGGTGCCTGTTTTAATCCCTAATTTTTTGGCCTCACGACTGGAAGCAATAATACAAGTTCTGCCGTTGGCAGCCGTAACGCCCATGGGTTTTCCCCGCAGGGAGGGACGAAATTGCTGCTCGACACTGGCGAAAAATGAATCAAAATCAATGTGTAGGATAATCTTCTGCACATCCTAATCGTATGGGAAAAATATACGAAAAACAATAGAACAAAATACGACAATTAATATCAGATATTAGCAACTAAAAACCGTAATAAGAGAGGCTGGCGTTGCCGATACGGGTGCGGTGCAAAGCCATAATAAAAGAATCACACTGCCAATGTCCGGGAATTTCCGAGAACGCACCCTTTATTCCTTGCCCTTGCAGCGCCGAAATCGCCAGAGAATTTATGGCTCCGAACGGATATACGAACAGATCTATATCTTGCCCGGTATGATCATGCAGTTGTTGTTTCGCCGTCCCTATTTCATATCTAATTTTATCCAAAGATCCGTGGTTTATGGAATAATGAGACCAGGTATGATTAACCATTTGAACTAAACCGCTGTGAGCCATTTCTTCTATCTGGCCCCACGTGACGTAATCCGATCCGCCCACCAATCCCGAAATAACTGCCAGATTAGCCACGATACGGTACTTTTGTAAAACAGGATATGCATAAGTATAAAAATCTCCGTATCCGTCATCCGCCATGACAACAATGCTTTTATTAGGAAGACCCGAATGATTCATTAGAGCATCTACGAGCTGTTGAGCCGATACAAACGAGTAGCCTGAAGATATAAGATAACCCATTTGCAGATCAAATTGTCCGTTATCAACCGATAGACTTTTTTGTCCGAGGCTCTGAGCCTGCGCATTCGGCTGGATATGATGATACATAAGAACCGGAACATTTAGACAATATCCCACCAGAGGAACTGGAGTAGGCGTAGGCGTAGCTGTCGGAGTCGGAATGGAAGTCGGTGGAGGAATTGCCTGAATATTGCCCAAAATCTTTGCAGAAACTATTTTTCCCGTGATAGTTTTTGATGAATGCGCGAAAGAAAGCAGGGAAATAATCAATAACAGAATTAAAAGCGCAAAAATGGTAAGCGGTAAAAAATTTATCTTAGAAGATTTTTTTCTATTTCTTTTACGTTTTAATTTCATAAAAGTACAACAAAAAATCCCCGCTACAAGGGAACAAATTAAGCTTATCAAACGCCGTAACAAAAGTAAACTTAAAGAGTAAATTTGTGCTATAATTATGCAAGAAAGTTCAATATCTGACTGCTTGCCCTTCCGGAGCTTTTTCCCGCGAAGCCTTGCGAAACGGGAAGCGAAGGAAGGTTTTTTTATGAAATCGGAAAATATCAGAAATATTGCCGTTATTGCCCACGTTGATCATGGTAAGACCACTCTTGTGGACTTTATGCTGAAACAGTTTCATGCTTTCCGGGCCAATGAGGCCGAAATGAACCAGACTACAATTCTTGATTCAAATCCTCTGGAAAGAGAACGCGGTATTACGATTCTGGCAAAAAATACCGCAATCAACTACAAAAATTATAAAATTAATATCATCGATACTCCCGGACATGCGGATTTTTCAGGAGAAGTGGAAAGAACCTTGAACATGGCGGACGGAGCCTTGTTGATAATTGACGCACTTGAAGGCCCTATGCCGCAAACTAAATTCGTTCTTAAAAAAGCTTTGGGAATGGGACTGAAGATTATTGTAATAATCAATAAAATTGATAAAAAATTAGCCGACATTCAGGACTCTTTCGAAAAAACAAATGACTTATTTTTGGAATTGGCAACCGAATCGGATCAATTGAACTTTCCTGTCTTGTACGCAATCGGACGGGAAGGAAAAGCTGCCGAGAAATTGGATGACGTACAAAAAAGCACGACCCTGGATGCAATTATGCAAACAATCGTAAAATATATTCCTGCTCCGACGATTGAAGAAGGCCCTTTCAGGATGATAGCTACCTCGCTGGATTACGACACGCATAAAGGAAAACATGTTATCGGAAAAATAAGAAGCGGAAGTCTGGAAAAAGGGCAGCCGGTTGTCCTGATTAATGCCAAAAATGAAAAAATTCCGGCTAAGATTGAAAATATTTATATAAACCACGGACTTAAAAAAGATGAAGTTGAAAAAGTGACCGCCGGAGAGATAGTCGATATAACCGGAGTCGATAATGTCACTATCGGAGATACTATTGCCGATCCAAGCAATCCTGTTGCCTTGCCCAGAATTTCCATTGAGGAGCCGACAATCAAAATCGCTTTTTTTGCCAACACCAGTCCTTTTGCGGGAAAGGAAGGGAAATATTCCAATTCAAGACAGATTTATGAAAGACTGGTCAAGGAATTGGAAACAAATATCAGTATGAGGCTTGAGGTCTTGGATGATAAGTTTGTGGTTTCGGGCAGGGGAGAACTGCACTTATCCGTCATGATTGAAACAATCCGGAGGGAAGGATATGAATTTCAAGTTGAGAAACCCGAAGTTATCACGAAAGTCGTAGGCGGAGTAATCATGGAACCTGTCGAAGATCTGATTATTGATATTCCGGATGAATTCCAGGGAATCGTTTCAAGAGAATTGGGAGAAAGAAGGGGTCAGATGACCAACATGCATGTCGACGGAAAAGGCAATACCAGATTTGAATATAAAATTCCTTCCAAAAATCTTTTAGGTTTAAGAAATACTTTATTGACCAACACCAAGGGAACAGCCGTAATCAATACCATGTTTGATAAATTTGAACCCCTGACTCCTCCCTTACCCAAAATCAGAAACGGAGTTTTAATCGCTTCTGAATCGGGAACCGCATTGACTTTCGGATTGCAAAATGCTCAGGGACGGGGAATCACTTTTATTGACCCCGGAACTTCTGTCTATGAAGGGATGATTATCGGACTTAACACCAGAAGTGATGATATCGAAATAAATGTTGCCAAAGGAAAACATCTGACCAATATGAGATCTGCAAATGCCGATATCGCTATTGCCCTGACCCCGCCTTTAAAAATGAGCCTTGAACAATACTTGGATTTCCTGGAGGATGATGAGCTTTTGGAAGTAACACCCAAGAGTTTGAGACTAAGGAAGAAAAACCTTTCCAAACTTGACAGGGTCAGAGCGGCAAGACTCAATAATTGACTTTAAAATCAGGTTGTTTTAATATTCGGATATGGCCAAACAGGATAAAGACGAAGATATAAATGTCAAAGACTGCAAGAATAAAATGTTTTGCAGAGGGAAAAATTCCGGCAGGGGAGCGTCGGGGGCAATTTACGGATTAGGTTTTGTGGGCGCAGTTGTCTATTTTATTCAAAATTCACATACATTCATGGATGGGGTAATCGGAGTTTTAAAGGCAGTTATTTGGCCCGCACTATTAATATTTAAGCTTTTTACATTCTTTAAAATGTAATATCTTCAATTTAAAACATGTTAATTTTTGATGTAGACGGAGTAATCACAAATCCTCAGGAAAAAAGGATTACGGAATCTGAAATTTTGGATGAGATAATTAAAGCACTCAGAAGAGAAGAGCCTGTCGCTTTAAATACGGGAAGATCCGTCTCGTGGATGATTGAAAAAGTAATTAATCCGTTAGATGAGAAAGTCAAAGATAAAACTATTCTGAAGAATTTTTTTGCGGTCGGAGAAAAAGGCGGAACATGGGCAGAATTCGATAATCAAGGCAAATTAATTATAAATAAAGATGAAAATATTTCTGTCCCCGATAATCTGAAAAGTGAAATCAGGAATTTAATAAATAATATGTTTTCCGACAGCATGTTCTATGATGAATCAAAATTAACAATGATTTCAACCGAAATGAAGGACGGACATTCCCTGGAAGATTATAAAGAAAAACAAAAAGTACTTGTAGATGAATTTGAAAAAATTCTTTCCGATAATAAATTAAATGAAAAATTTAAAATTGATCCGACCACGATTGCTGCTGATATCGAAAATATATTTGTCGGTAAACACTTTGCAGTCAAAAGAATAATCAATTGGATTAAGAGCAAAGGGATTAAACCGCAAAGATATATAACCTTCGGCGATAGTTATAAGTCAGATATTCCGATGGCGGAAGAATTGTATTCCAAAAATCTCCCCGTGGAATTTGTATACGTTGGGAAAGAAAATATTGATGTTTCTAAACATCCCTTTCCCGTAAAAATCACCCAAGACAAATACGGAAATGGAACTCTGGAGTTCTTAAAGTCTTTAGCTGGGTAATTGTCCAAGCGTAAATCCCTTTGAATTTCCGAACAGGATAAATCCCTCTACATCCAATAATGTTCTTTCGATCTTGGAAGTATTGAAATTCACGCCTGAAATATTTGCGCCCACAAAATTTGCATCAATTAAATTGCAACGGTCAAATACCGCCGATTCCAAAACACTATTTTTAAAATTTGCTCTTTTTAATTCACATAAAGAAAAGATCGTGCCGGTAAGATCGGCTTTAAAAAAAGAAGCGTTTGCTAAGTCAAACTTTTTCTTTTCAGTCCTGCTTCCTGTTTTAAGTCGCTGAAAGACACAGTTTTTCATGACCGATTTTGAAAAATTACAATCTTTAAGTTTTACTTCCGAAAAATCCAAATTACTGAGTTTGCTTTCGGGAAAAGAACATTTTACAAAAGCGGTCAGATCCAAAATAATGCCAGACAAGTCGCAGGTCTGAAATTTGCAGTTCGTAAACGAAGAAAATCTTAAATTTGCGCTGACAAAATGACAATCAGAAAACTCGCAATTTGTAAAATCTTTTCCCCTCAAGTCATCGGCAGAGAATGTTCGATTTTTATAGTTCACAGGTGAATTATATCATCACAACTTTGCTTGTCCTAGAATTCATAACCAGTGGCACTTGGATTAATGGACTTAAATGAGCCTTATCATTCACCTTAATAAGTTTGTAGCGGTCCTTATCTTTTTGTATTACCGTTATTGAACATTCTGAAATATCAATATATTTACAACCCGAGAGGGGCGCAACCTTATGGACAAGATCCTCTTCCTTAAACAGGTACCTTAATAAATCTCCGATTGCTCCACCATGACTGATAATAGCTATATTACCATCCTTATATTTTGCGGAAATTTCTTCTATAATTTCTCCCATTTCTTCGCCTTTTCCGCATGACGAACTGCCTTTTTTTGGCTTGTATTGTCTATCCAGATCTGTTTTTATCCATTCTGCTACAAATTCGTCAAAAGTATGATTACTTTCCCATTCCAGACGCTCAATTAACCTATCATCTGTTACGAACTGTAGTAAGTGAGGTTTTGAGATCATCCTAGCAGTCTGTCTGGTTCTCAGTTTAGGACTGGCAAGAATCGATTTGAGAGAGATATTCTTCAGATATTTTGCCGTTAGTTCAGCTTGTTTTATGCCTAATTTTGTTAGTGGAGGATCAAACGGAATAGATTCTTTTGCTCCATGTCGAATAAAATAAAATGTTAACATTTTTGGGGTGACTGGGTGGGTGATTTTCGAACCCTGATGAAGGAGACTAAGTTCAAATTTGAAATTCCGAGTTTTGGAAAAATTCTTAGCGCTCCTTGTTCTGCAAGCCGCTGCTAATCGTCTGCATAAGGTCATCTATTAAATGTTGGAGCTTAATTGCGTCATTTCTTTTCTCTTGTATATAATCAGCTTTTAATCTTGGTTTTTTGCTGGTAGGATCTCGCATTGTATCTAAATTGCCATAAAGTATCCCTCCAAACATTTCATAATAGATTATTTCTGTTTCAAGTTGTGTTTTATCTCTTGAAGCTGAATTAAATAAAATAAACCGTTCTTGCTGGGGCTTTAAGCCGGTATTCACATCTGATATGACTGCTGCCACAAAAGTAACCGGCTGTTCAGAAAGATATCTCACTTTGACAATGGGAGATTGTTCTCTGGTCGTGTTGGTTCCAACAAGACCCGCGATTGAATCGTCCTTGGGAGGTTTAGGATTTCGTGAACCTTCTATCGGAATATAATTTGGCCAAACATCCTTTAAAAAGGCCTTCGCAGCTTCTCTAGGGGAATGGGAGTATAGCGTTATTTCTTTTCTTGTCATAAAAAGATTATACTCAAAAGAGGATTAAAAATCAACCTATAGTCGTTGGGTGGCATAACGGACTTGAACCGTCAACCGTCAGGTCCACAACCTGATGCTCTAACCAATTGAGCTAATGCCACCATGCATGGCGGGCAGACCTAACCATTGAGCTACGCCCCACCATCTCGCTACTGAATTAAAGTTATTATACCATGCAGAGGAAATAAAATGAGCTAGAATTATTTATTTGCCTAATATAGCTAAAGTTGCTTTAACTGAAGGATTATCGATATTATCCAGTTTAATTCTTTCATTAAATTTTCCCCTAAGTGGGGTTAAAAATTCATCTGCCCAAGAGGGGGTCAATACTATAACGCCTTCAAAATCAACAAGAATCTCTTCTGTTGTAGATATTTGCTTTAATACCGGTTGAAATGCCAACCAGGCTTCTTTTC
>Ga0182021_10002911_pt1 | contig 20144 bp, 13 predicted proteins | sample 612E3MmetaG_FD_120493 | JGI IMG/M metagenome (GOLD analysis project Ga0182021, IMG submission 120493) | Permafrost microbial communities from Stordalen Mire, Sweden - 612E3M metaG (Illumina Assembly) | ecosystem: Environmental > Terrestrial > Soil > Wetlands > Permafrost | place: Sweden... | reverse complement strand
ACCGCGCCCACGATCGCACCGACGCGCCCCACCGTTCGATCGAGCACCAGAAACACGCCCAGCCCGCATAAGCCGCTCAACACCTGCGAAGTCCACAACAAAGCGGAATAAGCCGGAATCTGTGCCAGCCATTCCGTACTGGCCGTTAAGGAGTACAAGCCAAGATGATACATCCCTAACGGAATAGGAAAGTAAGGCTGCATGTCAAACGGCAAGCGGCCCTGCTCCGCGGTTAGCTGCGTCAATATCGAATGATGCAGCGAATCCGACCAGGCGGGATACGGCTGGTCCCGAATGATCCAGAAGCGCGTAAACAGCGTGGCGGCAAAAACTCCCACGGCGATCCATTCCAATCGATCAAAAGCGAATTGATCGCGCCACTGTCCCCGCAGTCGCCACACCATCACAATGGCACAGAGGACAAGTATGACGGCCAGCTTAAACGGCCCCAACGCAAAACTTGGGAGAACGAACCGCAGCCCATAAAACAACACCGGATACGCCGCCACACTCAACCCGATCGCAACACACCAGCGCTGCAAACGCGGCCAGTTCTGCCAGACCGGCACCAGCGACAACAGCGCCCAGCCCGGCACGGTCAGCATGAAACTCATGACAATTAGACTTCTTACTTCAGGAGACAAATTTAACCTCGCGACAAACAAAGAACTCAGGGGAGACGATCGGTCTGCAGTTGCTCGATCTGGGCAGCGGGCTCGCTCAATTCGATCCGCTTCAGGCGATAGAGTTCACGCTCATGCAAGCGGCGATTGAACCCGATCAGATCGGCGACCAGACCAATAAGGCAAGTCTGCACACCCACGATCATCAAGATCGCCGCTAGAATCAACGACTGCACATGCCCTAGTGCCGCACCAAAGATAAAGAAGTAGAGGAACCGCAGCCCCAGCAGCACACCCAGAATCAGAAAGAACAAGCCGATGCTCACGAAAGTTCGCAGGGGGCGATACATCGTGTAGGCCCGAATAATGGTAATGCCGGAATTCAGCAGATAATGCGGGATGCTCTTGGCCAGCCGTGATTTGCGCGTTTGCGGATTGATCGTGATGGGCACAAATTCGATCGGGATTTTGAACATCCCGGCTTGAATCAGTGTTTCCAGCGTGTAGGAAAAATCACTCAACACATTTAAGCGCAGGGCTGCTTCGCGGCTGTAAGCGCGAAAGCCGCTCGCCGCATCGGGGATGGGTATCCCTGCGGCTAACTGCACCACCCGGCTGCCGATGCGTTGCAGCGCGCGCTTCACCGGCGAAAAGTGCGCAACATGTGCCACGCCCCGATCGCCGACCACAATATCCGCGCGGCCCGTCAGCACCGGCTGAATCAAACGCAGAATGTCTTCGCCGCGATACTGATTATCCGCATCGGTATTGACGATGATGTCGGCCCCCAGGCGCAAAGCTTCGTCTAATCCAGCTTGAAAGGTGCGCGCCAAACCAACATGGGCCCGCATCGGTAAGACGTGCTGAATGCCCAACGCGTTAGCCGCTTCCACGGTGCGGTCTTGACTGCCGTCGTCGATCACCAACACTTCAAGCTCGTCGATCCCTGGCAGCGTTTTCGGCAAATCATGCCAGGTCTGTGGCAAGTGATGCTCTTCGTTAAAGCATGGAATCTGGACGATCAGTTTCATGGGAAATTCATTCACGCGGCCCGCCAACGCACCAGTTGCACAGCCACCAATCTCTGCCGCCACGCGATTGCCGGCCTGGCCGGGTATTGGAACTGCGATCGTTTGCGCCATATCTTACCCCATCCCCGCAGTGCCGCCCAACGCCCCTGTAGCGCGGCGACATGGCGTCCGCGGATCGAAGTCACTAGGGCTGCTCCCAGGTCAAGCAGCAGCATCGCGGGCAAATAGTACCACAAGCTCGCAAACGGATAATTCTTAGCAATGACCCACCATTTATTGCGCCCCAACAGGCGCGCCTTAAAAGGCGAACCTAACTTGCTGGTGGCCGAATGGACGTGATGCACGACCGCACCCGGTACATATAGGCAGCGCCAGCCGGCCCATTGCGCACGCCAGGCTAAATCGACATCTTCGTAGTAAGCGAACAAGTCTTCGTCAAACAGGCCGATCTGATCGAGCAGGGCGCGGCGATATAAGGCGGCGGCCCCGGACGGGCCAAAGACTTCACAGGGGGTGTTCACCAACCGATCGGTGTAAGGCCGCCCCCAGGCCCGGTTCCAGGCCACCCCCGCTCGATCGACTTCTATCCCCAACGAATCGATCACACCCGCCGGATCGCGCCGCAAGATTCGACACGCCAACATGCCCGCCCACGTTTCGCGCTCGGCTGTTTCGACCAGGACTTGTAACCAGTCTGGTTCGGGCAGCGCATCATTGTTGAGCGCGACAATGAGGGGCGCACGCGCTGCTTGGAAGCCTTGATTGTTGGCAGCCGCAAAACCAAGATTGACCTCATTGCGAATGACGATCACCTCCGGCGCATGATCCAGCAACCACTCGAGGGAACCATCGTGTGACCCGTTGTCGACGACGATGATCTCAAAATCGCGGAACGTCTGCGCCCGCAAAGCCGCCAGGCATTCAGTTAAGAGCTGACGGCCATTCCAATTGGGGATGATCACTGACAGATGTGGAGACATGGGAATCGCAGCGACACGGCCAACGCGATTGCGTGCGGCAGTATCATAACATGCCGCCTATGAAGCGTCAACGAAATAAGGTGAAAATTCGCTTCACCGTCGGCTAGCAATGACGGCTAAGGCCGGCCCGTTGGGATGAGTCGGCTCATCGAAGTTAAAACGCAGATCCGTAAAGCCAAAATACTGGAGACAGCGCACCAGATCGTCACGACTCAACCAATTGCTGAGGGGAGCACTGCCGCCACAAAAGCCGTTCCATTCAAGGGCCTTCTGATATTCTTGTCGATAAAGGGTGTGCTTGAAACCGGCATACTCAGCTGGCTGAGAGAAATTAAACCGGGGCGCGTTGATTTTGCTGGCAGAAATAATCGCCTGATCGTAATAGTGCGTCCATAAGAACAAATGCCGGGTACAGCGTTGCGCCAGCAACGCAATGAGCTCGACCGGATTCTGCATGTGATACAGAACCCCGCTGGCGACACCCACTTCAAAGTTCGGGCCTGCCTGCCGCAAGTATTCGATGCAATCACCACACAAAAAGCGCGTACGCTGAAGGTTAAGTAGTTCCTTGACGATCAAGCATTTTAGAAAGGCACGCGTATTGGCCTCTACCGCCGTAATCTCAGCGGTTCCCAGCTGGGCCAACATATACGTATGCCCTCCTTCCAAAGGACCCAGTTCCAAGACCGATTTTCCTGTGACCCCGCCGATTTCACTTGCCAGCCACTTGATACGCCCATCGTCAAACAGTTCTATCGTTCCCGCCTGGCACTGCGCCAACGGCTCTGGGAGCCGCGAAGTCCATTCACCTTGAAAAATATCCAGCGTCGTCTGTGGGTTGGGCGCCGTCTTGAGATAGCTATCCAAGACAGCTGTCTCGTGACGTTTAGGCAAGCGGCCAATCGTCTTTTCTTTCAGACGCGTGAACGGTCCTTTGATTTGAGACTCAGGCATGATTGTTCCTCTCTCTTCAGGTCTTTGTACAGCAAAAAGCATCGCACCCTGTTTTCACGAATTATACAGGGTGCGATGAGATGAGCAAGGAAGGCGCGGTTGGGCCGTGTCAATGCGAAACGATCACAGGCGTCTCACTTACGGCTGTAGTCGTGTTGAAGCCATCAGTGGCCTGCGCGCACACATAGTAGGTGCCCGGCGCAACGGTTGACGTGTTCCATACAAAGTTGTCAGGTCCTCCAGTAGAGGTGCCGCCGGTCACCAACGGCAAGAAGACCTTATACTGTCCAGTCGGCGGCAGATTACCCCCGCCTCCCTGCCATTGATAAATCGGCGTGCCGCTGCGCAAGCAGGCAGTTTGATCCTGGCTGGCGTAAAAATTGATGGTCTTGGGTGCAGCGTCCGTAACCTGTGACCAATGCACCGCGAAAGAGGCATTCGCTACATCGTCGCCCGTCAGCTTGACATCGTCAAGATGAATGGGCCACGGATCGACGCCTTCCAAGAAATCAAACCGAAACGCATATTTGAAGCCGGTCCAAAAACCGCCTGTCTGGGGTTCCGAGTCCCAGTATCCCCGCTCAACCCCTTTAGACAGATCCATTTGATAGGTGTTCCAGTCATCAAATACAATTATCGCTTTTGTGCTATCTGCTTGGCTCAAACTGTGCGGCCACTCACTAAAAAAGATCACGCGTGTCAACCAGCCGGCCGGATAAACTTGCCGGGCTGTATCCAGGGATAGCCGATCACCGCTGTTCGCCCACCAGGGAGAGCGATCGATTTTATAACGGTAGGTCAGGTATTTATATTTAGAAGTATCAATCGGCTTATTGCGATTAACGTGCAAGTAAACAAATGGATCGCCCATGCTAGACACGTCATTGCTATCGAATCGTCCCACCGTGCCATACATCTCACCGTTGGCAAAACACGGACACGGCGACTCAACGTCATGGGGGAAGCGATATAAATCGTTGCTGGTAAAAATCGAGTTGCTGTCGCTCATGTCCCAGGGAACGCCCAACTCCACCGTGGCATAATCTGGGCCGCTGGTCATGCTGGGCGCATCGATGTGCAAGAGCGGCGCAGGCTCGATCGTCAACGCCCCGCTGCTCACACCGCTGGCAGTTGTCGTGCCATGCCGCACCACGGCCCGCACATAGTAGCTGCCGGGCGGCAGGTAGGCCGTGCGCCAGTCATATTGATAGGTACCCGGTGTGTCGACGGGAATGCCCGTCTTGATCGAACCACAGAAGCTGTCGGCGTCAACTTGTGATGTGGTGTAGCACTCAAGATCCACCAGGTCTCCCGCCTGCGTGCCGGCCACAGAAAACTTGATCGAGTAGACAGGCGAGGTGGTAGGATCAACTAATCGGATCCAGTCAAATTGATAATTGCCCGTCGTCAAACCAAAGCGAAAGCCAATACCATAGATGGCGGGGTTGTTCGTCCAGGTAGATTTGGATGCGAGGTTGGCGTTATAGACCTGCCAGCCGGTTAGATTTTGATAGACGCCATTATAATGGTCAACCTCCAACGTGAAACTAATGTTAGAGTATGAGACTTGCCACCACGGGTTACTTCCAGCACCGGCATCGTTGGGGGCTTTGATCCGAAAACTGATCTGTTTGTATTTGCTGGTTTGAACGGGGTAGTTCCCGCCCGTCTTGCCAATTTCAGCGACCGTATTTCCGCCAATGCTGTACCCCGGATACAAGGGATAAATCTCTGAATGACCACCTGTCTCAGTAGTGGTTCCGCTCCAGATGCCATTGGCAAAAGAAATATTGTCGATGCCAAATGACTGCCAGATGAGGTCCGTGTGGCGATCCATGGTGCGTGGTTCGTGCAGCACTTGTGTGAAGTAATCGTCGCCTTCGCCAATCACGTCGCTCGCTGCGCCACTGGGGGTCAGTACAGTCACCGTCATAGCATCCGGTTCAGCGATAGCGGTTAAGGCCCGTCCGCCTAACCACACGCTACTTAAGCCAATGGCGATCAACACCAGCCAAGTTTTAGTTTTGTCAGCCAATTGCAGGTTCATCAGTTCCTCCTCCCGAGCTCATTGCGCTCTCGTTTGCAACGTTATGCGCTATTATCTTAACCCAGGCCAGGGAGGAAGATCAATAGGAGTAGAGGGTTTTTTTGACCGTAGCAATGAATCGTTAACGATCTTGCAAGCAATTCTTAATACTTGTGGGCTTCACCAGCGATCATTTTGTCAACACCGAGCAGTTGCGTAATTTGTTGCTGGGTCGCTTCATACTGTGGATCGAAGAAACTGAGATCGAAGGGACGGCCAAACAAAGCGAAGATATCTTCATCACGGCGGCGCCGCGCCGCTTGTACTGTGGCACGTTTCTCCAGCAGGTGTGGCAGTAGATCGACCACATCGTTCGCGGCCACCAGGTGCGCCAGCGCCAGGCGCGAGACCTGCTCATAACCAGGTTCCACGCCGGGCAGCGTGTGTCGATCGGGCGGGGGATAAGCCGGATCGGTTTTGCCGAGTTTGCGCCGCACCAGTGAAATCGCGCGGCGATAAAATTCGATCGGGCCTTCTTCGCGCAGCAGCCTGATCCAGCGCGCACCTTTCACCGGCTTGGGCGGCGCGGCGATCTGCGGCGCAGGATAGCCAATCCGATAAGTGTTCGCATCGATGCCGCTCATCAAGTACAAGCGCTTGATGACCAGCATCCACGCGGCCGGCCAGACGCGCGCCAGATTTTCGTCATCATAGTTTTTGATCATGGTCAGCATGGCGTTGCGTTCCAGCAGCGCACGCCGACTGGCATCGGGCACTTGCTGCTGTGTGCCATGATGCTTGTGAACCACCACGGCCGCGCCCACGTATAACACTTTGTACCCCAACACCCACAGGCGCCAACCCAGATCGACATCTTCATAGTTGGCGAAGTAGTCTTCGTCGAAGCCGCCCGAGTCCAAAAAAATGTCGCGCTGCACGAGCAGCGCGCCGCCGCACGCAAAGATGACCGGGTGTGTCCCTTCATATTGAGACACGTTGCCGCGATCGTAACCTTCTTGATAGCCATAACCGTAGAAGTTGATCGACGAACCGCCGAACTCGACGCGCTCCCCGGTGATGTTCATCAGGCGTGAGCCAGCGCAGATCACTTCGGGATCAGACCGGATGGCTTCGACAAGTTTACTCAGCCAATCGGGATACACGTGCGCATCGTTGTTGAGGAAGGCGATGGTGTCCGTGGAAGCTGCGCGCGCGCCGGCATTGTTGCCGCCTGCAAAACCCAGATTGTGATCGTTTAACACGAGCGTGACCTGCGGATAATGCTCGCGCATGAAAGCCACCGAATCATCCGTGGAGCCATTATCGACTAACATCAATGTCAACCGTTCGTGCGGGTAGTCCAGCGCCAATAACGAATCGAAACAATCGGCCAGATGTGTGCGGCCATTCCAATTCAAGACGATGACGGTAACCGTAGGCAATTGAGTTGTCATGCGCGACCTTCAGCGTGAGACACTGGTTTTTCGGCCAGCAGACTTAGCGCGTGATACATGCCGCGTCCGTTGGGCGCATAATAATGTTCGACGCTGGCGTTGAGTCGAAACAACAGCTTCGCCAGCACGCGCGTCACGAAGCGCCAGCGCGGCTTGGCAATATCCCAGCTGCCGTCTTCCAGCATTTTTGCCGCGTTGAGATAAGCCCCTTTAGTCCAATCGGTTTCTAAATACACCACGCGAAAACCGGCAGATTCGAACATGCGCTGCAAGGCGCTGTGCGTGTAGCGAAAATAATCGTCGGGATAGCCATGATATTGCAGCAGAAAGGGCACTTGCACTTGCACACAGCCGCCGGGCCGCAACACGCGATACATCTCGACGATGGTCTCGCGCGGATAAAAAACGTGCTCCAGCACTGATAAACAATTGATGCTGTCCACGCTCTCGGAACGCAGTCCTAATCGATCGACCGTGGCGACAAGATCGGGTTGATTTTCCGTCAGCATATCCACGCCCACATAGCGTGCTGCCTCGCTGCTCAGCGCCACACTGCGCCGATCGCGCGGGCCGCAGCCCAGATCGAGCAGCACTGTGCCGCGGCTGCGCGCATTAAACTCGCGGCCGACATCGCGCGTGCCCGCCCCCCACAAGGCGAAGCGTTCGCTTTCGGGCAGTGCGTAATATTCGGCAGGATTCGCTGCCAAGGAACGGAGATAAGTGAGCCACTTCATCGACGCTGATCCTTCAAGCGTAGTGCTGAGCCAGCACTAGCTCACCATTCTCCCTATAACGAAACAACGTGACGCCATCGCTGAGCACCGCGTCCGGCGATTCCAGCCACGCATAGAATTCGCGCCCCGCCGAAGTGACGATGGGTGGAAAGGCAAAAGTGAAAAATTCGCAATCCTGCAGCGCCAGGGCCGAGGCGCGCGCCGTCGCTACATCCGTCACAGCTTCGGGCGAGTCGCACACATGCACGACCACGTCGCAGGTATTGACGCGCCCGAATGTGCCGATCAACACCTCGAGGCCGTTCAGGTTCGGGGCGTAGGCTTGAAACGTCTGGCCGCGCCGCTGGCCGGGCAGCAGCACATCCTCCGCTTCGATGGGCCGTTCAAATAAGATATTCGTGTAGCGCTGTTTCAGAATCTGTTTGACGCTGTGCTTCAGCCGCGCGCTGATCCGCGCCCGGCGCGATCGCCGCACCTGGCGCACCTCGTCTTTGATCTGCCGGTTGAGGTTGAGCGTCGTTGCCAATTCGGTTCGATCGAGCTGTGTATCAGCCCGATCGAGATCCCGATCGATCGCAGGCTGCGGCGCGCGACAGAACTCCACTAACGGCCTCGCCACTTTCTCCCAGTAAAACGACTCAGCCACGCGCTGCACATTGGCCGCGCACGTTCGACGCAGATCGACATCTTCCGCCAGCTTCAAGATCGCCTGGGCCAGCGCCGCAGCATCTCCCGGCGGCACGGTGAGGCCCAACTGTTCACGTTGAATCAGATCGCTGAAGGCGTCGCCTTCGCTGGAAATCAACGGCAACCCCGCCCACAGATAATCGAGGACGCGCGTGCGAAACGAGAAACGTGTTTCCAAATGATCGAGATGCGTGGTCACACCGATCGTCGCTTCCAGCAAGTAGTTTACTCGATCTTCATACGGCACCCACTCGTCGTTGAAGATCACGGTCCGATCGAGCAGGCCGAGTTCGCGGCTGAGTTCGATCGCGCGCGCGGCAATCGAGTGCGTGTCCGCCAGAATGGGATTGCGACTGGCGAGGAAAAACAACTTCACATCGGCGCGCGCGGCGCGCACCTGCGCCATGGCGCGAATCAACGTCAACGGATCGAGCCAGTCCAACAGGCTGCCGCCCCAGATCAACACGATGTCATCCGGCTGAATGGCCGCGTGGACGCCGCGCAAAACCGATCGAGTGTGCTGCGGCCGCTGCGCCTGGAGGCCCATCGGCACGAGGGCGAGCAGCTGGCGCAGATCGCGATCGGCCACATCATACGATATGGGATTGATGCGCCCGGCGGTAGCCAGCATGCCCAGATAGTAATCGCGCTGGCGCTCATTGGCGCATAAGAAAAAATCACCCACCGCTAATTGGCCGTGCAAGGCCGACTGCACCTGGCGGTATTCGCGCAGCCGTTGCTCCAGCGCCACCTGCCGACCATGTTCTAGAATTTCCAGGTTCAACGGATCGTACAGATCGAACACCTTGACGCGATCGCTGAGCAGTAGTTTGGGATAGTTCAACGTGATCGATCCCTGCGCGACGAAGGCGTCGTGCGCCTGCACCAGATCGATCAGATCGGCTTCGGTGATGAATGACTCTTGCGCCAGGCCGGGCGTGACGCGATCGATGGAGCGATACGCGGCGATCGTCACATCGGCCACGCGGCTCACCTGCTGCGCCAACTCCAGACAGCGGATGGCTGGGCCGGTAAGCTGCGCCTGGATCGGCACGCTGCTGATGAATAAGATGCGCGCGCGGGAAGAGGATGCCATCAGTAAAAATCCATACGCGGGGCAAAGTTAATCGCGCCCAGGCATTACGCTTGAATTAAGCTGCGCTTGGCAAGTTCGCTCCGCGTGTTCCATAATCATCGGGTCGTTGACTCTTGACGCTCTCGGCAAGTTCTTACAAGCCATCTTTAAATTCCACTCTATGCAGATATTCTTAACCGCGCGAAAGCAGGCGGGACAACATTGAGCTGCCTTGCGCCGAAGTCTTCTTCCGCGCCCAGCCAATGCGCCCGCCATGTGTCAAGTGGAAGTCGCAAAAATCAGGGTGCTGGCGCACCATTAGATCGTAAACCATTTTGATTTGAAACGCGTCCAATTCCCGATCAGAGTAATGGCCATGCGTTTCCCGCCAGTTCGGAATCATCCGTAAGTTAAAGTTAATGTCGTCTAATGCGATCCACGCACCCGGCTTCAAGAGTTTCGCAATCAATTGAAAAGCTAGGGCATCCGGTTCCCATTCGTGCGCACCGTCGAGCAGGCAAAAATCGAACAACGGCTTGCACGCGTCGTTGCGTGTCTGCTGTTGAATCAAATCAGCCAGATACCAGTTGTACCCCAGCTTATCGGCGACCACTTCTACCAGCTGATGGTCCAGGTGTGCATGATCCAACAACACCTTCACATTCACGGGCTGATGCAAATACATATCGATCGTGACGACGTGACCGCGCCCCAACTCTTCAACGGCGGCACCCAAGACACAAGTCGTCGCGCCGAAGCCAGTGCCCAATTCAATACACGATCGCAGCTGCTGATCGATCACGAATTGATAAATGTCTCGCATCGCGTCTTCCGGCAGCAAGAATAGATTAGCCGGCCAATTTGCCGGCGGCGTGTAGCTATGCAAAGCCTCAAACACGGTTGCTTGTTTCATATAATTTCCTTATCATTGGTTAAGCGGCTAATTTCTGCAAGTTTTTAACGCGCCCGCCCAGGCCTGACCGCATTGTTCCAAGATACGAGCGTGCCACAGGTAGCAGCGGGCTGCCTGTGCCATTGTCGTTCGTGTTTCATCGTCTGTCACAAATTGTTCCACTGCGTTAGTCCACGCCTCGACCGTGTTCTCGGCCAGCCAGCCGGTTTCGCCATGCCGCACGCTGCTTTCATACACCGGCACGCGGCTGGCGATGGTGGCTGCACCTAAACTGCTGTAATCCAGGAATTTCAGGTCAGACTTGCAGCGCGTGAAGGGCGTATCCAGCAGAGGGGCCACGGCAATATCCCAGCGTATCTGCCCCGTAAACCACAGCATAAACAACGGGTATTCCACTTCTTCCAGGCGCGGATGGATGACGCGCACTGGCACGCCCGCTTGCCGGGCCAGCGCTTGTGCCCGCTCGGAGATGCCGATCACTTGAAATTCAACGGCCTCGCGATGCCGCTCATACACTTGACGCCAAGCCGGCAGGATCAAGCGCCAATCGGCTTCGTGCGAGTACGTGCCCATGTACCCGATCACTGTCGGCCGAGGTCCAAAAGGCGTTTCCAAGGAGCGCGGCCGTTCGCCGATCAATAGCCGTTCATCCAACGCATTCGGCACGATCACGCAGCGCGGATTGAACGGCAAGACGCGTTGCTGCAGCGGCAGCGTCGTAACCACCACCTGATCGGCTTCCCGCAGCCACAGTTCGACCACGCTGCGTTTGGCAGCGTTGAAATAGCCGGGCGCGGCTTCTTCGGACAGGGACAAAAAATCATCGTCAATGGCATAGACGAAACGCGCGCCGGCCCGCCGGACATCTTGCAGCAACTGCTCCGCCGAGGGCAGGGACACATCGGGCCGCCACAGCCGATCGACGATGACGACATCCGCGAGTTCGCCGCGATAGGTCCAATCGAAAGTTACCTCAAATTGATCGCGCAGCACCGGATGGCTTAACGGGCGCAGCAAACGGATCTGCGCACTGCCAAAGGGGCGCGGATCGATGCCATGCTCATAGATCACATGAACTCGCGGCTGGATCACCTAGGTTGTCCTCCGAATAGAACTTCCAATAGCTGGTACGCCGAGCGTTCAGGGAAGAACGCGCACACATCTTGTAATGCCTGCCACTGCAACCGGCGGCGTAATTCATGATCGTCGACGAGTTGTCGAAGCGCGCGCGCACAGGCGCGACGCGAAGACGTATCGACCACCAGGCTATTCTCGCCATGCCGCGCAAAACTCGTCGCACCGCCAAGCGCGGGCACAATAACGGCTGCACCGCAGGCCATCGCTTCTAACGCCGTCAGCCCCATGGCTTGATGGGAGGAAAAATCGACGAACACGTCTACTTCGTTCAATAAGCGCGCCACTTGTTTCTGGCTCAGGACGCCTGCCAAAGTATAAGGAAAATCACGAGGTAAGCCGTTGGAAGCCAGATCATTTTCCGCCGCCCCAAAGATCACGACTTCCACTTGCGAACCATAGCGGCGCGTCGTCTCCCGCAGCAGTTCCATCGTCAATTTTGGCGATCGGTAAGGCGACGCCGGGCGAACCATCGCGGCTACGCGGAGAGGCCGCTGGGGCCAGACCGGATCAATGGGCGGGCGGGGGCGCAACAGATCAATGTTCAAGCTAACCCCAATTGGCACACAATCGGCGCCCGTGACCTTCAGCACTTCCTGGCGCGTCCACTCGGTCTTGGTAAAGGGCTTGAGCTGTGGGAATAAAGTGTACGATCGCAGCGCGCGTTGATATTCCGGCGTGCCTGCTTGATACATATACGGCTCAAAATCCTGCACATAGTAACCCAGCGAAGGATGATTGTCACGCTGGGCCAACGGCAGCAACCATTCAACCGAGGTATTGAAAGTGGCAATCAGGGCATCGAACTTGCGGCTTAGCTCAAAGAGCTGGCCGGGTGAATCGTAAATCACCGGCAGTTCCAAATCAGGATAGGCCCGCTCGAAGCGCGCCTGATGTTTGGGCAAGTTGAACAGACTGACCTCCACCCCCATGCGACGCATGAGCAGGGCTTCATCAATGACGACGTTGCCACCGCCTCCTGGTTCCTGAATAGGCAGCAGGAACAAGAGCCGTTTGCCCCCGTAACCGGCCTGTCCCTGCCGGATCGCTGCTTCACGTTCCAGCATAACACGGCTACGCGCACGCAGCCCTAGCATAACAGGGTCAGACTGGCAGACTGCCACCCCTTGATCGATCACGGCCTGACCATGCTTACCGGCCAGCGTCTGGCCGGCCTGCTCGCTCAGCGCCCGTCGTTTCTCATGAGAATAGCTGCGCGACTGGGCATGATAGACGTAAACATCGTCGGCAAGCACCGTCTGGAAACCGGCCTGACGGGCACGCAGCGTGAAGTCGTTTTCTTCACCATAGCCCCTGCCAAAGTTGGCCTCATCCAGGTAACCAATTCGGTCGATGACGTCGCGTTTGATGCCGTAACAGAAACCGTTGAGAAACGGCAGCGCGGGATACAAGCGCGCCGAATACTGCGCCACCCACTGTCCCATCTGCTCGATCGACACGCCCTCCGGCAAGGGATTGGCTGCCCAGTCGCCGTGATCCTCAAGCTCGGGAATCGATTGCCACGAAGCCGTGTTGGACAACGGCCCTAGCAACCCGATGCCGCTGTCTGATTCTCCGCACGCGACCAGCCGATCAAGCCAGTCGACCGTGACGATGGTATCGCTATTGAGCAAGATCACGTAGTCGGCAGTCGCCACGCGCAGGCCCTGATTGGCTGCACAACCATAGCCGCGCGCAGCATCGTTGCGAAGCAAAGTAGCGTGCTGCTGTCCGGCAAACTCGATCAGAAAATCGCGCGTTGCCGCCTCACTCCCATCATCAACCAAGATCAAAGCATCAGGTGGCAGCATGTACTGCACAACAGATTCAAGGCAGCGGCGCACATCGTCCAGCGCGTTATGCACGCACACGACGATATTAACGGTAGCCGCATGCGCCCGTACCGGCGCACGTTCTCGAATCGGTTCCACTTGAATCAACCGCGCGGCCGAACCGGGTGCGATGCGGCCTCGTATCACAACTCGCTGGATCATATTCTCCAGCAGTTGATCGCGCATGCTGTGCGGCGGCGCGAGCCGCGCGCGGAAGTTTTGCAGGCCAAATAATAAACGCCCTCCCAGGCTGGCTTCGAGTCGTCCCCAGCGATCTTCCCAGCGAGCATTCTGCTCTTCCCAGCGAGCATTCTGCTCTTCCAGCGCGCGCGTGACTTCATCATAGCGATCCGCTTTAACCTGTATCCGCTCGATCAGATCCGCGCGGACGGCCAGTTCATGCCCTTGCTCCAAATTGAGTTCGCGCCGCGCCGTCGTCTCTTGCGTCAAGCGCCACAGGCGGCGCTCATACGCGGCGACCACCGGCCCGATCGCTTCCGCGCGCCCCCGGCGAAAACGCTGCGCCCACGCCGCAATGTACGACGCGTCGTAGTCCACGTCGTGAAAGAAACCCTGCGCCGCAAATTGAGCAGCCCAGTAATCGGGCGGCTGCACGTTGCAGTGATCGATCGCTTTGAAATCGAAGGGCGTGGAGGAGAAGAGCATGTCGGCGGTATGTTGGCACAACGCGGCAATGACCTGCGCCGTCCCGGCCGCCGGGATTTGTTCCAACACATCCAGGCACACGATCAAATCGTAGGAGTCCGCTGCCTCATGCAGTTGGTTCACCCATGAGGCAGCGTCGGCGGCAGGACTCAGACTTGTCGCGGTTATCCCGCGCGCTTGCAACTTGTCGATCAGCGGCGCAGCACCGCTCACCTCCAACACCGTGCGCGGTCGAATCTCCGTCGCGATGTGCTCGGCTAACAAATCATAGAACTTGGCATCAAACGGCATCTCTGAAACTCCATTCAGCTCATCAGGCGCGATAGACCGGCCGCAGCACCAGCTCGTCGCTATCGAGATAGCGGAACAATGTTACACCATCACTCACGATCGCGTCTGGCGCTTCCAACCAGACGCGGAACTGCCGGCCCGCCGAATCGGGCAGCGGTGGAAAAGCAAACGCGCACCATTCGCCGTCGTTCATTTGCAAGGCGTTCACGTGCGCCTTCGTCACTTCCGTTGAGGCAGCGCAGACGTGCAGCACTACGTCACACGTGTTCGCACGCCCGAAGGTGCCGATCAAAACCTGAAAGCCGGTCAAGTTCGCACGCTCGATCGAAACCAGCTGCTCCCGGTGCTGATCACGTAGCAATACACCTTCGGCTTCGATCGTGCGATCACCAACAACGCTGATGTAGCGCCGCTTCAGTAAGTGCTTCACCGTCGTCTTGGCCTGGGCTGTCACGCGCGCTGAAATCGATCGGCGGCGGCGGCGCACCGTGGGCTTAATCCGCGCGATGAGGTCATCCGTCGGATCGATCAGCGCGCGCTGGTGCTCCAAATTTCGATCGATTGCCGGCTGCGGCGCGCGGCAGAAATCCACTAGCGGCTGCGCGACTTTTTCCCATTCAAATTCTTGGGCGATATCGCGGACATTCTCCGCGCAGGTTTTCCGAAACTCGGCATCACTCGCCAATTTCAAAATAGCTTGCGCCAATGCTTCGACATCGCCCGGCGGAACGGTCAACCCCAACTGTCGTTGATCGATCAACTCGCTAAACACATCACCCGCACTGGAGATCAGCGGCAGGCCCGCCCACAAATAATCGAGCACGCGCGTGCGCACCGAGAAGCGCGTCTCTAGATGATCGCTATGCGTAGTCACGCCGGCGTTCGCTTCCAACAGATAGTTGGCGCGATCATCATACGCGATCCAGTCGCGATTGAAAACCACCGCGCGATCGAGCAGGCCGAGTTCCTGGCTCAAAGTCACGGCTCTTTCAGCAATGCCGTGCGGCGCATCCACCACCGGATTCACGCTGGACATGAAGAACAACTTCACAGCGGTGCGCTGCTCTTGCACGCGCGCCATGGCGCGAATCAACGTCAACGGATCGAGCCAGTCCAGCAGACTGCCGCCCCAGATGAGCAGGAAATCGTCTGGAGTGATCGCGGGATGGACGCCGCGCAAAACCGATCGGGAGTGCGTGGGCCGATCGGGGCTGAGGCCCACCGGCACCACGGCCAGCAGCTGCCGCATATCCCGATCGGCCACATCGTACGATAACGGATTCACCCGTCCCGCACCGGCCAGCATCCCCAGATAAAAATCACGCTGGCGATCGTGCGCGCACAAAAAGAAATCGCCGGTAATCAACTGGTTGCGCACGATGGTCTGCACGGTGTGATATTCAGCCAGGCGCTGTGCAGCGGCGGCATGATAGCCATGCTCCAGCGTTTCCAGATTCAACGGATCGTACAGGTCAAAGACCTTGATGCGATCTGTCAACAACACTTTAGGATATTTGTAAGTGAAGTAACCCTGCGCCACCACCACGTCGTGCGCCTGAGCCAGTTCGAATACTTCATCTTCGGTGGCAAACGGCTGCGGCGTCAGGCCGGGGAAATTACGATCGATGGTGTGCAGCGCAGCGATCGTCACGTCGGCCACGCGGCTGACCTGCTGCGCCAGCTCTATGCAGCGAATAGCCGGCCCCGTCAGCTGCGCGCGCAGCGGAGCATCGCTGAAAAAAATGACGCGTGGTCGCGTTGAAGTTGAGCTAAGCATGCCGGACTTCTCGAAATGATTCGCTGCAAACCGGATATCGTTTTTCCATTCGTCCGCCATCGTCCATGCCGGTCACGGCTGACAACCGTAGCGGAAGACAAAATCGGCCTGCAACGACTGATTGTTAATCGCTGCCCCACCCGCCGGATAAACATCTTGCGTCGTCCGCCATAGTCCAAACGCGTTACCGGGTTGCGCGTCTGCTGACACGAGCGACATTCGATAATGTTTGCCCCGTGAGTCCGGCAGCGGATCGAAAGCGATTCGCAGCCATTGACTATCCGCAATGGTTGATCCCGGGATGGCCCGGTCAAACAATTGCTGATTGGCGTCCATGTCCCTGAAGCGCACATTCAAAGTGCTGGTGATGCCGCGGCCGTAGGTCGCCGGCAAAATCTCAAAGTAACTCAATCCGGCGCACTCGCTGGTGAAGGTCTGGAAATACTTGTGCCCCGGGGTGATCTCACCATCAGGAACTTCTGCGCGGAAATCGACTTGCGGATATGACCTAGCATGAGGGCATTCCCGCGCCAATTCCGGAGAAATGTAAAATCCTTCTTCGACCTTTTGATAGTTAGCGTCAAGATAAGTTTTGAGCGGGGCCAGGTAGTTGTCGGCCCAATAGAGATTCCACAACGGAAATTGCCAGTCCACATAGACAACGGTCTTGCCCGATTGCAGCACTTGAATAACTTCCGGCAGCGCCACTTCCGCCACCCAGGGAAAGACATACAGGTATTTTGAGACAGGCGGTAAGCCTGTCAAGTAATTGAAGATGGGGTCGCCCGGATAGTATGCGAGCGACACATCCGGCTGCCCGCACGCTAGATCACGACGAATATAATCAGCCACAGCCGTGTCGTGAGCGAAACTACCTTCATAGGAAAGTTGTGGCTGATTCAGGCGGAGGGTATCCGCACTGCGCCACAACAACCAGGCAAAGCCGTATCCGATTACAACGCGTGCTGCCCAGGGCAGGCCGGTGCGCCCCAACCAGGAAAGAATAGTCTGAAAACGGCCCGCCTTTCCCGTGACCGACTGGGGCACAGCGCCAGCATCAAGGTTCCCAACAACTAACCAGATCGCTACGAAACTGGCGCTCAGCGCAAACGGCAGGAGGCGAAAGGTGAATTGGTTTATCGCCAGCAGCGCCACTGCGTACAGATAAAGGTACCCAGCCAATACGAACCGCCGGCGCAGTAACAAAATAGCAGAGGCAAGCAGCATCGTTACGCGGAAAAGAAACCCGGCAAACAACCAGGATGCCATCGGCTCACTCCGGTATAGCGGCATAGATGGATCAGTGCGCCAGGCGATTCCTCCTAAATCGAGCGCGCTGCTGGCTAGTTTCAGCAGGTCAGTGATCCGTAACGGTTGCGTGTAAGCGTATTTGGCATACACCTCGGCGTTAAAGCGGATGGTGTCCAGATAGAATGCTTCTGCCGAACCGGAGGCCAGCAGATAAAGGCCGTATGCCCCCAGCGCGATGGCGATGACGCCGCCGACCACCAGAGTCCCTTTTAATCGGGCGGGTGATAAGGCCAGAAAAAGAAGCGCGCAGCCGATGGGATAAATTGCTAGTGGATCGCTCAATACCGCAATGGTCGCGAAGACTCCCAGCGTTAGCAATTCCTTCCGGCCCGGCGTAATGCGCTTCCCGAGAATGGACACCATGATAATCAAGATGACGGCCAAGCTGACGCCGCTAAACCCGGTGTACAGCACAAAGTTGCTGTAGAAAAACAACCCGACAATGCTCCAGAGAACGCCCAATAAGCCAATCAGCACAGAGTAACGCGTCAAGACCATGGCCCACGCCAACGCGCCGATTTGAAAGAGCAAGACCGAGAGACGGGCCACGGCAATGGAAGGTCCGAACAGTCCGGCAACCGCTGACGCCCAATAATAAGCGAACGGAAAGTGATGCGAAAAAATGTCTCGATAGAGAACTGAGCCACGCGACAGCAGCAGGCCCATCACCAGGTTATCGCTCTCATCACCGAACGTTCCCCAGAACAGGGTAATAACGCCAATGCCAAAAGCAACAAGCAATAGTAGTCCGCCGAGCCAGTTTGCGCGCAACCAACGTTTTAGCATAGCTTAGGACGCCTCAGGACATTCACGCTTTTCTTCGTAGCGAGTGCCGGCCGGACTCATTGCCGGTGTTGCGTGCTCCACTGGGTCATCATTCTGATCGCCGGATCAACCTCACCATCAAGACGCTGGGCGTACAGCGGAACTCAAGGGTAGACCTGAGATGAAATGGCACGCCCGCCCCAGGTCAGGCGACACGTAGAACCCTCGTCCCGCGTCTAGATAGTTCGCTTCCAGATAAGTCTTGAGCTCGGCCAGGTAATCAGCCGCTTGGTATCTTTCCCACAGCACGGCGTTCCAATCGACATAGACAATGACTTTGCCGGTAGATAAACTGTGCAAGACGTCGGGCAGCGCGACTTCGGCCACCCACGGAAACAGATACAGGTATTTCGATACGGGCGGGAACCCGGTCAAATAATTGAAGGTCGGCTCGCCCGGATAATACGCCAGTGACACATCCGTCCGGCCGCAGGCCAGATCGTTGCGGAGGTAATCGACCACGCTCAGATGAAAGCCCAGATTACGTGCGTATGATAACTGCCGTTGGTCTTGCATTAGCGTATCGGCGCTGCGCAGCACCAACCATAGGAAACCGCAGCCGATCACACAGCGCGCCGTCCAGGGCAGAACGGTCAGTACCAACCAGTTCGCGCGCCTGGCGATGCGATCACTTCGTGATGATTTCTGAACCGTCGTTTCGCCATCAAGATTGTCAAAGATCAGCCACAACCCTACGAATCCGGCGGTCATGATAAACGCCGTGCTGTAAAAAGAGCCTTGATTCATCGCCAGCAACGTCACCGCGGACAGATACACAAAGCCGGCCAGAACAAAGCGGCGGTGCAGCGCCAGAATCAAAGCGGCCAGCACGATCGTCAAACGGAATAAGAAACCCACAAACAGCCATTCGTCGAGCTGCCCGCGTTTCAAGATCATGGACGGATCGACTTGCCAGGCTGGCCCGCCCAGGTTGAGGGCGGTGCCGGTCAACTTCACGATGTCGTTTAAGCGCAAGGGTGACAGCGAGGTGTACTTGCTATACACCTCGGCGTTGAAGCGAATGGCATCCTGATAGAAGGCTTCAAGCGAACCGGAGGCAAGCAGATAAACGGCGTACAGCCCCAGGCCAAGCGTCACGAACGCGCCCACCTTGCAGCTGGTCTTGAAACGCGCCGGCGACAAGGCCAGGAAGATCAACACGCACAGGACGGGATAGATCGCCAGCGGATCGCTCAGCATCGCAATGAGGGCGAAGAAGGCCACTGTCAGCCAGGTCTTGCGATCAACCGGCCGGCGCTTGCTTAAGATCGACACCATGACCACAAAGATCACGGTCAAGGCAACGCCGCTGAACAGCGTGTAAAGCACATAGTTGCTGTAAAAGAACAAGCCGACGATGCTCCACAGAATGCCGAGCAGGCCGATCGGGATGAAATAGCGCGTCAGAACCATCGCCCACGCCAACGAGCCAATTTGAAAGAGCAAGGCCGAAACGCGCGCCGCGGTAATAGACGGACCGAACAATCCGGTGACAACCGCCGCCCAATAATAGGCAAACGGGAAGTGATGCGAGAAAACGTCCCGATAGAGCACTGAGCCACGCGACAACATTAGCCCGACTGCCAGGTTGTCCCCTTCGTCGGCAAACGTTCCCCAAAACAGCGCGCTGAGGCCAATGCCCAGCGCAATCAGCAAGGCCAATCCGCCCAACCAGCTATCTTGCGGCCAGCGCTTCAACATAGGCTACCTACCGCGCGTTAGTCTACTGATTGTGTCATTCGGCGTTGATCACTTCACGTTAGCCGTGGCGCGTCTGATACAGCTCGCGCCGCCAACGTAGATAACCACGCGCTTCACGCAGCACTGCCTT
>Ga0182021_10002910_pt1 | contig 20145 bp, 21 predicted proteins | sample 612E3MmetaG_FD_120493 | JGI IMG/M metagenome (GOLD analysis project Ga0182021, IMG submission 120493) | Permafrost microbial communities from Stordalen Mire, Sweden - 612E3M metaG (Illumina Assembly) | ecosystem: Environmental > Terrestrial > Soil > Wetlands > Permafrost | place: Sweden... | reverse complement strand
CGTTGCCACCTGGCGTTCGTTGCGCGACCCGATCGGGCTGGCACGGGACCTGTGGAATTGCAAAGTGGCGATGGCCCCCGCGTACGAGAAGAAGGGTGTGCACTATCCGCGGCTTACATCCGGCGAGATGAACGATCTGCTCATTTATCTGGATAACCTGGTCGCGATTCGCTCCAAGGAGCCCAAGTTCGAGCTTGCCGGCGGCGACGCGGGCCGCGCTGAGTTTCAAAGCCTCCAGTGCGAGACCTGCCATAAGGGCAAGCGCTCGCTGGACAAGAATGCCGACACCATCTCGATGGCGGATGTACAAGCCATGATGTGGAACCACGTGCTCACCACACCGAGAGCGAAGACCCCCGTGAACTATGACGAGATGGCCGGTCTGGTGGGCTATTTATGGTCCCTCGAGCCTCGCGGCGATGCGCGCCGCGGCGAAGCTGAATTCAAGAAGATGGGGTGTGCCTCCTGCCATTCCGACCCGCCCAAGGGCACTCCGAGTCTGAATGACCGCGATCTCTCTCCGGTGTCCCTGATATCCGCGGTCTCGATACACGGGCCCGCCATGCGCGCCGCCATGAAGCAGAAGAGCCTGACATGGCCCCGCATCGGCAGAGCCGAAATCGCCGACATAGCCGCCTATCTCAAAAGCCGGCAAACGTTGGCCCCCAAACAGGTCGCGGCTCGGTAAGGCCCCACATTGTGGGGCGGGCAATCCTGCCCTGGGGTCCCCTCTGGGGACGCCTTTCAGGCGGCTCGCCGGCTGAAAGCCGGCTGCAGCCAGGATTGGCTGCCCCACCTACACCGTTCTCGCCGGCGCGGGCGTGATATTGGCGACCAGCTTCCCCTGGCCTGGCCCGTGCACCTTCGCGCATGGCTTTTTCCCGCGAGCCAGGTGCAGGTAGTCCAGCACTAACTGGCGCTTGAGATACTGGATGGCCCTGGCCGGGTCTACACCTTTGGGGCACACCCGCGAGCATTCGCCCGCGTAGTGGCAGCGGAAAGCTCCATGCGAGGTGCCCGTCACCTGGTTGCGGGCGCGCCGCCCGTCGTCGCGCGTATCCGCGTTATACCGTTGCGCCGCCGCCAAAGGCATGGGTCCCAGGTACCGTGCGTCGGTGGCCAGGGTAGGGCAGGCCGCCATGCAGCAGCCGCACTTGATGCAGTACGTGAACTGGAGGTAGGCGCCTAGCTCCTCGGGCGACTGGTAGAACTCCCCGGCGGGGTCGTCCAGGCCGGCCTCCTCCGCCCGTGCGATATGAGGCTTCACCGCCAGGTGTTTCTCGAACATGGTCGACAGGTCGGGAACCAGGTCGCGGACGATATCGAAATTCGGCAGCGGCCCCACCGTCAGGTCCGTCGTGGCGATGTGCAGAATCTGGGTGTTGCAGGCCAGTGTCGGGCTTCCGTTGAGCAGCATCCCGCACGAGCCGCAAATGCCCATGCGGCACGAATAGCGCCATGCCAGCGATGCGTCCAGATTGTCCTTGATGTAGTGCAGGCCGTCGAGCACCGTCATGCCTTCCCGCACCGGCACCTGGTAGGTCTGCAGGTACGGCGCCGAGTCGCTTTCCGGATTGAACCGGGTGACGTGGAAATTGATCTCTGCCGGCATGGCTACCCCCTTGCTCCCGCGATGGCAATGGCGTGCGTCGTGAATGCCGCCCAGGTTCCCAGGCCAAACAATCCCAGCCCCACGACTAAAAGAAGCACCGTGATGGTCTTCTCGACACCCGGTTTCAACGTCAGCTCGAACAGGATGGTCCGCAGTCCGTACAGCCCGTGGTAGAGCGCCACCCCGAGCAATAGAACATAAGTCGTCAGAAAGAACACGCTGCCATCCCGATACAAGCTGTTTTCTTTGGAGATGGCTTCGCCGCCATTCGGAGCGAACAGGTGCGTGATGCCGCCCAGGTGCATGATCAGCATGTGCAGGCCGAGCAGGAAGAAGATCGCGACTCCCGCCGCCATGTGCCACGTCCAGTATTTCGTTTCGCGCATCTTGCCTCCTATTTTCCCAGCCCCAGGAAACTATAGCCGCCCAACGCCAGGAAGATCGCCGCCAGAATCATCATGGCTATCAGCAGGGGCCGCTGGACGCCGAGCGACGTCTTGTACGGATACACCGGTTCAATGGGCTTGCCCACCGCAAACCCGAGTTCCACCAGCACCAGGCGTATGCCGTTGGCGGCGTGGTAGGCAAAAGCCGCGAACACCAGAAACTCGCCGGCTTTGAACATGGGCTGGTGCAGCACGCCGCCCTCGATCCACAGGTATATGCCGCGGGCGCGCAGGCTGGTGACCACCACGTGCATCAAAAAGTAGAGAAGAATGCCCAGGCCCGTGAGACGATGCAGGGCGTAAGCGTAGCGCTCGATTCCCCAACGCCCGCCCCCCAGCCATCCCCACAGCCCGAGCCGATTATCGTGCCCCTTGACTTCGGCCATACCGCCCTCCTTCTGTCAGTACTTGCGCTCCACCGGCTTCCAGTTGGTTATGGCAACCGGCTTCGATCCCAGCCTCGGCGTGCCGCCGGTCGAGTAAACCATCGAGTGGCCCAGAAACTTCTCGTCGTCGCGCACCGGGAAATCCGTGCGGAAATGCGCTCCGCGGGATTCCTGGCGCGCCAGGCCGGCCATCAGCAGGGCCTCGGCCAGCTCCAGCATGTTCTCGGTCTCCAACGTTCGAATCAGGTTGGAGTTGTAGATGTGGCTCTTGTCCTGGACGGCGATATTGCGGAAGCGCCGCCGCAGCTCGGCGATCTTGTCCAGGCCCTCCTGGAGGGATTCACCGGTGCGATAGACGCCCGCGTGCCGGTCCATCAGCGCCCGCAACTCCCGGCGGATGTGGGCCGGGTTCTCCGTTCCGGTCTGCTGCAGCAGCCCGTTGAACAGGCGCTTCTCTTCCTCGCGCGCCGCGCGTTCCGGCGCGCCGTTCAGCTTGACGCCTTGCCCCAGGTACTGGGCGATCCCACGGCCCGTGATGTCGCCCCATACCAGGCACTCGGCGGTGGAGTTGCACCCCAGCCGGTTGGCGCCGTGCATGGAGTGGCACGCCACTTCGCCCGCGGCCCAGATGTTCTCCGCCTTCGTCCGGCCGTCGATATCGGCCTCAATGCCGCCCATGGAGTAGTGCGCCACCGGCCGGATCGGGATGGCCTCGGTGATCGGGTCGATTCCCAGGAACTTCATGCACACCTCGCGGATCAGGGGCAGGCGCTTGTTGATCCGCTCGGCGCCCAGGTGAGTCAAATCGAGGTGGATATAGTCGAGGCCCTCCGGTCCCGGGAAGCCACGTCCCTCGATGATCTCCGTCATCTCCGAACGGGAGACGATATCGCGCGGCGCCAGCTCCATCATTTTGGGCGCATACTTCTCCATGAAGCGCTCGCCCTGGTTGTTGCGCAGGTAGCCGCCTTCGCCGCGGCAGCCTTCCGTCATCAAGATGCCCGATGGCACCAGGCCGGTGGGGTGAAACTGCAGGAACTCCGGGTCTTCCAAGGCCAGCCCCGCGCGGTACGCGATGGCCTGTCCATCCCCCGTCACGGTTTGCGAGTACGTGGTGAATCCGTACAGGTTTCCCAGCCCGCCGGAAGCGATGAGCAGAGCCTTGCCGCGCAGGACGAAGAACTCGCCGCTAGCCATATCGAGCAGCGTCAGGCCGGCAAATCGTCCGCCTTCCATCAGCAGGGAAGTGACGAAGCACTCATCGTAGCGCTTGAAGTTGTTGTACTTGGAGAGGTTATCGTAGAGGGCCTGCATCTCGAAGAAGCCGGTCTTGTCGGCCGCCATGCACGCACGCGGAAAAGAATGCCCTCCAAAAGGCCTCTGCATGATGCGGCCGTCCTCGCGGCGCGACCAGGGGACGCCCCAGTGCTCCAGCAGGCGGATCTGGTTGGGCGAGGACTGGACAAATCGATCCACCACGTCCTGGTCCGCCAGAAAATCCGACCCCTTCACCGTGTCCCAGGCGTGCAGTTCGAAGCCGTCGCCTTCCTCGGGGCGCATCATGGCGGCCGTGCCGCCTTCCGCGCATACCGAATGCGACCGCATGACCTGCACTTTCGACACTAAGGCGATATCGGCCATGCCCTTGGTCTGGATACAGATCTCGACAGCGGCGCGCAGGCCGGCCAGTCCGGTTCCCAGGATTACGACATCATGGGCTATCTGCTGCATCTCTCTCTCCTTCGCGCTCGGCGGTAACCATTAACAGTACGAGCATAACCCACCGGCAACCCTTCGGTGTTAACCTTCGTTGACTTGCTGTCCCGCTCGGTACCGTCTAGTCTGGCTTCATGATCCAACTCCTGAAGGATTTTCTCGTCGAAGATGATGGCCAGGATCTGATCGAATACTCGCTCCTGATGGCCTTCGTGGCGCTAGCCTCCGCGGCGCTTTTCCTGAAGGCCGGCAAGAGTATCAGCGGCATCTGGAGTACGACGAACAGCCAGTTGGTAGTGGCCAACTCCAACGCCTCCTAGGGGTTCCTCGGGAGACAGCCGGCCCCGGAAACTTCGAAGCCCGCCACCTCTCCGGTGGTCGTGTCGTAGGTCATAAACGTCGACGCCACATCGGTTCTGCCGCCGTTGGCCGAGAAGGCCGCGCCCATGATGGCGCCGGGGTTGATGGCCAGTGTCCGGCCGATGCGCGCGATGCTGTAGGCATGGTTGTGGCCGTAGCACACCAAGTCGAACTCGCCCGAGGCGGCGATGGCGCAGGCGATGCCGTCGTAGTGGTTCACCGCTACGCGCCGGCCCTCAAACTCCCCGCGAAACAGCTCGCCATGAATCCGCATATGCTGGTACTGCCGCGCGTTGGCGCCGATGCGGTAGAGATCGCCATCGTTGTTGCCAAATACCACGTGGATGGGGCCGGCGAAGCCGCGTCCCAATTGGTGGACGATGAAGGGAGAGCAGAGGTCTCCGCAGCAAATCAGGGCGTCGGCATCGCGCACCGCCTCGAGGGCGGCGGCGAGCTTCCAGACGTTGTCGTGAATATCCGATAAGACGGCGATTCGCATGCCCGCTACGGTATCAATCGCACACTGATGGTGACGCTGGCGGTTACCTTGACTGTGCCGGTCTGGATGGGCGTGGTGGCGGCGGTGCCGGCGACGCCGGGCGACACGATCGGCGTCACGGAGGCGCCTTCCAGGGCGGAGATAACCGTTCCGGTCTTGGCGCCCAGTCCGGCGGCGATGGCAGTGGCGTGGGCCTGCGCCTGCTTGGCCGCCAGGCCCAGCGCCTGCTCCACGATGGGTTCGGGGTTCTGAAGGCCGAAACTCAAGTTGCCAACGCTGTTCGCGCCGGCCTGGTTGGCGGTATCGATCAGCCGTCCGATGAGGGAAAGATCGACGGTGGTCGCCTGGACGGTGTTGCTGGCAGTGTAGCCGATAATCACCGAAGGCTGCCCCTGCGTGGTGCTGTAGCGCGGCGAGACGGAGTAGCCGATGGTCTGGATGGTCCCGGATGCGCCCAGCACCCCTTTAAGAGCGTTGAGCACCGTGGTGGTCAGGCTGGCATTCTGCTGCCCCGCGTCCTGGGCGGTGGCGCCCTGCGTGACCACTCCCACGTCGAGTTGGGCCTGGTCCGGGTTGACGGAGATGGTGGCGCTGCCGATGGCCTGAATGGCGCCCGACGAGATTTGCGCGAGCTGCGCGGCGGCCAACAGCGGCAAGCAGACAAGAAGCGAAAGAAACCTGGGCATGACGTACGCCTCCAGCTTCCAGTGTAACGTCTAAATGCCGCTCGGCGGGTGCGTTTACGCACTACGCGGCGCGAGGGCAACGCATGCCTCGCCCCTACAAGGGTGCGGTGTAGGGGCCGGGCATGCACGGCCCGAGGCGCTACGGCGTGTTCACGAGCTTGCCATTCTCGTCCAGGTGCGGATAGGGACCGCCGGTGCGGAATTCGTCGAGAATGTACTTGTCGAATTGCGGGGTGGGCTCGAAGTACCCGGGCACGCGAAGGTGGGCCCGGCAGGCTTCTTCGTTGAGTTCGACGCCGATTCCCGGGGTTTCGGGCACCTGGATGTAACCGTTCTGGATGATAGGCTTGGCCGGCCCGGTTACCAGGTCCGCCCACCACGGAATATCGACCGCGTGGTTCTCCATCACGATGAAATCCTTGAGGGTGGAAATCATGTGCACGGCCGCCATGCAGCCCACCGGGGAGCCGGCGAAGTGGACGGCGGTTTGGATCCCGTACATAGAGGCAAAGTCCGAAATCCGCTTGGTCTCGCGGATGGCTCCCGAAGTCAGCGGGTCGGGATGGATAATGTCCACGGCGTTGTTCTCGATGAGGGGGCGGAAGCCTTCCTCCAGGCCAAAGAGGCTCTCGCCGGTATTGATGGGAGTGGTGGTCGATTCCTTGATTTCCTTGTAGGCGCGCCAGTTTCTGGGAGCGTCTCCGGAACCGAGCGTGTTTACCTGGAGCAGGTCCTCGGCCCAGGCCAGCTCATACTTCTCGAAGAAGCGGGCGTGGCGGATGGCGTCGTTCACATCGAGAGGGCCGAAGTGGTCGGCCGCCAGTGGCTGGTCCCAGCCGATGGCGTCGCGCACGGCCTGAATATGCTCGCCGTACATTTCGAGGCCCTTGGCGGTGGCTACGCCGCGGGTATTCAACCCCCCGGGCCGGCCGGCGATCATGGCGGGGCGGATGTCCATCTTGAAGAAGGTGAACCCCTGCTTCTTGCGGGCGGCCATGCGGGCGGCATACACTTTGGGATCGCTGGTTTCGGTGGTGTCGCAATAACAGCGAACGCGGTTGCGGTACTGGGAGCCGATCAGCCGCCAGGCCGGTACACCGTACACCTTTCCCGCGATGTCGTGCAAGGCGATGTCCAAGGCGCTATAGCCGCCGCCGAAGCGGCGCTGGTTGGTGAAATTGCGAACTCTGTCCAGAATGGGCTCGATTTCCAGGGGATTTCGGCCCATGATATGGGGCTTGAGCACCAGCGCCATGCCTTCGTTGCCCGCATCCCGCGCCTCGCCGAGGCCGTAAACACCCTGGTTGGTATCGATCCGGATGATGGGATAGTCGTAGTTGGAGGCGATGCGGATGGCCCGCATGTCGGTGATCCGCAACTGGCTAGGGGCGGAATTCCGGTTTACGCCCCCTGGCCGGGGCGTCTGGGCGCCGGCGGGCTGATCGGCCAGCAACGATCCGAGAGCGGCCGTGCCAGCCACCATCCCGAACAAGTTGCGCCGCGAGGAACCCGTTTTAGGATTCAACACAATTATTCTCCTCAGGGCTAACGTTATCGGGCAGCGCCGTGCTTGTCAACGCGGGAAGGGCGTGTAACGCGCCACCCCGCCGCCACGCTATAATTCTCTCAGCGCGTGCGGATGTGGCGAAATTGGCAGACGCGCTGGATTTAGGTTCCAGTTCCCGCGAGGGAGTGTAGGTTCAAGTCCTATCATCCGCACCAGTCCTTTACATGCGCGACCCCAACCACTTCCAATGGTTGCAGCCGGTGACTCGACCGGGTAGGAATCCCGCACGTCGGCCCAGGGTCCTAACTTTGGATAACCGGCGGGCCATGCCTGGTTCCTATCTTGCTTTCAGGCACCGGCATCGTGCATCATGGCGCTGGAATACCTATGAAACTGAAAAGTAGGGCGACTCTCGTCTGCGCAGCCGTGTCTCTCCCGCTCGCCTTGTGGGTGACGGGTGTGGCCCGATCCAACCACGCCTGGCTGGTTCTGTCCCACTATTTCGGCGGCAGGGCGGGGAACTGCACGCTAGCGGAGTCGTTTGAGGGCGAGGCGCTTTCCCGTCTGCAATTCGGGAATATCGACGCAGTCCGCGCTTCCAGCCGGGTGATCCGCAAAGACGACCGATATTCTCTTTGGAGCACGCCCTATGGCGAGTTCTGGATGCCCACCGCCAGCGGCGACGCGCTGATCTACGATCTGGCCGAGCAGAAGAGAAACATTTACGGGAATCGAATTCGACCCGGAGATGTGGTTTTGGATGCCGGCGCCAATATCGGAGTCTTCACCCGCAAGGCTCTGTGGGCCGGTGCGTCCAAGGTCGTTGCCATTGAACCGGCTCCGGAGAATCTGGAGTGCCTTCAACGGAATTTTGCAGCCGAGATCGCGGATGGCCGTGTGGTGCTCTACCCGAAAGGAGTCTGGGACAAAGACGACGTTCTCAAGCTTCGGGTAGATCCCACCGATTCGGCGCGCGATACTTTTGTCGAGTAGATCGAAGGTGCACACTTCATCGAAGCGGCGTTGACCACCGTCGACAAGTTAGTGGCGGAGCTGCGATTGCCCAGAGTGGACTTCATCAAGATGGACATCGAAGGCGCCGAACGGAAAGCGATCATGGGCGCGAGGAACACCATCGCCAGGTTCCGGCCCCGGATGGCGCTGTGCATTTACCACGTCCACGGCGACGAAACGATGGTTCCGAAACTGGTACACGACGCGGTTTCGGACTACAAGGTCGGCAAGACTTGTCTGTGCGCCCCGGATCGAGTGCAGCCTGAAGTGGCGTTCTTTTATTGAGCCCGGATGTCCTTCACCGGTTCCACGCGGCCCATCGCGGCGGTGCCGGCCAGCAGGGCAATGGGCATCAGCAGGCCGAGTCCGATGAAGACTGGCGCGTAGCTATGGGTGGCGTCCAGAGTGCGGCCCACGGCCCAGGTGGAGATGACCGAGCCAATGGTGGAACCGGTGCCGCCGATGCCGTAGACGGAAGCTACGGCTCGCGGCGGGTTCGAAGGCTGTTGGATCGTGGAGCGGGTAGCCGGAAGGTCTTGACGGCGAGTCGCTGGGCGTCCGCCGGCAGGACATGGAAAACTCGCCAGAATCGGGGAATCGCATGGGACTTCATTCCGCGGTTGGCCAATCCTCGAGCCGGCCGTGTTGACGATCCTGTTGTGCTTCCGCAATCAGGAAGTCCAGTTTGCCGCTGGTGGCATCCCGATCGAGCTCGGCGTCCCAGCGCTCCTGCTCCAGGGCGTGAACACGGTCGGCGATCCGGGCAAACTCATCCTTGCCCAGAGCCCGAATCGCTTGCTCGATCTCTTCAACGCTCATATGGCCTAATTGTACAGGCTCCTGCTTCCAGGCTGGTGCTCCTGGCCACCGATTGCACCTGCCGGCGTGCCGAAACGCAATATAATCTAGCTATGCCTGAAACCAACGTGCCCCGAAGGGCCTTCCTGCGTGGTGTGACCGCCGCCACGGCGCTTTCCTATTCCCGAGTTTTCGGGGCTAACGACCGGGTGCAACTCGGTCTCATTGGCTGCGGGGAGCGCGGCCGGAGCGACATGGGGAAGTTCATCAAGGCGGGCAACACCGATGTGGCGGCGCTGTGCGACATTTACGGCGAGCAGATCGACCGCGCCAAGAAAGACGCGCCCAACGCCAGGAGCTTCACCGACCACCGCGAGCTGCTGGCTCTGAAGGATGTGGATGTGGTGCTGATCGCGGTTCCCGACCACTGGCACGCGGTCTTGGCTACGGACGCTCTCAACGCCGGCAAAGACGTGTACGTGGAGAAACCGCTGACGTTGAAGATCGAAGAAGGCCCCGGCATCGTCAAGGCGGCGCGCCTCAACAAGCGCATCTGCCAGGTGGGCATGCAGCAGCGTTCCGGCAAGCACTACCTGGAGGCCAAACGACTCTACATGGACACGGGCAAGCTGGGCAAGGTCACGCTGGCGCGCACCTGGTGGCACGGGAATTCCTATCACCTGCGCAAGGCGCCGGCGTCGCTTCAGACGCAGCCGGCGAACCTGGATTGGGCGCACTTCCTGGGTCCATTGAAGTGGCGCGACTGGGACGCGCAGCAGTACTGGAATTGGCGCGCGTACCTGGATTTCGGCGGCGGGCAGGTGACCGACCTGTTCACGCACTGGATCGACGTGGTTCACATGTTCATGGGCCAGGACAATCCGATCGCAGCGTCGGGGGTGGGCGGCGTCTATAACTACAAAGACGGCCGCACCGCACCCGATACCATCAACGTGCTGCTGGAATACCCTTCGCAGTTCACGGCCACGTTCGAGGCCACGCTGGCTCCTGGTGCCACGGGGGCTGCCCAGGAGTTTTGCGGCACCGAGGGGCGGCTGTGGATCGACCGCACGCGCTACGAATTCCATCCGACGGGGCGGAACGCGCCAGCCACCGTGGTGCAGGCGTCGAGCGATCTGGACCTGGACCACGTACAGAACTTCCTGGAATGCGTGCGCTCGCGCCAACTGCCCAACGGCGATGTGCTCATCGGCCACCGGTCGGCGCAGGCTTCGCACTTGGGGAATCTCTCGTACATGCAGAAGCGGCGCATCGATTTCGACCCGGTTCGGGAAGAGATTCTGCCGTTCTGACGGCTTGCTATACTGAAGTTTCTAAGCCCAAACTACCGAGGAGTTTCATGATTTCGGCAACACAATTGCGCCCTGGGATGGTCATCAAGTTCAACAACGAGCTGTATTCGGTTTTCAGCGTGAATCACCGCACGCCCGGCAATTTGCGAGGGTTCGTGCAGGTCAAAATGCGCAGCCTGCGCAGCGGCTCCATGACCGAGCACCGCTTCTCTTCGGAGGACAAGGTGGAGAAGGCGCTTTTGGAAGAACAGGAAATGCAGTACCTGTACGACGATGGCGAGTACTTCTACTTCATGAACACCGAGAACTTCGAGCAGATGCACCTGATGAAGGACCTGCTGGGCGACGCCACCGAATACCTGATCCCGGATTTGATGGTGAAGGTGGAGTTCTACGAAGGCAAGCCGATGAGCGTGGAACTGCCGGCGACCATCGACATGACGGTGGTGGAAACCGAGCCGGGAATGAAGGGCGCGACGGTTTCGAACGTCACCAAGCCGGCCAGGCTGGAGACGGGCCTGGTGGTGCAGGTGCCGTCGTTCATCACGGAAGGCGAGAAGATCCGCGTGAACACGGCCGAAGGCACGTACCAGGAACGGGCGTAGGCTGGGGCCAGGGGCCCCCGGCCGCAACCCAGAAGGGGGCCCCGGGGTCCCGGGGGGGGGGCCGCCTTACAGAACCCGGTCGAAGACCAGGGTCTCGAATGAGCCGATGCGCTCAAAGACGGGATCGTTGGTCACGAAGCCCGTCACATGGGAGCGGACGGCTGTCGCGGCCTGTAGAGCGTCCGGCGTCCGCAGTCCGTGCATGGCTCGAATCCGCGCCGCCAGATCGGCGATCTCCAAATCCGGGGCAATCCAATCCAGATTGGGATATGTGGAGAGCAGAGCGTAGAACTCGTTGACCCGCTGCTCGTCGCCATCGCGGTACGGTTGAACCAGCAATTCCGTCATCGTGATGGTGGATGTGACCCCCCTATGGCCTGCTTGTTCGAGCCACACGAAGATGTGATCGGCGAGCGCCGCGTATCGGGGATTCGCCTCTAACGCGTAGATGAAAACGTTGGTGTCGATTGCGATCGAGCGATGGTGCCGCAGAAAAGACCGCAAACGGGTCAGTCCCAACTTCGGCGTTCCCTTCGAAGGTATCCGTCCGGATAGGGGCTGCGAGCGAGCCCGCTTATGGCCTTCCGATGGCTTTTCGGTTTCTGGAGGACGATGACCACATCTCCGCGCACCACCACCATCAGCTTGTCACCGGCTTTCACGTCCAGAGCTTCGCGAGCCTCGCGGGGGACCACAATCTGGTTTTTGCGGGACAGAGTAGCCAGTGCCATCACTTTACATTTTAGCAGGAAGTAAAGGAGCGCTTATGTGCGCTTCAGCGCCCCGAGGATCGCTTCCGTGTCGAACACGCAGCCGCCCCAGGTGCCACCGCTGACGTCTTGGAGCGCCGCCCAGAGACGGGTTTCGGGGGGCAGGGCGGGGTCGGGCGCCAGGTCGCCTCGCAACGGGCGCGCGGCCAGGATTCTCGATCCCGCTTCGGCGCTGCCACCGTTCACCAGGTTGATGGAGCCTTCCAGGCTCACGCGGTCGATGACGATCTCGATCCGGTCGCCCTCCTGAATCTTGCCGAGGGGACCGCCGGCCAGCGCTTCGGGCGTGACGTGGCCGATGCACGCGCCGGTGGAAACGCCGCTGAAACGGGCGTCGGTAACGACGGCCACGTGCTTGCCGAAATCCAGGTATTTCAGCGCCACCGTGATTTCGAAGATCTCCTCCATTCCGGAGCCCATGGGGCCTCGGCACATCAGCACCAATACGTCGCCGGCCTGGATGCGCTCCGGGCCAGTGCTTTTGATGGCTGCGATGGCCGCCTTTTCGGTGAGGAACACGCGGGCGGGGCCGGTCTTGCGATACACGCCATCGGCATCCACCACGCTGGGATCGATGGCGGTGCTCTTGATGACCGACCCTCCCGGCGCCAGGTTGCCCATGGGAAACGCGACGGTGGATGTGAGACCGCGGCGGCGGGCGCCATCGGGGTCCATGATGACGTCGTCCGGGTCCACGCCGTCGCGCTCGCGCAGCACGCGCCGCAGCGTCGCGCGGCGTTCCGATTGCTCCCACCAATCGAGCGCGGCCCCGAGCTTCTCACCGCTGGTGGTGAGGACGTCCGTATCGAGCAGGCCGGCGCGCCGCAGATGCAGCATGACTTCGGGCACGCCGCCGGCGAGAAAAACCTGCACGGTGGGGTGCATTTTGGGGCCGTTGGGCAGCGCGTCCACCAGGCGCGGCGTCTGGCGGTTGACGCGGGTCCAATCCTCGACGGTGGGGCGGGCCAGCCCCGCCGACCAGGCGATGGCAGGCAAGTGCAGAATCAGGTTGGTGGAGCCGCCGAACGCGGCGTGCACCACCAGCGCGTTGCGGATCGATCCCGCGGTGAGGATGTCGCGCATGGTCATACCGCGCGCTTCGAGCGCCAGGGCGGCGCGCGCCGAGCGCCGGGCCATGTCGGTCCAGATAGGATGTCCGGAAGGCGACAGCGCGGAATGCGGCAGCGACATGCCGAGCGCCTCGCCCACCACTTGCGACGTGGCCGCGGTGCCCAGAAACTGGCAGCCGCCGCCGGGCGTGGCACAAGCGCCGCACAGGTTCTGAAGAGCGGCCTCCAGCGTGAGTTGCCCGCGGGCGTAGCGCGCGCCGGAGGATTGCACGGCCCCCGCATCCTCGCCCTCTTCCGGCAGCAGCGTGACGCCGCCCGGCACCAGCACACCGGGCAGGTCGCGGCTGGCGGCGAGCGCCATCATCATGGAGGGAACCCCCTTGTCGCAGGTGGCCACTCCAATTACGCCAACGCGCGTGGGCAGCGAGCGGATGAGGCGCCGGAAGACCGAAGCGGCGTCGTTGCGGTAGGGCAGGGAATCGAACATGCCGGGGGTGCCCTGCGTGCGCCCGTCGCAGGGATCGGTGCAGTAGGCGGCGAACGGTATGGCACCCAGCGACTTGAGCTCCTTGGCCGCGGCGTCCATGAGCAGGGCGACTTCCCAGTGGCCGGTGTGATACCCCAGGGCGATGGGCGTGCCGTCGGCCGCGCGGATGCCGCCGTGGGTGCTAAGGATGAGGAACTCTTTGGCAGTGCCGCCGAGCGCGGCCGGGTCCCACCCCATGCCGGCATCCTGGGCCAACCCGAAGAGGTCGCCCGAGGGCCGGTGGAGCAGCATCTCGGAAGTGATGGGCAGCGCGCCCTGCGGGCCGCGCGCTCGCGAGCGCACGTCGAAGAGCGAAGCGTCGTTGGAATCGAGGATTTGGTCGTGCATTCAATTTCATCGTAGCAGCGCGGGTAGCGTGGGGTGGGGCAGCAGCCCTCGACCGCTACGTGCGCTAGGCCGCAGTCACCATCGGCACTAGATACTGGAGTTCAACCTCGGGCGAATCTGGATTCTTGAATAGGCGGCTCGCAGCAAGCACTTCAATGCCGACTAGCTTGTCGCCGGCCGCGAGGTCAAGGGCAATCTCGTCCGTGAGGCGAACCACGCGGCACTGGTAATCACCGGCCAGCAGCCGGATGTATAGGGCATCGGCTGCTTTGTCGTATTTGATCTGCATAGGCGCGCCTTAGAAGTAGAACGTATAGACTGTGACTACGACCATTCTCTCAGGTTCCTCGGCCACAATGGGAGCCACCTGCTGGACCGCGTAATGCTTGCCGTCCCACTCGCGTCGGAATTCGACATTCAGCCGGTACAGCGACAGGCCTCGCTGCGCGGGTTCTCTTTGGCCGATGCGAATCGCATCCAGCACGTCTGCTTCTCTCGCTCCCCGGTCGAGCATCCGTTGGCGGGCGTGGTCCGTGAAGACGACCGGTTTCATGTAGAGGCTACCAAGGGGTACTGTAACCCGGATTCACCGGAACGCCAACTGCGCAAGGATTCAGTCTGGCGATGAATTCCCAGATAGAAAAGAGGTCGAACCGCGCCTGCGGCGTCAGCTTCTAGCGGCGTCTCACTTCCGGACCTTGAGCGCCGCGCGCCGTGTGGCGCTGAGTTCCCTCAACTCTTGCATGACGGCCTCGCCATCGAGGAGGTCACCGCGCCGCGCCGATTCGAGGCCCTCCTTAATCTGCCGCTGCACTTCCCGAAGCGCCTCGTCCCGCCTCTCCCGCAGGGCCTCCCGTACGACTTCGCTGGCGCTGGTGTAGCGGCCGCTCTTCACCGCCGCTTTCACGAATTGGTAGAGATCGGGGCTCAAGCTCACGTTCATGGTAGTATCGGACGGCATCGGCTGACTTCGCCACAATCATACGCGTTCCGGGCTGGTCCGTTACAGATGCCGCGCGAGGAAGCGCACCGCGGCGCGGTAGGCTTGGAGCCAGCTCTTGTGCAACAGGAAGTCGTGGACCTCGTCGGGGAAGACCAGCTCCTCCACCTCAACCTTCTGCTGGCGCAGCGCGTCGGCCAGCATCACAGTCTGGTTGAATTGCACGTCGGGATCGTCGTCGCCCTGGATCAACAATACCGGCGAGCGCCAGCCCTTGATATAGGCCATGGGCGAAGCTTCGAACGCCACGCGATAGTCCGGCTCGGTGGGCGGAATACCCAGCTCGGTGGCCCAATTGTGCACGCCGTGGAAATCCACCCCGGCGCGGAAGAGATCGGAAGCGCGGGCCAGCGCCATGGCGGTGAGGTAGCCGCCGTAGGAGCCGCCCCAGACGCCGATCCGCGCGGGGTCGACATCGCTGCGCGAGCGCAGATAGACGCCGGCGCCTTGCACGTCGTTGTACTCGCTTCCGCCCGAAGCTCCGTAGTTCAGCGCCTCGCGGAAATCCAAACCGTAGCCGATGCCGCTTCGAAAATTGACGGAAAGGACCACGTAGCCGCTGTTGGCGAGGTACTGGTTGAGCGCGTAGGCGTTGGAATAGTAGTACATGTAGTGCCAGCCGAGCAGCATCTGGCGGCGCGATCCGCCGTGGAAGAAGACCATGGCCGGTGCGGGCTTAGGCGGTTGGTTGGGCGGCAGGAAAAGCTGTCCGTGAATCTGGAGGCCGTCGGCGGCGGAGAAGACCACCGGCTGTGGCGCGACCATGTACTGGAGTGGAAAATCGGGGGGGATGGCGGCGGGGTCCATGGGCAGGGCATGGCCCTGTCCCACCAGAACTTCGGGTTGGGCGGGGTGCTGGGCGTCGGAGCGGAGAAACGCGGTGGCGGCGCCGTCGCTGGTGGGGGCGGGGGACCACTCGAGGCTTGGTCCGGAGGTGAGGGCAACGGGGGTCCCGCCGGCGACAGCCACTTTCCAGAGATGGCGGCGGTCCGTGTCGCCCTGGTTGGAGGAGAAGACGACTTCGCGCTTGCCGGCGGCGAGCGCAACGTCTTCCACTTCGAAAGCGCCCGGGGTGAGCAGCGTGGGCTTTCCGCCGCCGGCCGGAATGGAATAGAGATGCGTCCAGCCATCGCCCTCCCAGGGGAAGACGATGCGGCCGCCATCGGCCCACAGCAACTGGTTCCTGGCAGTCGCTTCGCGAAACACGCTGCCGGGGCCGGGGGAGGCGCGCCAGATTTCGCGACCCTCGCCCGTCTCGAGGTTGACTACGCGAATGGACCAGGGCTCGCCGGAGCGGTGCGGCTGGCGAACGGCCCGCAGTCCGCTGCTGGGGATTCGAATGAAGGCGATGCCGCGGCCATCGGGCGACCATTCGGGCTCGATATCGGAATCGGTGGAGGGGTCGAGATAGCGCAGCGATGGCGCGGCCGGATCGAACACGCCAATCAGGCTGTGGTCGCCGCGGCCGCTCACGAAAGCGAGGCGGGCGCCATCGGGCGACCAGACCGGTCCCGAGCACTGGCCGCGCCCTTTGAAGGCCTGCGACGGCGCGGTTTTGCCATCGAGGGGCGCCCACCAGAGCTGGCCGCGGCGGATGAAGGCGATGGTCCCAGCGGGCGCCCCTCCGCGCGGCGAGACGGCTGGCGAGCGACCCTCGCCGATCTTGCGGGGCGCGGAGGCGCCCAGGGCGACGATCCAGAGGTCCTGCTCGGCGCCGTTCGGGTCGAGGGCCGGATTGGGGTATTCGCCGGCGCGGTTGGCGCTCTCTCCCCGCACGTAGACGATGGCGGTCGCGTCCGGGGTCCAGGCGAGGCTCCCCATTTCCTGGCCGTCGTCGGCGGTGTACGCGGTGATCTTGCGGGCCCGATAGTCGGGAGGCCCGGCCACCATGATGTTGCGGACACCTTTGGCATTGGAGACCCAGGCCACCTTGCCGCCGGCGGGCGCTGCGGTCAACTCGGCAGGAAATGCGGAGCTGAGAACCCGGTCGAGGGTGAAGGGCGGCTGTTGCGCGGATGCGCCGACGGCGATGGCGAGGACGGCGAGGAGTCGCATGTAGACAATGTTACGACCTAATCGTGGGAATCGGAGGCCAGCACGCGCCGCACCATTTCCAGCAGCGCCGCCGGCTCCATCGGTTTCTGGAGTACTCCATCCACGCCCACCGCCGCCGGGTCCAAAGCGCCGGCCCCGTCGAGCGCCGCCGACATCAGTATGATCTTGACCGCGGGACGTTGCTTGCGCATTTCCCGCGCGGCATCGAGACCTCCCAGCCTGGTCAAGCTGGCATCCATCAAGGCCAACCGCACGTGGCCCTCCGGCAACTTCTCCAGGGCCTCCACGCCGTCGCGGGCTTCCACCACCCGGTACCCCGCGTCATGCAAAATCTCCGACAATATCTTCCGAACCGGAGGGGAATCCTCAGCCACCAGTACGGTCGCCTCGTCCGCTCCGGCTTCCCCCAGCACTTCCCGGATTTTGGTGGCCAACTGCTCCGGCAGGAACGGCTTCTCGATCAACACCGCACCCTGCTCGGACATCCCATGAAGGCCGACGATGTCGGCTGCGTAGCCCGACATGAACAGCACCTTCATTTCGGGGTGGAGCTTTTCCAGCCGGTCGGCAAGTTCCCGGCCGCTGATGTTGGGCATCACGACGTCGGTCAGGACCAGGTTGATGCACCCGCGCTCCCGCTCGCACCGCAACAGGGCCTCCTCGGCACTGGCCGCTTCGATCACGCGGTAGCCGTAGGCCCCCAGCGCGACAGCCGCATATTCCCGGACCTCAGCCTGGTCCTCGACCACCAGGATCGTCTCATTTCCGCGCATGGCGGGAACGGCTGCCGGCTTTCCGGATGGGGACGGCGCGTCCTCCACACTGGGCAGGTAGATTCTGAAGGTGGTTCCGCGCCCGGGTTCGCTGTCGACTTCGATGAAGCCGCCACTCTGTTTCACGATGCCGTCGACCATCGACAGCCCCAGCCCCGTCCCCTTCCCTTGTGCCTTGGTGGTGAAGAATGGCTCGAAAATGTTCCGCCGGACCTCCTCGGTCATCCCCATTCCGGTATCGCTGAATGTCAACTGGACATACCGACCCGGAGCGGCGCCCGGGCAAGTGACGGTGTCGGTCTGGTCCATTTCGACGCGGGCCGTGGCGATTTCGAGTCTGCCTCCGTTGGGCATCGCGTCTCTGGCATTGATGGCCAGATTCAGAATGACCTGGCGAATCTGGTCGGGGTCCGCCATCACCAGCCCCAAGTGAGGAGTCAGCCTGGCCACCAGTTCGACGTCCTCTCGAATCAGGCGCCGCAGCATCCCCTCCGCATCGGCGACGACGCCATTCATGTCGGTCGCTCTTGGCCGGATCATCTGTTTCCGGCCAAAAGCCAGCAGTTGACTGGTGAGGCTGGCGGCGTGCCCGCCCGCCTTGGCGATCTCCATAGCATAGGCTCTGAGCGGGTCCCGGACGGCCAACTGTTTTGCCAGAAACGCCGCGTAGCCGTTGATTACGGTGAGCAGATTGTTGAAGTCGTGCGCCACGCCGCCCGCCAGACGGCCCACGGATTCCATCTTCCGGGTCTCGGCGAGTTGAGCCTGCAACGCCCCCCTCTCCTCTTCGGCCCGCTGGCGGTCGGTGATGTCGTCGAACGTCACAATCAGCCTGTCCGCCAGGAAAGCGGCGTAAAGCTCGCAAACGCGCACCGATCCATCGCGGCAGGTAATCCGGTATTCTCCGGTGTTGACCGCTTGGGCGGATAGCCGCGCCTTTTCCAGAGCGGCTTCCCACCGGTCGATCACCTGGCGCCGGTAATCGGGGTCCGGGTGTGCGATTTGGAACCACTCCGCCCCGGTGGGCGCCGTATGCCCGAAAAGCGTGAGGGCGCTACGACTCCAGAAATCGATGTTGCTTCCCTGAACATCGACCAACGCAATGGGGAACGGCGTCGCATCCAGAGCGGCGCGGAGTCGCATCTCGCTATTCCGCAAGGTTTCCTCCGCCCGCTTGCGCTCGGTGATGTCGCGGGCCGAGACGAGCAGGAGCACCTTTTCCCGGCTGACAAAAGACCGGGTAGTGATTTCGACGGGAAAGACGGTTCCGTCTTTCTTGCGATAAAGGCGTAGCGGGATTCTGAAGACCTCACCTGGCGCTCTCCGCGCCGCTTGGATGTGCTGGCGAGTGTCCTCGGGTTCCGCCGACAAGTCCGTGCCCTTCTTGGCGAGCAGTTCATCGTGGTTGTAGCCATATAGCATCGTCGCCATGTCGTTGGCTTCGACGATCCGGTCGGTAGCGGTGTCGATCAGGAAGATGGCGTCGGATGACGATTCGAACAATTCGCGATACTGGCTTTCGCTCTCCCGCAGCGCCTGCTCCGCCCGGTCGATGGCATCTCCGGTGCGCCGGGCGGTCCAGAAGCTGATGGCCACAATCAAGGCACAGCACGCCAATGCGGTGAGCGAATGCAGCAGCGCCGGATTCAGAGACGCCGCGGTCCGCGTTTGCACCCAGTCTTCAACCAAAATGAAGAACAGCATGGTTGGCAGGAACGCGCGTATCAGCATCCCGCGCGTCGAATCGCCGCTCCATCCGCCCAGCGTCGGCAGCGCGCGCACCGCCAGGCTGATCTCTCCCGCGCCCAGCAGCACGAAGGCCAGGGCGGTGGGTAGAGACATGGGAATGGTGGTGCCGCCAGACAACAGCGGAACGCCGTAGGCATACCCAACCGAAACCACCAGGCTGCCCGCGGTGGCCAGGAGCGCCAACAGGGCGGCAACGGAGGTGGCGAAACGTCGCCGGCTGGCCTGGAGCACGAGCATGAGCGCCGCACTTTCCAGCAGAAACGTCCCAGCGCTCCAGGGCGACATTCGGCCAATACGGACGCGGCCCAGCACTTCGTTAGTGCGGGATAGCGCCCACTCCAGTCCCGAATCGAAGCCGGCGAAGAACTGTGCCAGAACCAGCAGCCCCAGCAAAGCGGGGACGCAGGCCAGGACCAACGCAAGACGCCGGCTCCGCCCATGCTCGGACCAGCGCTCGTGGCAGAAAACTCCACCGCTGAGAAGCAGCAAGGCCAGGGCGGTGGTGGGAGACATCGGGATGCACCCACCCAACTGCCCAGCCAGAAACCGCGCGTGAAACAGCCAGCCCGCTTCAGCCAGCAGTGCGATGCCAAAGGCCGACCCCGCACATAGCCGGGTGAACCGCCGCGGGTGTGCGGACGGTTTTCGATCCCGATAGGCCGATTGCCGGGGCGACATTTGCTCCTCCGCTCAAGGTGCGGCGCAAGCAGGCAATCCCCCCGCGAGCCCGCCCAGAGCTTGTACCATGATACGCCGTCACTCTCCGCAAATCACCGCGTTCGAGTCTCGTCCTAGTGTAGTGCGGCATGCAGAATGACGATTATGTCTGAACTTGTGGGGCGGGCTATCCAGCCCGCGGACCCGCTTTCCAGCGGGTCCAGCCGCCTGGAAAGGCGGCTGCAGGCAAGATTG
>Ga0182021_10002909_pt1 | contig 20147 bp, 17 predicted proteins | sample 612E3MmetaG_FD_120493 | JGI IMG/M metagenome (GOLD analysis project Ga0182021, IMG submission 120493) | Permafrost microbial communities from Stordalen Mire, Sweden - 612E3M metaG (Illumina Assembly) | ecosystem: Environmental > Terrestrial > Soil > Wetlands > Permafrost | place: Sweden... | reverse complement strand
TAATGAAGAATAATTGTATTTATCCTTTGAAACACCGCATTATTATCATTAAGTTCATAAGTAAAGAAAAGCATGAAAATTATCCGAAAAATTCCTGACTGGTTATGAAAAACGACGGAAAGATTAAGAGATTACGGGCTTCAAAGAGAGACAGTGCTTCCGCATCATCAATGAACAAGAGGGAGTCGGATTTTGTTACCGCTACGTCGCATCAGTTCCGGACGCCCCTTTCAACGATACAGACTTCATTGGACTTGCTTGAATTTTATATCGGCAATGGTAATGAAAGCAGACAAATTGAAATACTCCGGAAACTTAAAAAATCGGTCGGTTACCTCACAGACACCGTTGAAAAAATAACCTCACTTTACCTGTACCGTTCCGCAAAACTAAAACCCAAAATCAGGAAAGTCGATCTTAGAAACTTTGTAAACGACCTTCTTGAAGAGATCGTGATCAATATCGGCGATTCCCATTATATAAACGTCGGTATTGAGGCCGGTTTGGATACGATCGAATGCGATGAATTTATACTAAAACAGATATTGTTGAACCTATTGAACAATGCAATTAAGTATTCACCAGGGGGAGGGCAGATAAGGCTTGATATTAAAAAGGAAAAAAAGAAACTGAAATTCTCGGTTAAAGATGAAGGGGTCGGCATCTCAAAGGGCGACCTGGATAAACTGTTTCATCCTTTTTTCAGAGGAAGAAACGCGGTCTCGATTCCGGGGATCGGATTGGGCCTCGCAATCGTTAAAAATCTTGCTAAGATTCATAAAGCTTCTCTGGGTTGTTTCAGTAGAATCAATCAAGGTTCCGAATTCGTAATAATCATACCGGCGGAATATAAAAATGAAAAAAATCCTGATTATCGAAGATAATGCGGACCTGGCGGAGAATGTCGGATTGATGCTTAAGGAGCAACATTTCGACACTTATATCGCGGGTAACGGAAAAGAGGGGCTAAGAAAAATAATAGAATATGACCCGGATCTAATACTGTGCGACATTATGCTTCCAGACATAAGCGGATATAAACTTCTTTCGGAGTTAAGAAAGCTTGGAGAAATTAAGCTTCCAATTTTTATTTACATGACGGCCAAGACGATGAGACAGGATCTCAGGAAAGGCATGAATTTAGGTGCCGACGATTATCTCACCAAGCCGTTCACGCAGGAAGAGTTGATCAGTGCGGTTAACACACAGATCCAAAAAAGGAAAACGCTTCTTAAATTCAAAAGTGTATCTGAAAAGGAAATAGACGGCAAAAACAGGGAGGCCGACTCTAAAACCGAGGAACACGATAGTGCCGAATTGAAATACAATGAACACATTTTCATCAGTGATAAAAAGAATCCCGGATTTTACCTGATTAAAAATCTGATGTTCATTAAAAGTTTAAAAGATTACTCGCAATTGTTTTTTACTGAGAATAAAAAATTCACGCTTCGAAGGCCGATGATTTATTGGGAAACCCGGCTGCCTGATGAAAAATTTATACGGATCCACAGGCAGACCTTCATTAATCTAGACTACATTGAAAAAGTTGAAATAATCAGCAGCAACCGGTACGCTCTTGAAATAAAAAACTTCAGTGAGAAACTTGAGGTTAGTCAAAGATTCAGCAGTAAGATTAAAAAACTAATTAAATAGCCCCGTGCAGGAATTATTAATCGCCCGTCTCATTATTTAATCGCCCGTCTCTAATCGTATTTACAAGGAAAGAAATGGAATTATTTTTGTTGTGCACCCTCTGAGTGGAATTGAAAGGAGCTTTCTGGCTGGGAAGATCCTATAAAAGTTCAATTCCACTTCCTTTTTCCTTTATAATCTAAAACGAAAGGCATTAAGAAAAACGGTGATTAAATGGCAGGGGAAAATAGTTGTATAACTTCCTTTAAAAACTCGCAGAATACAAATAATGGCTTAGTATTAGAAAAAGAAAGGACCGTAGAAAACCACCGGTACCAATGCGGTGCGTGCCGTGAAGATCTATTTAAAATTATCGCCGAATTCTCAACTGATTGGATCTACTGGATTAATCCTGATTTAACCATAGGGTTCGTCTCAACCGCGTGTAAGTATATTACGGGTTTTGAGGCCGAAGAAATGCGGATAAATCCAGATTTTTTGAAGGAAATAACCCATCCGGACGACAATGAAAAATATAACAAACTATGCGAATCGGTTTCACAAGGGATAAGTTTTTATACCGATGAATTCAGGATAATAACCAAAACCGGTGAGATTAACTGGATCTATCTTGTGTCGCAGAGCGTATATGACGACGATGATAACTTCCTGGGAAGGTATGTATGCGTCAGGGATATAACCGGCGTAAAAAACGCATTTAAAGATACGGGGCACAATGAAAAACTGGTGCTTCAAATCTACGATGAAGCTTCGGTTGGATATTATCAGATTTATTTTGACGGCACTCTTAAAGGAGCCAATAAAATTTTTCTTAATATGCTCGGTTATAACTCAAAAGATGATTTCAACGGGATCAACTTTGAACAATATTGCGTATTGGACACTAAGAAACGGGAAAAATTCAAAGAAGCTATCCTCGGACAGGGGCGCGAGAAGGATTTTGAATCGGAATGGCTTAAACGGGACGGATCTGTAATTTACCTGCTCGAAACAGGCAGAGCCGTTACAAGCGGAACATATTCGCGTCCCTATTATGAAGGGGTTGTTCATGACCTGACTGCCGGGAAAATCGCGGAACAGGCTGTCATAGAGGCTGCCGATGAGAGAAGAAAAACCGAAAAGCTTAAAAGCGAACTATTAGCCACCATATCTCACGAAATCAGGACCCCTCTCAATGTAATTATTAACTTCACCAGGATGATTAAAAATGAGTTCGCCACATTGCCGAAAAAAGAATTGAGCGACGGTTTTAATATTATTGAACGCGAAGTAAAGAGAATAGACAGAACATTGAATCTTATCGTTGAAATGTCGCAGCTTCAATCGGGTACATATGATTTCAATATTTCCGAAATCAATCTGATCGACGATGTGTTTATCCCGATTTATGATGAGTATTATGACATTGCCGCCGAAAAGGGAATGGAATTTGTCCTGACGAATGAATCGGCCGATAAAACAATCTATGCCGACAGACACTCTGTTATGCAGATATTCACCCAACTTGTCGATAATGCTTTTAAGTACACAAAAAGCGGTAAAGTGGAAATGATTCTTCACGCTGCCCAACCGAAACAGATTATTGCCGAAGTGATCGATACGGGCATGGGCATCACAAAAGAATATATACCCCATCTTTTCAGTATGTTTTCACAGGAGGATAACAGCTATTCAAGAATGTTCGAAGGAACGGGTTTGGGACTGGCTGTAGTGAAGAAATACTGTGAAATAAATGACGCCGAGATCGAAGTTGAAAGCGGAAAAGAACAAGGGACCAGATTTATTCTTACTTTTAAAAAGTAATGATAAATCTTAAGGCAAAAGTAATCCTTCGGGTAGTTAGCCGTATCAAGAATTCAATTGCTTATTTTATAGATTTCCGCCTTCATCGCCCCGATTTTCAGCCGCATTGACGAATCAAGCTTCTCTTTCCCGCCTTCCAGCAAATTCAGCAAAACGGAATTCCCGGATATAAGGCCGCTCGCGATTTTGAGGTCGGCTTGTGATTCCGAGTTGCCGCCGTTTACAATTATCATGAATTCTTCATTCCCTAAAATTCTGAAGTAAATGTAGATCTCTTTCACCGGGGGAAAATGGATAAGTTTTCCTTTTGAAAGAGCGGGGTGCGTTTTCCTCAGATCAATAAGGCGATGCAAAAAATCGTATATCTCATTCTCTTCTTTTGTTCTGCCCGAATGTGAAAAAGCATCCCGCTTATCTCCGGGAAACCCTCCGGGGAAGGGGAGCCTCAACTGGCCGTGATGATCGGTGCCGACCATCCCGATTTCGGAGCCGTAGAAAATCTGAGGAATTCCTCTTAATGTGAGGAGAATTGTATAAACAATTTTTACTTTGTCTCTATTTCCCTTCGCAAAATACATAACCCGGGGTGTATCGTGGTTATCCGCGAATGTTACAAGATTATCGGCATCCTTGTAGAGATAATCTTTTGCCAGCAGTTCGAAAATAGAGTAGAGGCCGGTTTCACCCGAAAGGTATTTAATAAGTATATCGCGCAGACCGAAATCTGTCATGGCCGGTAAATTCGTATTGAAGGATCTCGGCAGGAATGTGTCTTTCTGATAACCCGCCAGGAATGCGGGATCACCGGTCCATACCTCACCCACTATATTCAGCGACGGGTATTCTTCCATGATTGTTTTAGCCCAGCGAGCCATAAACTTTTGATTATTATAGGGATATGTGTCCTCGCGGATTCCGTCGAGTCCCGAATATTCCACCCACCACAATGTGTTTTCGATAATGTAGTTCGCTACGCGGGGATTCGACTCATTCAGATCGGGCATATGGTTAACGAACCATCCCCTTTCGATTTCATTAATGGTTGAGCTGTCAGCATAGGGATCGGTGAATTCCATCTTTTCATGGCGCGCGTCGAGGTGATTTTCGATTGTACCGTTGAGCCAATCCCGCATCGGGGGATTTTTAAGCCACGGATGATCGTCGCTGCAATGATTTGATACGTGGTCGAGAATTATTTTTAATCCGCGCGAGTGAGCCTCATCAACGAACTTTTTGTATAGCTCGTTGGTTCCGAGTCTGGGATCTATTTTATAAAAATCGGTTGCCGCGTAACCATGATATGAACGGAACGTGTTGTTCTCGGTAAGCGGGGTCGGCCAAATGGCTGTAAATCCGAAATCCTTTATATAATCGAGTTTGTCAATCATTCCCTGGATATCGCCTCCCGCTCTTCCTTCGCCCGGGATTCCGCTCATCGAATCCGAATAACCGGGTATTGAATCGTTCGATAGATCCCCGTTCGCAAACCTGTCGGGCATAACCAGGTAAATTAAATCCCCGTTCGAAAATCCTCGAAATCTATTTTTCTTAGATTCACGTTTCAGTAAGGGAAATCTCGCGACCGTTTCCACCTTTCCCCGTTTTAATATAAGATCATATATGCCCGGTTCGACGCCTTCAGGGATCTCGATCTCAATAAATGCATGATTCGGGTTATCGGTAGGGTCGATACGTTCAACTTTAATTTTTTCTCCGTTAAAACGGGCGGAAATGCCATCCAGGTTTTTACCATAGACCAGCAGTTGAATTTTATTGAGCTTCATGCCGGTCCACCAGTTGGGAGGTTCAATTTTATTGACGGTGATTTCCTGCGCATAGAGAATTGCTGTCAGAAAAATTAGTAATAAGGGGATTGAATTTTTTTTCATGGAATCGGCCTTTTTATTTAGAACAAAACGCTATTCAGCCCAAAAACAAAATTATTAGTCCCAAAGTAATTCAGCTTCCATGTGAATTCCAAACGCAAAGGAATGAGCGGATGACCAATTCCGAATCCCAACTCGTAGAAGGGATGTTTAAATTCTATAAGAGGCTGTTGAACACTTAAAGGCAATATCTCTTTGCTTCCGGGTGATATCCCGATGAGAGCGGCATTAAAATGCGCGGTTAACATCAGCTGCATATCAGTAAGAAACGAGATGTTCAAGAGTCTGAAAAATTCATCGCTAAAATTATGATGAAGCGACAGAATAACCGCACGATCTCCGAATACTTCTCCCATCGTCAAAGTCCGCATTGTGTACGACTGACTTATACTCTCAATATTTCCGGGTAATGCATAGAGCATCTGGTAAGGGACCGGTCCATCTGAATAGAGTCCGGTAAGAGTGAAACTCATTCCGGCCGATTTATACGTCCTCAGGTATCCATTGAGAGAAATTTTGTAGGATTGAAAATCCAAATTGCTTTTTAGAAAGCTGCTGTTGCTGAATATAGTTTCGCCGGTGAGATAGATATTCAGCGGGCCTTGCGAGCCCACCCTTCGTTTAAAATAGCCGTCCTCAATATTGTTCCTAAAGTCAAGCTGGAATCCGGCCGTAAGTGCATTAATTTTTGTTTCAAAGATCGTTTGATTCGGATTCAGTACTTTACTCTTGTTGAAAAACGAAAAATCGGAATTGTTAAAAGCGTTGTTGTCGGTTCGGTTTAAGTATCCTGCGTTAAGCCGCAATACGGGAAGCGCTTCTCCCGCGAGTCGCAGGGTCATCCCTTTTGTATAATAGTAATTGCGGAAATCATATTTGCCGAAGAGGCTTGTCAATGTGGATGTAAGTTTGTTGTACCTTATTGATTCATGGAAAAGATCCATAACCTTATCGAATGCGGTTACTGAAATTGAGCCGGTGCGGTATTCGCCGAGATAATAAGAGGTAGTAAAGTCGGTTTTGAACCTCTCGTCGGAGAATCCGTATGACAGATTGATATCGGAATTGAGCCGTTTATCGGCAGCGTCGGAAATGTCGGCGCCGAAATTTAATGTGTGTCCTTCAATCTTATTGAAGGAATAGATTCCGAGCGGGCCTGTAATTGACAAATTATCATTAATTGACAGAGACATTGCAAGGAGCGAGAAATTATCCCAGAATGAGCGCGGGACCGACTCGAGGCTGTCGATTCTCTTATATGCGTTTTTCTCCTCGGATGAGTTTGGAATTGTTTGAGTTGACTTCCAATATGTTGAATCTTTCGTATCCGCGTCCGGCATAACTTTTACAATAGTCATACCGAAAAAATCGTCTTCAATCGGATCATTGATTTTGTAATCGTAGAAGATCGTATTCAGTTCAAAGCCGAATTTAGCAATTCCGAGATAATTCCCGTCCGCGAAAATGCGGTAATCGATCGGCATATAAACTTCCTGTTCTGTATTTGCTCCCGGAAGTTCGAAAGGTGTAAACTGCTGAAAAATGTTAATCCGGTCGAAAAGCTTTCCGGGGTTTGCCGCCGGGTTCAGATCCACGTCTACTTTTACAAGGGCGAAGGATTTATCGGCAATGAATATTTTCCCTTTGAAACCGGGATTGGTTCTCTTTAAGGGTTCAATACGTATCCGAAATACATTCTGTTTGTCCAGAGCCAGAGTATCTTCGATGAAGAAGTCGTAGTAATCAATTGCCTCCTCGGATATAGGGCTTGGAATCTGACGATTCAGGAAGAGGATATCGTCGGAATAAAAATTCTGAATTATCCTGCCTCCCGTCAATGTATTTATTGTAGCCGGGGTATTTGCGCTCTGTTTGCGCGCGATTATCTCATCTTTATACTTGTCAGGTTTCTTAAAGTAGCTCTTGCTCGAATTCTCAATCAACCCGGTTATTTTTAATCGGGCAGTGTCTTTGGCCGCGATCGATAAATTAATGCCCTCAGAGCGTGTGGATAGATCTTTTGTGGTTTTGATCAATCCTTTTGTATACGACCGGAACTCATAGGAATTTAATTTTTCATTGCGCAGCCGTTTATAGGCAATGGCCTTCCTGATAATTTCCAATGCCGGGTTCTCACCCGGGAGTACTGTTATTTCAGACATCCGGACCGGGAGCTGTTCGAGCGTGAAATTGACGTTTTTATTGAATGTCAGGTTAACCGAAACAGTATCGGTTTTGTATCCTATAAAAGACGCCGCCAGCCTGTAATTCCCCGGTTTCAGTTTTAGCTCGTATACTCCCTCAATACTTGAAGTCGTACCTGTTGACGTACCCAAAATCCTGATATTGGCATAGATTAATTTTGTCGAATTTGCTTTATCCGACACAGTTCCGGTTAAAATAAATTGTTGTGCTGTCGTAATCGACGAAATAATAAGCAGTCCTAAAAGAATAGAGCCTCTATTCATCTATATATTCCTGTATTGTTGCTAAAATTAAACGCCCTGAATAAATATCGGTTGGAAATGACCCGAATTAGCCTCTTCAACAAAGATAAAACATAAATGTTTCTCATAAAAGACTGAATATCAGTAGCCACAGGAATTCATTACAAAACTTTTCAATCATTATGGATGTTAAAGGAATAAATCGGATTATTTTATGAAAAACATTGTTATTACCGGCGCGACCGGTTTTATAGGTAAAAAAGTTACAAACTCGCTGATTGCCCGGGGTGATAAGGTAACGGTCTTTACACGTTCGGTCGAAAAAGCGGAGAAGATCTTTCCAGGTGCCGAGAATTTGATTATTTGGAACCAGGGCGCCGAAAGCGGGTCCTTCTCTTTTGAATCGATAGACGCGGTGATTCATCTCGCGGGTGAAAATGTGATGGGCCGGCGATGGTCGGAGCAACATAAAAAAAATCTGCTTGCCAGCCGGGTTAGCGGTACAAGAGAATTAACCGAAGCGCTGGAAAAAGCAAAAAATAAACCGGAAGTATTTATTTCCGCATCCGCGGTAGGTTATTATGGGAATTCCGAAGAAGCCGTGGATGAATATTCTCCCCCGGGGAATGATTTTCTGGCCGGTGTAGTGAAATCGTGGGAAGATGAGACCAAAAGAGTCGATCCGATGAAGATCAGGAGAGTTAACATAAGGATAGGACTTGTATTAGACGGTAAAGAAGGCACCCTGGCAAAGATGATAGTTCCATTCAGATACTTTATCGGTGGACCCCTGGGATCCGGTAAACAATGGTTCCCATGGATTCATATCGATGATCTGGTCGGTCTTTTTCTTTTCGCGCTTGATAACGGAAATATGAGCGGAATAATAAACGGAGTTTCTCCTAATCCGGTTCGCATGGATCAGTTTTGCAATATGCTGGGGAAAGTGCTTCATAGACCTTCGCTATTCAGAATTCCGGCATTCTTGCTGAGACTGGTTTTAGGAGAAGCCGCTGATGTGATACTAAGCGGGGCTCAGGTTATTCCGAAAAGAACTCTTGCTGCGGGTTATAAATTCAGATTCGAAAGTGTTTCCGGCGCCTTAAATGATCTGCTGGTTTGAGTTATTCAAACCATGAAACAATTTCATAAGATCCGCATCCCGGAAAAGCCGGAGGGTAGGAAGTCAGCAGTCTGGTGTCATACCTGTACCTTTTGCTGAAACCATTGCTGATTGAGCCATTACCACCGATTACACCTACCGCTCCTCTTGTTTTCTGAGTTATTCCGCCGTAGAGATCAATAAAACCCGCCGAGGGCCGGGTGTTGTAGTTCTGGGCGCCGAATGAACCTGTCTGGCAATAGATTGACGCCTGGATCTTTATGCCGCCCGAGTTATTGTTTGTATTATCAGTAATCCACACGTTGTCCAAGGCAACAATTCCGAGCATGTCGGTGGAAGCGCTGTTTGTTTGCGGGTTTGTATTATAGACAAGGTCGTTCTCCAGGTAAAAACTTCCCTGGTTACCGCTTGTTCCGTCGGCGACAATTGAATATCTCCCTTTTACCGTACCGGAGACATGAACCTCTGCGTTATGGAAATAAACAACTCCTGTGGGGGCGAATGTGGATAATAGTTTATACGTATATGACCCGGAAGTGCTGTAACGGTATCTGACGCTGTCTCCCCTGAACTCAAAATAGACAAGGCTATGTCCGGAAATTGTCGAACCCGCGGTTGCCTGACCGGAGACGTGCTGCACGCCGGTGTCGGGTATAACAATGTTTACATGTGAATCCAGAGAACCGAAAAATTGAGGATGATCGTTTGATCCGTTCGCTTTATTAATGGTTGACCCGTAAGACACGTCATTCATAAAGACCGGATTGCCGTTGATGTTCAAATTATCGTTAGTATGCATTGGTCCCCAAATCGTATCTTTTGTTGTCCAGTAAATTGTGCCGCCCTCATTATCGGAGAAATAGGCAAATTTTGAGAATAAGCTCGGTTGAAGAATGATTTTCACCGTAGAAGAATAGGTGGTTCCGTCACTAAGCGTCATGGTTCCGGTAGAAACTAATTTCTTGATATTCCTATAACTATCTATCGTTACAAGAGAGTCGACGATTGTTCCGCCGTCGAAAGAAAATTGGATAGTTTTATCCGTGACCGACGCGTTTTTCCACAACCGGTTGTTGATTATATTTACTCCCGCGTTTGCCATATACCGGGTTTTTGCGGCGAAGTAATACTTTGCATAATTATCGATTGTACTATTTGCCACCCGGTTGAAACTTACGCCGGAAACCATGAATATCATGCTGAAGCCCAAGACAAGTATAAGCGATCCTTTCCCGAACATTTCTTCTTTTCCTTATCTCTTTTTTAAGTTATGTAACGAGAATCTTACCTGTCTCCACATCGCCCGTTTGTCGTAAGTGTAATTATTGGCATAAGCGTACGGATTCTCAACCGCGACATCGATCTTGATAGAAACGATGCCGAACGGCGCAACTGAAGGGAGGGGATTGGTTGCTGTACCCAATTGATTACCGAAAACATCGTAATAAGTCAGTTTGAACCTAGTAACACCGAGACTTGCTCCTTTAGCCGCGTCATGATTTACAACCCTGTATAAAATACGGTCGTTCGGATTAGGCGTTGCGGTAAGTTCTGAAGTGGGACCTAAATAATACTTAACCGTATCGATGACCCCGTCGCCGTATTGTTGATCGCTAACGGGTGTTGTTTTCACAGGGAGATCCGTCTGGAATGTTATGCTGCTTGAATCGGCATGAATGATCGCGGTGGATTGCGGAATTAAATTCGTTCTGCTGGCAGTATAACCGATTTTACGGAAATCGTACTCGATAAGCTGTATGACTTCAACCAGATTCTGCTGAACTATTCTCTCGCCGCCGAAATCGTAGTTATTCTGAATAGCCGATTGATTCATATTCAGAAGAATAATCAGAAGGAATCCTCCGACTACGGTTGAGCCAAGTATGTCGAGCATTGTTGTAAAGCCCATTACGGTTCCTTATGGAAAATACCAGTAGCTGTATACGGTTGACAATTTTACAGTATCGGTTTTACCCGTGTACGGGTCAGAAAGATCGGTAGAATAAACAAACAGTCTCATCCGTTTGTGCCATGTTTGTGTTGTCGATACAACGTCGGGGTTTGTTGATGTAACATAGTCCACTTTGCAAAGAGTCTTAAAAATAACCATCTTGCCGGTGACCCCCTCCACTTTAATTGTGTCCAGTTTAGGAGTAGTTCTATAACAGTTGTAGTCGTCAAAATCGTCGAATGCCGCGGGATTGCTTGCCGACTCTCCGGCATCAAGCCCAAGTGCTGAACTTGCCACGCATTTGGTTGAATCCGTAATAGCTCCGCCGGCGGCTGTTACTTCATCGAAGCGAAGGCTGAGCGCGTCTTCCATTATCGATGTTCCGACGGATATTGCCATAACATTATACCGGCTGCTCACCATTACATTGGTCGTCGATAAAAGGCCCCTGTTGACGTTAAGTATAGTCATTGACAGCAGAAACATAGCCAGGATAGTCATCGTCATTTGACCAGTATTCATTTATTTCTCCAACGTTGCACCCATAAGGTATGAAAAAAAGAAAATTATATCATCATCTTTTTTAATGAATGCTCTTAACATCGAAATATTAACATTAGTTCATTTGGCGATAATATGTTGCATATTTGATTATTTTTTATACTAAACACTGTTCCCGTCTTTGCCGGGGAAAAATAATTTTCAAAGTTCTTATATTAAACCCTGAAAATCAGGAATAGATATAAAAAATGGATCCAATTAATATTATTGCCGTGCTTAACCTTTTTGTCTCAATGAGCGCTAATTATGCGGGCGCGCGTAAAGGTCTTAAAACCAGTATTACCAAAGTTATAGAGAGGCCGGTCTCATTTCTTCAAAAGGCTCCGCCGAATATTTCAGCGCTTATTCTGATAATCATAATATTGGCTGTTTTTGATGCCGGAACGCTCCAGTCGCAGTATGGTATTCTCCTGATGCCATACAGGATTGCGGGATTGATCCTGTTTATTGTCTTTTCATGGTTGCAGGTCTGGTCGTATAAATCGCTTGGCAGGAATTATGCTCCCGACGTTGTAATACTAAAAGAACACGCGTTGTATACCAATGGGATATACCGCATCATCAGGCATCCGCAGTACCTTTGCCAGATCTTAAGTGATTTCGGTGCCGCGGTCGCGCTTTTAAGTTACATCGCGCTTCCCCTGATTCTGTTTGTTGAACTTCCTTTGCTTATAATGAGGGCTTCTCTGGAGGATAAAATGCTTGCCAAACATTTCGGAGATGAGTTTATGAGATATAAAAAGAATAGCGGTTTCATGATCCCATTCATAGGGTGACCATTTATGAAAGCATCTTTAATCATTTTTCTTCTCTTCATATTTGTTTACCCGTCTTTTCCCCAAAGGTTGTATAAGATATCCGTTGCGACGAAAGATACGAAGGAAACCCTTTCCTATGTAGCTAAGAACGGAATCGATTTTATTTCGGCAAAAGAGACGGCAAAAATCCTTTGGGCCGGTTATTATTACAACTCTTCCGCTGAAAAGCTAGAGATCAAATTCAGCGATTATTCAATTAAGTTTACGGCCAAGAACCAGTTCATTATTATCACGCGGAAATCCGATCTCCGGCAGTCGGTGCTTCAAATTCCCGTTGCCTCTCTCTCATTAAACGGCGATGTTTATTTTCCGTTAATCTATTGCCTCGATTATTTGAATCTCTGCTACGGTAAAAAACTTCTCTATGATCCGGCCACGAAAAATCTCAAGGTTACCGATGAAGCTGATAACCGTGCCGGCTTTCCGGTGAATAATCAAACCGTTGATACCAAGCCGAAAATTCAGCAGCGCTCTCCGGGCAAATATGATATCTACGAGGTGACGGTTGAGGATAAATCCAATGGTTCTCTTATCCGGCTCAGGACAAACCGTCAAATCGCTATTCCGAAACACTCGATTAATAAAGAGACCCTTTTTGTCTTTCTTTCCGGAGTGAGTATTGATCCTGTGATTGAGAAGCTGGCCCCCTCTTCGGAGCTCGTTAAAGAGATCAAGATCAATTCGATTTCCGCGAATAATATACAGCTTGAATTTACATTGAGTGAGGAACGCTCGTCTTCGGAGGTTTTAATAGATCCCGAAAGCACGGATCTTCTGATCATTATCCGGAACAATCTGTTTGATGCGGGATCAAGGAATCTTGAGAATGCAAAGTCAAAATGGACTTTTGACGCGGTTGTAATTGATGCGGGACACGGTGGAAAAGATCCCGGCGCGATTGGTGTCACAGGGATTCGGGAGAAAGATATTAATCTGGGCATTGCGCTTAAGCTCGGTAGACTGATTGAACAAAATCAGCCGGAAGTAAAAGTGATTTACACCCGTAAAACGGATGAATTTATAGAACTTTACAAACGCGGGAAAATAGCAAACGAAAACAATGGCAAACTGTTTATTTCGATTCACTGCAATTCCACCGAACAGAAGGATATCAGTAACCGCGGTTTTGAGGTTTATCTTCTGCGTCCAGGAAGAACCAGGCAGGCGATCCAGATAGCGGAATTCGAAAACAGTGTTATTAAATATGAGGAGAATTCCGAACGGTATCAGAAACTTAATGATGAGAATTTCATACTTGTGAGTATGGCTCATTCACAATTTATGCGCTACTCGGAAAAATTTTCCGATCTCCTTAATCAGAACTGGAAAAAAGAGGTCGCGGTTCCGTCTCTCGGAATTAAACAGGCGGGATTTTATGTCCTTGTCGGAGCGTCGATGCCGGGCGTTCTGATCGAAAGCGGATTTCTTTCAAATCGAAAAGACGAAGCTTTTCTCGCAAGCCAAACTGGACAAAAAGAAATTGCCGGGGCAATTCTTAATACCATAAAACAGTATATGGATTTTTACAGCAAGGATGTGCAGAACGCTAAATAAGTTGTTAATAAAAAGAAGACACACTAATTTTACATTAATACTTCTAAATGAAAGGTCTTATTGAATGACTAATGCTCAAAAATGGATATCTGCTTTTCTGGGTTTATTTCTGGTCCTTTTTCTCCTGGAAAGAATAACCAAGAAGGAAGAGCCTGCATTAGCCCCGGAGAGAGGACAAATGCCGGGTCAGACATCTCAGGCCGCGGGTGAAGCCGGCGGCTTATCGCTTGTCGAATCGAGCGGATGTGTCTCCTGCCACGGCGAAAAACTCCAGGGTACAAGAATAGCTCCCCCGCTCGCAAATCTTAAAGAACACTGGACCCGCGACGGATTGATTAATTATTTGCGCAATCCAGAATCTTACGGCGGCGATAAAAGATTCGACGAATACCGTCAAAAATATAAAAATGTTATTATGCCCTCATTTAATAATATCGACGTGAAAGATCTGGGAAAGATGGCTGAGTATCTTTTAACCCGCTGAAGCGGTATAACCGGAAATATTTTAAAAGGAAAAGGGAGGCTCGCGGCCTCCCTTTTCCTTTTGACCACGGAATTATTTATGCTTTATCGGCACTGCCGAGAACACTAACAATTTTATGTTTGTAGAGCACTTTAAGGGCATCTCGAGCCGGACCCAGGTATTTACGCGGATCGAATTCAGCCGGACTATCATTAAACACTTTTCTTATCGCTGCGGTCATTGCGAGGCGTCCATCTGAATCGATGTTAACTTTGCATACCGCGGATGCCGCCGCACGACGGAGCTGTTCTTCAGGAATTCCGACTGCGTCTTTGAGTTTTCCGCCGTTGGAGTTGATTATCTTCACCAATTCAGCCGGTACCGATGATGCTCCGTGCAGAACGATAGGGAACCCGGGGATTCTCTTTTCGCATTCTTCAAGAATGTCGAAGCGGAGCGGGGGTGGAACAAGTATTCCCTCCGCGTTTCGCGTGCATTGAGCGGGTGTGAATTTGTTGGCTCCGTGCGAAGTACCGATTGAGATCGCGAGTGAATCGACTCCGGTCTTCTTCACAAAGTCTTCCACTTCTTCGGGTTTGGTATAATGTGTAACTGCGCTCGAAACCTCATCCTCGATCCCGGCTAAAACACCAAGTTCGCCTTCAACTGAAACATCGTATTTATGCGCGTATTCAACTACCTTAGCTGTCAGTTCGACATTCTTATCATAAGGAAGATGTGAACCGTCGATCATTACCGATGAGAAGCCAGATTCGATGCATGATTGACAGAGTTCGAATGTATCGCCGTGATCGAGATGGAGAACAATCGGGATCGCATATCCGAGTTCCTTGGCGTAATCGACCGCTCCTTTTGCAAGGTGCTTTAAGAGTGTTTGGTTGGCGTATTTGCGTGCGCCGCTGGAAACCTGGAGAATAACAGGTGATTTGGTTTCAACGCATGCGCCGATTATTGCCTGTAATTGTTCGAGGTTGTTAAAATTAAAAGCCGGAATTGCATATCCGCCTTTTACAGCCTTCTGAAAAAGGTTTTTGGAATTAACCAGTCCCAGTTCTTTGTAAGTAATCATATCTCTCGCCGTGTTTGTTAAATGAAAATCAATATTTCGTTATTAAGTATATAAAAATAACCATTCTTATCAAAAAATGGGAGATCTATTTATATAGTCTAAGTTCTTTTCAGATAAGATTAAAATGCTTACCATACGTCGAAATAGGCTGCTACCCCGATATGGATTGTAAGTAGATCTGTTTTCGATTTTTTCGGAAAATAATAGACTCTCGAATCGGCAGGATTAATGACTATACCGTTTTGGGTAAGATATTCTGCCTCCGATCCATACATATAGCGTGCTTTAATATCGAGATAAAGTGTTTTTACATCGCCCAAATCATGGCCGATCCTGAAGAGGATTCCTCCTCCGGCTCCGTAGCTCCATGAGAAGTCGTCGTAATTGGTGGTTGTAGCGATCGGTTCGCTTTGGTAGTCGCTCTTTATATCGGTTGATGTAAAGATATAAGCGCCTCCGAATAATCCTTCAATATACGGACGTACGGTTCCGCTGAAAGGACTGATCTGAAACAGGACGTGCAGATTGGCTATATTATTTGAGCGGGTTACATCGACGGCAACATCGGGAATTGTCTCGCTGAACGGCCGGCGGTCTGTGCGCGATCCGTAGATCATGTATCCGAAATCCAATCCAACAGTAAAAGGAAGTAGTTTAGACGGAGCCCATAATGTTCCGTAGAGTTGGAATCCGAAACCGAGATTGTCAACATATTGTCTGAATTCACCCTGCGGCGATCCGACTAAAAGTGAGCCGCCCGCCGTTTGACCCATCATCATCGTTGAGAATGTTAACACAATGATCATAATTAAATATCTGCTTTTCATTTCAACTCCGTTTATTAAAAGGATATTTCTTTCTTGTACGCTATGCGAAGGAGTCGTGTGAATTCGTCAAAAGGTATTTCCGTGGCGCCGAACATCTTCAAATGATTTGTCTGATATTGAACATCGAGGAGGACGAATCCGCGTTCATTAAGCCGTTCAATCAGTTTTATGAGGGCCGACTTCGATGCCTGGGTTTTATTCGAGAACATCGATTCGCCGAAGAATGCACCCCTGTAAGTAACTCCGTAGAGTCCGCCTACAAGCTGATTATTCTCATACACTTCCACGGAATGAAGATGTCCGGCATTGCACAGACCCTCGTAGGCTTCGATGAGAGAAGAAGAGATCCATGTTGTTTCGCGTTGGGAGCATTGCCTAATGACGTTCATTGTTTCGGTGTCAAACCGGAATTCGAGAGGTGCAGTTTTTAAATATTTTCCGAGGGAGCGTGGTATGTTAAAATCCTTCAAAGGTATAACGGTTCTGATCTCGGGCATATACCAGTCGACCTGCCCCGATTCGTCGGCCATTGGAAATGCGCCCCGGGCATAGAGAAGAATCATATTTTCGGGTTCGAGCATCCGGCTCTCGATACCGTTCCTTTTTTTATTCATGCGCCTTTACTTCGAAAACAATTATATCGTATCCTTTCTTCGTTTCGAGTGCGGCATAAACAACGCCGAGAAGAACGAAAATCATTCCAAGGAGAAAAGAGCTTAGAATAAAAAAATTGAGCTTGCCGATTGAAAGAACGGATGATACGCCGAGAAGAAGAGAAGTAAGGATAAAGAGTGCTACGGCGATCGTATATGAGAGTACTGAATTTCTTACCAGCCTCGCGCGGTAAACAAGTTCCTTGATCTGGACAATGGTGCTTTTGAGGCGCACATTTTCCTCCGTAGTATGCTCGAGTCCGCCGACCTTGATCATCAGGTGCCGTTTCTCTTCGTTCAGAAGGCGGATTCTATTGACAACCAGTGAATATTTGTTGTTGATTCCGAGAAGAAGAAGCCCACACGCGCTGATCATAACCGCGGGCGCGACCATCAATCCGATAATCTGAATGGCGTTTAATGTAAATTCTTTGAATAGATCCATATTGTCACCAAAGTAAAGTTTTATTCTTCCGACATGAATGGATACCGGTAATCCTTAGGCGGAATAAAATTCTCTTTAATTGTGCGTGCCGACACCCATCTGATTAAATTCAAGTGGCTTCCGGCTTTATCGTTTGTTCCGCTTGCGCGGGCTCCGCCAAAGGGCTGCTGACCGACAACCGCGCCAGTCGGCTTATCGTTTATATAAAAGTTTCCGGCAGCGTTCACAAGTATCTTATTTGCCGTTTCTATAGCGTACCTATCCTGCGCGAAGATAGCGCCGGTTAGTGAATATGGCGAGGTTTGATCGCAAATGCGTAGAGTTTCTTCGTATTTATGATCGTCATAAACGAACAGAGTCAGCACCGGTCCGAATATCTCCTCTACCATCGTCTTGAATTTCGGGTCTGATGTTTCGATAATTGTCGGCTCAATAAAGTATCCTTTTGAATCGTCGAAACCGCCGCCGGAAATAATTGTCGCTTCGCTTGAAGACACGGCTAATTTGATATAACCGGTAATAGATTCGAATGCGTTTTTATCAATAACGGCATTCATGAAGTTTGAAAAATCGTGAACATCGCCCATCTTTACCGTTTTAAGCTCTTCTACAATAAAGTCCTTCAATCCCGGCCAAATCGATTTTGGAATATACGCCCGTGAGGCGGCAGAGCATTTCTGACCCTGGAATTCGAATGCGCCGCGGATGATTGCTGTACCAAGGGCTTTCAGATCGGCGCTGGCGTGGGCGAAGATAAAATCCTTGCCGCCGGTTTCGCCTACAATTCTGGGATAGGATTTATATTTAGAAAGATTTGAGGCCATAGTTTTCCACATATTATGAAATGTCGCGGTGCTTCCGGTGAAATGAACCCCTGCGAAATGTTCCGATTCCATAACGGGGCTGCCCACTTTAGCTCCCGAACCGGGAATAAAATTTATCACGCCTTCGGGGAGACCGGCTGCTTCAAGGAGCTTAATTATCCAATAACCGGAATAGACGGCACTTGATGCCGGCTTTAGGAGGGCTACGTTACCCATTAATGAGGGCGATGTGGGGAGGTTTCCGCAGATCGAAGTGAAATTGAAAGGTGCCACGGCGAAAACAAATCCCTCAAGAGCACGGTATTCGAGCCGGTTCCAGCTTCCGAATGGAGAATGGATCGGTTGCTCCTCATAGAGTTTCATGGCGTAGTAAGAATTGAACCTGAAAAAATCGGCGAGTTCGGCTGCCGAATCGATTTCCGCCTGAAACGCGTTTTTACTCTGCGCCAACATTGTCGCCGCGTTTAATGTATAACGCCAATCAGTCAGAGTGAGAAGATCGGCGGCTTTAAGGAAAACGGATGCCCGGTCGAACCAGTTCATGCGCGACCATGATTTATGCGCCTCGATTGCCGAATCGATTGCCAATTTAACTTCTTTTGTTCCGACTTTATGATATTTTCCTATTACTGTTTTGTGATTGTGCGGCAATATGCAGTTGCCGGTATCACCGGTTCTGATCTCTTTTCCGCCGATAATCGCCGGAATGTCGATCTCCTGCGATTGAAGCTCTTCGAGCCTGGCCTTTAATGCAGATCTTTCCGGTGTACCCGGAGCATAGCTCCTCAGCGGTTCATTTGGCGGGGTGGGAATATTAAATTTAGCATTTGACATGTCATTACCTTTTTTGTTTCTAAAGGGGAAATATTGTTTAGTGAAAATTAGGAAAATAATTCGCTGGGTTCACAAATAAAATGCATGAAAACAAGGGTTAGGGATTAGTTTTTAGGGGTTAGTTAATCTAATTCTTAACCTCATGTTATTTTTTATTTCAATGTTTCTTTCAGGGCCGCGATGCAGTAATCAATCATTTTTTCTTTTGAATTATAACCCATCAATCCGATACGCCAAATCTTGCCTGAAAGCTCCCCGAGTCCCGACCCGATTTCAAGATTATGTTTGCTTAGAAGTTCGCTTCTGACTTTTGCGTCATCGACGTCTTCCGGAATTCTGATCGTAATAAGGTTAGGGATTCTTTCGTCGGCGGGTACAAATGGATTGAGCCCGATTCCTTTTAATTTATCGATAAACCGTGCGCTGTTTTCTTTATGCCGGCGCCATGAGTTTTCAATTCCTTCTTCTTTGAGCAGGAGAAGGGCTTCATGGAGTCCGTAAAACTGATTACTTGGCGCGGTGTGATGATAAATTCTTTTTGTTCCGCCGCTCCAGTAACCAAGAAGGAGATTAAAATCATTGAACCAGCTTTTAATTTCTGTCTTTCTATTCCGGATATGGTAGAGGGCTTTTTCACTGAATGTGACGGGAGACATCCCCGCAACGCAGGATAATCCTTTTTGAGAGCATGAATAAACAGCATCCAGACCCCATTTATCCGTCTCCACTTCCGATGCGCCGAGGGACGTAACCGTGTCGGCCAGGGTGAAGCAATTATTCCGGCGGGCAATTGCCGCGAGTTCTTGAATATTTGAAAGCGCCCCGGTTGAAGTCTCCGCGTGAACAAAAGCGACAGTTTTAACATCCTTATTTGCTTTCAGCGTATCTTCAAGTTTCTGAGGATCAATTGCCCGTCCCCACGTTCCATTAACCGGTACGACTACTCCCCCTGTTTTTTCAACAATCCTGATCATCCTGTTGCCGAAATATCCGCCCGAACAGACGGCCACTTTGTCGCCCGGTTCAATCAAATTGACCAGGCATGCTTCCATGCCGAGGGAGCCGGGCCCGGAAAGGACGAATGTGCTGTCGCTCTCCGTTCTGAATGTGTATTTCAGAAGCGATTTAATTTCATCCATCAGCTCGATGAATTGGGGATCGAGATGTCCGAGTGTAGGTTTCGAAACCGCTTCCAGGACTTTCGGATGAACG
>Ga0182021_10002908_pt1 | contig 20149 bp, 24 predicted proteins | sample 612E3MmetaG_FD_120493 | JGI IMG/M metagenome (GOLD analysis project Ga0182021, IMG submission 120493) | Permafrost microbial communities from Stordalen Mire, Sweden - 612E3M metaG (Illumina Assembly) | ecosystem: Environmental > Terrestrial > Soil > Wetlands > Permafrost | place: Sweden... | reverse complement strand
TACCGGGAGGACTTTGAATCCGGGGACGGTGGCTGGCAAGGAGCGGGATTTGTCCGAGTCCAGAATATCCTGCCGCAAACTTACCGTCTGGCACTCATCACGCATGCCACCGGCGGAACCAGCGTGAAAATCCTGCCTGTCAATGCTGATGAGACTGCCCAGATCCCTGTCAATATTGGCAGCGACGGTGTGCAGGATGTTGTGCTGGTGGTCACCGCGACCACGCGCATCACCCTTGAAGAGGCACCCTACCAATTTTCGATCCATTAATTTGAGGGAGGTTCCCTTGTCCAATGCACCCAGGTCCGAGATCCTGAAAATTGCCGCCATGGTTGAATACCAGGGTGGGGCCGTTGTCTCACGACAGATTACCAAGTCAGAAGGGGGAAACGTCACACTTTTCGCCTTTGACTTGGGTCAGGAATTGAGCGAGCACACGGCTCCCTATGATGCCCTGCTCCATGTGCTGGACGGAGAAGCGGAGATCACAATCTCAGGCAGGCAATTCCTTTTAAGAACCGGCGAGGCGATCATCATGCCTGCCTCCGAATCCCACGCGGTGAAAGCCACCCATCAGTTCAAGATGCTCCTGACGATGATCAAAGCCTAGACTGTTCCAGGCGAGGGTCCCTTCCATTGGTTCCAGGATATGGTTATGATACCCAAGATCAAGGTCGCCATTCTCGAAGATCACCTCAGCATCATTGATGGCTACCTGTACCGATTATCCAGGATACCTGAGATAGAGGTCGTGGCGACCGGGACGTATGGGGAGGAACTCCAACCCATGCTGAAGGCACATTTGGTCGATGTGCTGCTCCTGGATATCAATCTGCCGACTTCCCTGGAAAATAATAACCCTTTTCCAATTTTATTCGCCATCCCCCGCCTGCAGCAGCAGTTCCCCGACCTCAACATCCTGGTCATCACCATGCTCAACCAACATTCCCTGATCGAGGCGCTGGTGGATGCGGGAGTCAGCGGGTATATTCTCAAGGATGATCAAGGCTCGATCCAGGAACTGGGAAAGATCGTCACAATGGTCGCGTCTGGAGGGGTATATTTCAGCCAGGCTGCCTATCGCGATCTGCGCGGCGTTACGAGCAGACCGCTTTTGACCCATAGGCAGTTGGAAGCCTTATCATTATGCGCTTCCTACCCGGATAATGCTACAATCGAACTCTCGAAACAACTTGGCATATCCAGTTCAACTCTGCGTAACTTGCTATCAAGTGCTTATCTCCGACTGGGAGTGCGGACGCGCGCCGCAGCGATCGCGAAAGCGCGGCAACTTGGTTTGATCCCGACAGGCCAACCTTATTCTGATCGAAGCCTGGAAGAGGGGTAAATATAGGTTGTTTTTAGGTTATTAAATAGAGGAGCAATACGAATCAGTACAATTGTCTATACAAAATAATACGTCTGCCCATTCACCCCATGATCTTTGAACGGTATGATAAGAGTGAATGTAATTGCTTCAAGTTCCACCGCTGAAACGCCTCAGGGCAGCGTTTCTCGATAAGAACTAGGCCTGCCACATATTTTGTGGCAGGCCTAGTTCATTTATTAAGTAATCTCTTTCAGGCGGTTTTCCCGCTAGTGTTAATTAATTCATCACTCGGGTTGCACCTAATGCGAGGAGCGCCGGGGGCTAACTGGTAGAAAAATCAAATATGGATCGGCATTCCCTCGCTGACATGGGCCACTTCCATCAACACCTCGGAGAGGGTAGGGTGGGCATGGACGTTGTGCCCGATCTCGGCCATGGTCAATTCCATATTATGGGCAAGGGTCAATTCGGGCAAAAGTTCGGTGACTTCCGGACCCACCAGTGTGGCGCCCAGAATCTCGCCGTATTTTTCGTCCACCACGACCTTAACCCAGCCGGAATAATCACCCAACCCAAGCGCCTTGCCATTAGCCTGAAAGGGGAAACGTCCCACCTTGATCGTGTGGCCACGTTCCCTGGCCTGCAGTTCGGACAGACCAAATGAAGCCACCTGCGGCTGGCAGTAAGTAGCACGCGGCATGAACTCATATTCCAGAATAGCTGTTTCCACTCCGGCAATATTCTCGGCACAGACGATCCCCTGTGCCGTGCCAACGTGCGCCAGCATCAACTTCCCGGTCACATCACCTACGGCCCACACGCCCGGGACGGTGGTTGCCATACGATCATCAATCTCTATGAAGCCGCGCTCCGATACCTTGAGAGCCAGTTCTTCCAGACCCAACCCTTTAGAATTGGGTTTGAAACCGATTGCTACCAATGCCTGTTCAGCCTCGAGAACTTTCGTTTCACTCCCCGCAGACAACGTGACCCTGACCCCGGTTCCGGTCGTCTCGAGGGCTTCGACCCGGTGACCAGCCAGGACCTTGACACCGCGCTTTGTATATGCTTTGGTCACTTCGGTAGCAGCCTCCTCATCTTCCAACGGCAGTACATGGGGTAACATTTCTACAACGGTTAAAGCTACCCCATAGGAGTTCCAAATAGTGGCGAATTCCATCCCGATCGCACCCGCACCGATAATGATGGCCGACTCGGGTAGTTTCTCCTGCAGGATGGCTTCCAGATAAGTGACAACCTTCACTCCGTCCACCTTCCATGCTGCGGGGACTGCTGAACTGGCCCCTGTTGCGATGATAATATTTTTTGCAGCCAATTCGGTCGCTTTGCCCTCTTGATCAGTCACGGAAACGGTTCCGGGGGAGGTCAGCCTGGCAGTCCCCATATGGACGGTAATGTTGTTCTTTCTCATCAGGAAACCCACACCCTTGACCAGCCGCTCTGATACCTGGCGGGAGCGTTCGACCGCGGCTGGATAGTCCAATTTAAGATTATCAAATGCAAAACCAAAATCCTTGCCGCGTTCGCGCAGGATGTGGGCGATCTCGGCATTCCTTAACAGCGCCTTGGATGGAATGCAGCCCACATTCAGACAAACACCGCCAAGCCACTGTTTATCCACTATGGCGGTCTTTTGCCCGAGCTGGGCGGCACGGATCGCGGCCACGTAACCAGCAGGCCCGGCTCCGATAACAACTACATCATAGGTTTGAGACATTCCTACCTCCAGTATCTATTTATCAATCCAGTTCCCTATTATATCAATTCATCCGGTTGTGGGATTGGATTTATACCGCTTATGACCTACGATCGGCAGCCACGGAACATGCTCACGCTGGTATGCTGGTCAACCAGTTGGTCGAGGACTGGATTTGACCGGGAAACTGAGCCCGTCCGGGAACATCAGACATATGACCCAACTGACTGACCGGGGGACAATACGAACCGGATGGAATGGCATGACTTGGGGACCGATGGATTTCATGACTCACTACCCAGATATTTCTGGCTGGACCGGTAGGAGGAGCCAGTGCGATTGATGATTGCGTTCACTGGCGGGAACAGGTCAGACTCAAGCGGGACAGCTGAAATGCCGTCCCGCTTGATCACTCGATTGCAGGTGCTTTTTTTAGGTATGGTCAATGTGCAAATTCAGCGTTGGGATTCCGACGGAATCATGCCACGTGTAGATCGAACACGCGGCGGAAATGGTAACCATAAATTGCGAAAGTGATCGCTAAAGGGAACAGGCGCGGTCTGCGGAAAAGGGTCCATACAATCAGGCCCCAGTACTGAATCCGTTCCTTTCCCAGGATACCCAGACGAAGCACTGAGCGAAAAAAAGCCCGGATGTACTCGCCGTTGATCGGGATGGTGATCTCAGGCGCTTTGTATTCCCTCAGGAACGTTTTTACCCTGGCATAATAATTTTTAGGGGTGTAGAGGAACTTGACCACATCCCGATACCCATTTTGCAGGGTCTCGATATTCATCACCGGGATGATGTTTGTCGAGCCATCCACATTATCCCCTGAAGATGAACCGTCCAGACGATTCTCGCGTTTCATGCGCTCAAAAAGCCGGGTACCGGCAGGGGCCTGCAGCAGTCCGACCATCGCGGTCACAATGCCGCTTTTCTGAATGAAATCGATCTGCCGCTGGAACGTGGTGGGGGTATCGCTATCGAACCCGATGATGAATCCGCCCTGCACTTGTAAGCCCGCGTGCTGGATGCGTTTGACGTCGGACACCAGGTCGCGGTGCAGGTTCTGTTTCTTGTTACACTCGGCCAGACTGTATTCATCCGGTGTTTCGACACCGATGAACACAGTATCGAAACCTGCCTTGACCAGCGAATTCATCAGGTCCTCATCGTCAGCGACATTGATGGAGATCTCCGTGTTGAAAGGCATCCCCTTTTTGCCTTTTCGCCATTCAAGCAAGGCCGGTAATAATTCGTCCTTGAGTTGTTTTTTATTACCGATGAGATTGTCGTCGACAAAGAAGACAGGCTCCCGCCAGCCAAGCCGGTAGAGGCCATCGAGTTCATTAATGATCTGTGTAGCATCCTTGACCCGTGGGCGGTGTCCGAGAAGCGAGGTGATATTACAGAATTCACAATCAAACGGGCAGCCGCGCGAGTACTGGATGGACATGGTGGCATACCGCTTGCGGTCAGCCAATTCCCATAAAGGTGCGGGGGTATTGCGGATGGCGGGAAATTCCTGGGAGGTGTAGATGTGCCGCGGGTGGCCCAGTTCCAGGTCACGAAGGAATGGGGCGAGTGTATTTTCAGCTTCGTTCAGAACCAAATAATCCACATCGCAGAAATTCTCGGGCTCTGTGGTAAACAGTGGTCCGCCGGCGACGATCTCCCGTCTGGCGGTCTTGCAGCGGGCGATGATCTGGTACGTGGATTCACGCTGGACGACCATGGCGCTGATGAATATATAATCGGCCCATTCAAGATCTTTCTTTTTCAGCGGTTGGACATTGGTGTCAATAAGACGCTTTTCCCATTGCGCTGGCAGCATGGCAGCAACGGTCAGCAGACCGAGCGGTGGGGTGGAAGCCTTTTTATGAATAAAACTCAAAGCGTGTTTAAAGCTCCAAAATGTATCAGGAAACTCCGGATATATCAATAGGATTCTCATTCAGCCTCCAATCCAAAATTAAACAGGTGCCGTTCCTGGTCAATCCGTGACGGCTGCAAATTAGTTACTCCAGGTTGGACCGGGGCTCAGACCGGTATTTCCACCAGGACCATGATGGTATATTGGATTAATTAATGTCCCCTCTCATCAATGGCGCCTCCCCATTAAACAGGGTGGGGAATGCGAATTTAAGCGCCATTGTCTGCTGGCAGGCAGACTTTTTGGATTATACGTGGAATATTACTGGCATTTCTGCTTTGATGGACATTGAATATCGGATGGATAGCAAATGGATAGGAAATAACAAAGGAGTCCAACACCTTCGCTGCTATAAAGAACACCCCTGAAGGGAAAATGTTACGCTGATCAAGGAGTTTTATTCACCATCAGGAAATAAGTGGTCTGCAAAGGCCACCTGGATTTGAGCGCAATTTACCGAACATCCACCAAAACCGCCATGACAACAACCCGGTATTTATAGGAATTACTGGATGGATCGTATCCCCGGCAGGTTACCAGGGTCACCCAGGATAAATCTTTATGCTGGATGACGGTAGATAGAGCATTCGGATTTACCTGGGCGACTCCACGAACCGCATATATATATTGTGCCCCCCGGGCATGGATAATGATCTGATCGTTCTACCACATTTTGTTCAGGGATACAAACGGACCAGGCTGGCTGAAAGAATTATAAACATGTGCGGTCAACACGCTGTTTCTTGACCATGTTGGAAAGGCGGTCCCATTCAACCAGTCAGCCTGTTCCCCAAGCCAGGAGACGTCCCAGCCAGCTGATGTTTGCGGGACGCCAACGATGGGTATTTGGACCCCCAGGCGTGGAATTTCCAGCCATAGATCCCCTAGGTCGGTATAGGAAACATTTTGTAGCGGTAACGTGGTCAGCCGATTCGGAGCAAAACCGGTGGCCGGAATCGGGGCGCTGTTCCAGCCTGCAGCGGCGTGGACCAGGTTTTGTTCACCAGGATCAGTTGTGTCCCCGTCGCCGTTTAAGTCGGAGTCCACCGTAGCATCGTTTTGAACGCTTGTTGCTCCCTGGTCGACTGTCACCTTGAACGATATGTGGATCGCATTCACAGCAAGTGCCGGATCGGTTATCCCTGAATCAGGGCCAAGTGTACCCGCCCAGATGATCCGACCGCGTGGATTGGCTATTGTGGGACCTTCAAAGTAGCACAGGGTTGTTACTGTAATTGAAGAGGTATCCGTATAGGAGACACTCCCCGCCATATAAGTCGAGTTGACCGGGATAGGGTCATGCACGACCGAATTCACTGCCACGATGTTGGAATTGTTAATCCAAACCATGGCCCATTTTAAAACCGGCAGGCCACCAGCATCGACCAGCTTGATACCGAAGGGTGGGTCGAGCAGGTTGGGAGTCAGAGTGATGGTATCGGTTTCCGAAGATGTACGTGTGTAGCTGGGCGTCAGTGTCTCGGTTTCCGTGGGCGTCGAGGTAGGAGTAGGAGAGAAGGTGTCGGTAGGCGTCGGAGTATCGGTTGCCGTGAGTGTAGCAGTGTAGGTTGGCGAGAGAGTCGGAGTAAGGGTGATGGTTGTGGTCTCCGAAGGTGTACGTGTGAAGTGGGCGCCTGTGTCTCCGTTTCCGAGGGTGTAAGGGTGTACGTAGGCGTAAAGGTAGAGCTAGCAGAGGGGGTGTCGGTTGGCGTTGGAGTACTGGTTTCTGTGGCTGTATTGGTATACGTGAGCGTGTAGGTTGGGGTGGGAGTATTGACCATCGAGTTTTCATTGGTATCATTGCAGAAATTGCTCACTGCATCGTTGTCGGCGTCCCCTGAGTAATGCGCGATCCAACGGTAACTGCCAGCGGTTATCGCGTTGTAGGGGGCTGATATATAATCACCGGGTCCGATCACCGGGATCGCCGGGCCAACCGCTATCGGTGAATTGCAGGTTGTGTCCCCGGGACGGAATACTTCGAATGAAATATTCCCTCCCAAAGTGCCAAAACGACTCCCCAGATGGGCGGTATCCGTAATGGTATCTCCTACAGGCACTGGGCCGGATGCCGTTGTCGTTAACGATAAGTCGACCACCCACAAATCATAGCTGTGACAGTCCCTGACAGGATAACTTGCCGTCGACCCCCATTGTAGCTCGCGCACATAATAACGCCCATCAGCAGGCGCAATCCATGAAATAATGCTTTCACGGTAATAGTAATATCCTAAATACCAGGTTTGTATCCGACATCATCATTAAAAGCCAGTAGCGTGGAACCGTCCGGCCCATAGAGATAGAGTAGAGTGTCATTGGCGGCAGTGTCGCCTTCGTTGATATCATTGGTCAGTTGTGTCCTGATATCGTAATGATGGCCGGAGATCGCATAGAAATAAACCCAATCTTCTTCATTTGAAGGTGTATTGGTTTGATGCTGGGGGGTGCCATTTGTCAGAATATTTGCCGCAGCAGCTGGAGATCCATCCGGCTTATAAATATCCTCACACCCCTGCTGCTGAGGTGCAAAAACCACGGGCCCGGCTTGAATACCGGTCTTCTGGAGGCTGCCAACATTCATCCTGTTTAAGGCTGAAGCCGTCATCCCGGGACGTGCCGCAGATAATATGTTAAATATAAAGAATAATATGAGAACCAGGCGAATAAATACCTTGAATTTTGTCCCCGTAACAATCATATCCGACGATGCATTAATTTCTATTTCCGCCGCTTACTTGAAGGAGTTCATCTAAATAGGAGTCCTTTCCAAAACAAAAAAACCTCCTTCATTAAAAAATAAGGATGCTTATGTTATACCAAATACCATCTGAAATTGATAGACATAGATTTATGGCATATTTTACCGGATAATCATTAATAAAGCGGAGGCGATAGCCTCCGCACTGCTGGGGGTACATTCATGAACTCTTACCTGCGCGCCTGGCAATTACTTAACCGTTACCTTGACAGTATACGTGTGGATTGGATCCACGCCCGTTTCCCAGGGACGATGATAGATCATGGTCAGCTGGGAGGTCCCGGCTTTCAACGCATTAAAGGTCAAAGTCAGGGTCCCGGCGGAGCCGACCAGACCCGGGTTGCCACTGGAAAAAATCGGATCACCGACCTGTTTGAACAAGGTCGCATCCAGGTCTTTTGCTTCCCAGGTGTAACCGGTGGAGGGGTTGCCGTCCAATTTGATGATGATCTGCCCGCCAACTTGGACTTCCGTGGTCCCCCCGTTATTGGTGCTGGTCAGGGTCACTGATTTGGGACTGCTGCAGGCGGTTACCAGGAGGAGAATTGCGATGAGAGTGGCCAGGATATAATTAATGCGAGCCATATCTACTCCTTTCAATTGAACGTGTAATCCTTTAACACTGGGAGGTCGAGTGTGGTTCCCAGGGAGGGGAATGAATTGTTTTTCAGTTTTCCAGGAATGCGCAGCTTCCCAGAAACGGTCCGCCATAGGTGATGCGGATAGTTCCCTCGCCTATTCATATTTTTCGGGCTCATCAAGCGCATGCAGATCCCGTTTCAGGTTAACCCAGCGAAAAAAAAGACTGACAATATAAGCAGCCAGCACGAGCAGGATCACGGCATAACCGGCGAACATATATCTAATCGAAACTGCATAGTCAAGCATGGTCGAATCCTTTTTTACTCTTCGAGTTTGCGTTGATCAACCAGCTGAGATAGCTGACCGAGACGGATGCGGTGCCAGAAGAGGGTAATGAAAATGACCGAAAATGTACCCAGTGTGAAGAACAGGGTTACCAGCATTCTCGGGGTCATGTCAAAACTACCCTGTGCGGAGGCGGAACCTGACCCGATAAGGACCGGATGGATGGTTCGGAAAAGTCGGATAGATAGGAAGGTGATGGGTACGCTGATCGAGCCGATCAGGGTGTAGACCGCGCTGAAGCGCGCCCGCCGGTCGGGATCGTCAATACCCTGGCGCAGCAGAAGACAGGCGATGTAAACCATTTCAAGAATAGCGGCAGTGGTCAAGCGCGGCTCCCATGTCCAGTAAGTTCCCCAAGATGGACGCGCCCAGATTGAGCCGGAAAGGATGGCGATCAGGAAGAAAACCAGGCTGATCTCGATTGCGGCTACTTCAATGATATCCCACTTCAGATCATGATTGACCAGGTAGATGATCCCGGCAACTGCTGCAGCAAGAAAGCCCAGCATCCCGACCCAGGCATTGGCTGTATGGAAGTAGAAGATCTTCTGGACATAGTTCATCGTCACTTCCAATGGCGCATAAACGAAGACCATGCCCAGTGCACCAAGGAAGAACAGGATCGAGAGGGTATTAAGTAATTTTAGAGTGACTGGTTGTGGTTCCACAATTTCTCCTAAAGTGTCTTGCGGACCGGCAGGGGTTATTCTTCCACGATAAAATCGAAAACCATGAAGGCTATAGCGGTGAAGATCACATCATAAACTAGGAGCAGGTTGATGTAAGGCATGATCTCCGCCTGGGCAATTCCCTGCAGGAAGCCACTGCTGGCATTCACTGCAGCGATCAGGATGGGAATGATTACTGGAAAAAGCAGGATGGGTAGCAGGACATCCCTGGTGCGGGTCTGAACAGCCATGCTGGATAACAGTGTCCCGACGGCAACGTAGCCGATCGATCCCAGCAGGATAACGCTGACCAGACCCGGGTTGAAAAGGTTGGTGTTGTATAACACGCTGTAGACGGGCAGAACGACTGCCTCGACGATCAGCATGAACACCAGGTTGCTGATCAGCTTGCCAAAGTAGATCGCCGAACGATCCACCGGGGCGAGCAGGAGACCATCGAAGCAACCACTGTCTTTTTCGAGTGCCATCGAGCGGTTCAAGCCCAGGGTTCCGGCGAAGGCGAAGGTTGCCCACAAAATACCCGGGGTTGCCGCTTTGCGGGTTGTGGCATCCAGGTCCAGTGCGAAATTGAAGATCAGAATGACCAGCAGGGCGAAGACAAGCATGGCCGTGAGAAGTTCACGCGAGCGCATTTCAGCTGCCAGGTCCTTCCAGATGATCGCGCCGATGGATTTTAAAAAGGAACCATTACGCCTGGGTGGGGAATAATGGGTAGGAAGAGGGGCTGACGATGCGTCTGATCTCATGATCGTTATCCTCAATTTGCCAGCGCCAGGCGGTAAAACTCGGCCAGGCCGTTCCGGCCCAAATCATTCCGTCCTATCGAGGCGGTGATGACGCCGCGCGAAAGCACATCAAAGCGTGAGGCCAGGTCCTCCACGCGGGAAAGGTCATGCGAGGTCATGACAATGGTTCGACCCTGACCTGAAAATTCCCGCAGGAGGCGGTCGAGCATGTCACAGGCATCTTGGTCAAGACCGGTGTGCGGTTCATCGAACAACAACACCTGCGGGTCATGAAGAATGGCCCGACCAATGGCGAGACGCTGCTGCATGCCCCGTGAAAACGTGCGCACCAGCTCGCGCCGGCGGGGGAGCAAACCGACTAGCTCCAGAACCTGGTCAACACGCTGGTTCAAATCGGAAATGTCGTACATCCTCCCGTAAAAATGCAGATTCTCATCAGCCGTGAGGTCACCATAAAGGAGCGGCAGATGAGATAAAACGCCGAGGTTCCGTCGGACTGCTGAAGACTGGCTCGGAAGAGGAAAACCTGCCACGCTGATTTCACCGGAGGTGGCACGAGCGAGGGATGAAAGGATACGCAGGAAGGTCGTCTTTCCCGATCCGTTTGGACCCAGTAAAGCCACAAATTCCCCATCCTGAACTGCGAAATTCAAGCCGCGCAGGACGGTTTTTAATCCAAAACGTTTAACTAGTTTTTTTACGACGATCATGGGTCCATTCCAATGTCTGGTGACAGGATTATGGCAATTTCTTGAGCCGGTTTTTCAATTCATCCCTGCGATCAGTGTAGGCCTCTTTTGAAATGTCACCAGCCTTGTATTGATCATCCAGATTGAGGATGGCATCTAGGATACTATCGCGGTTATCACCGAGGGCATCCGGTCCAACCGGTCCGTCGCCGTCTTCCTCAAAATCCTCATCATCCAATTTTCGTAGCATGCGATCACGGAAGAACAGGAATATTCCCAGGGCGATCAGGATCAATCCGACGGCAGCCGCGCCGATTACGATCCAAGCATGCTGATCAAGAACAATGCCGGGTAGGACAATTCCACCGGGTAGAACCAAACCGGATTGATCGCCGGGATGGCCAGAAATGGTAAATGTGAGTGTACTTCCCGAAGCGAGGCTGGCTCCCTGGTACAGGTGGTAGGTTGAACCGGAGGCAACCTGGTTACCTGCATCCGTCAATTGTTTGCTGCTGACGATGACTCCTTGCGGGACGATGACATTTACTGCAGACACGGGAAGGCTGAACGGCTGAGTAAAGACAAGCCGACCTGTGTATGGGAGTGTAAATGTGGCGATGATCCCGTATTGCAAATTCGTACCAGGCAGGAAAGCAAAGCCTCCTGAAGCCTTCAATAATGGAGAGCTGTTCTGGTCCAATTGAAAATTCACGCTCTGAGCGCCAGCAGGAATATCAATGAAGGGGAGGCTGCTCCCATCACTGGCGATCATGACGGAACTCTGTCCGGAGTTCAAGATGACATAGAGAGCCGTTACCTGCACCTTACCGGCTACTGAAAAATTAAATATCAGGTGAGCCTGGGTGAGGTTAAGCAGGCTCATATCCTTGGATGTGCTATAGATGGTAACCGGCATATTGAGCAACAAGGTGGTCCCATCGAATGTGACCGCGTCGGAATTATATGTGACTCCTGCATAATCCACGGTGACGAGGAAAACAGAGGTTGTGCTGGCTTGGACATCATGGAATTCGTAAGTCCCATCAGGCTGAATGGCCACGGGTATGGTCTGTTCGACCTGCTGGGTTGAGGAATTGAACACCAGCAGATTCGCGCCGGTACCGGCAGGTAGGGTGATGCCGGCGGCCATGGTTACCTGGCCGTCAATGACAACCAGCTGCACTGCAGGAGTGGGACTGACTTCCACCGAGGGGGTGGTGGATCCGGTCAGCGCAGAGGGCGTAGCGGAGGTTGTGGCTGCTGCGTCCGGAGTGACCGTGGGGTCCTGGGGAACTGGTGTCTGAGTTGGGGCGGCATCAGCTGAAGCTGAATAAATGGGAGCCTCAGAATTAGGTGCGAGGGGATTACCCGCAGCGAGTGAATGGGTGGTAATGATGAGCGAGAGAAGAACAACAATAACAGCCATGTGTATTTTCATGAAAGATCCTTTCTTAAGATTGGATGATCACCCAAGAACAATTCCTGGATTGTGTCGCGATTCGAACCCGCATCTATTTTAATGCATATCCGCAGGATGGACAAAAAGCATCGGAGAACAGGACCGGATTACCACATTTTGGACAAAAACCAGCTGTCCTATCCTTCCGGATCGTTCGGCGCCGGGTGAGGAGTTCCTCCAGTTCGTCATCGGAAAGAACAACCGGGACCGGAGTGGAAATGCCAGGCAGGACTTCCTTTTGGGCATTCTTCTCTCCGGGAGTGCGCTTGGTCAGCCGATCAATCTGACGTAAAATTTCCGCCCCCCTCTGGAGTAATTCTACACGCTGGTTGGAATAATATCCAGCCGGGATCTTATCTAGAGCCTGGTCAGAATCCAGCTCCAATATCGCGGTCAGCAGGCGTTCACGTTCTGCCAGCAGGGATGAAAGTTTTCGGCTTTTCTCCATTTTCTCCATTGGATGACCACGCTGGCGGACAAAAAAAGGGCGCGTCACAAAGATCAGGATGAAAACAAGGACGAGAATCAGGATGAATATTGCACCAAGGTCCATGGATCATTTCCCTGCGATCATTGGGTCGAGAATTGCTTGGATCTCTGCCACGGATTGGAACGGCCCAATCTGTATGAAATGTAATAGGCCCAGCTGGTCTATGATGTATGTCTCGGGAACACCAAGGTTGCGGTTGAAAATCCCCGAGACCTTCATCCCCAGGTCGGGACCGTTTGGATAACTGATGTAAAACCGTGTCAAGTAGGCAAGAGCCTCTGGCTCGGTATCCACATAATCCACACCCAGAAAAATAACCTTACCGGTATTTTCATAACCCTTCCAGGCCGCTTCCACATCCGGCGCTTCGTCGGCACACGGCTGGCACCAGGAAGCCCAGAAATTGACCACGATCACTTTCCCAATAAGGTCGGACCGTTTTAGTTGTGCGGCACCATTGAACTCATAACCGTTGAACAAGGTGAGCGTGAAATCGGGAACCTGCGATCCTACACTCATGATTGGATGCCCGGCCTTCATCAGGCCGGCAGCCAGAAGGGCAAGCAAGCCCAGAAGGCCTAGCCAGATGAGGATCTGGACCCAGATTGGGACCTCACGTTTTGGTACCGACGCGATTCCGGATTCCTGCGACATGCTGACGATCTCCTACTTACGTTTCTTCAACTCATCTTCGAGCAGGGAAATATAGGGATCCTCCGCCTGGGCGCCTGGCCCACTCTCAACTCCATGCGAATTCAGGGGGTTGGGAACGGATGCCGGGCGTGAGGCTGGCTTTTTCCAGGTGCGGAAGGCCATAAAAAGCAGAAAGGCTCCTGTCAGGAATGTCACAGGTGGGACAATGTAGATCAACCAATTGATGCCAGAAAGTGGTGGCTCAGAAAGAACGCTTGCACCATAATAGGTCACAAAATATTGCTTGATCTCGGCAGATGTTTTCCCTTCTGCTAGCATCTCGCGGATCAGGTCACGCCATTGGCGGCAGGCCTGGGTTGGACAGACATCCAGCGGGGTATTCTGGCACACCGGGCAGAATAACTGACTGGCTATCGCATTCACTTCATCGTCAGATGGAGAAGGGGTCGGCTGCTGGGCAGAGACTGATATAGCAGGAATGGGTAAAAACGCGAGGAAGATGAAGGCAATAAAGATCAGAATATCAAATCTCTTTTTCACTAACATTCCAATTATCTCATGCTTCTCAAATCTTCTTTTTCCGGTTCAGGTCCGGCCGCAATCAGGATTCCAATGATGAACATCAGGCTGCCGATCCATAGCCAGTTGATCAATGGATTATGTATCACCTTGAATGGAGCCTGTGCTGGCGAGGCGTTTTCCCAATCGATCAGCACCACGTATACGTCATCAGCCAGTGTGGAGTAGATCCCGACGACCGTTGCGGTTTCCCCGCTTGGATAGGTTGCGAACTGGGGATGGAGTTCACCCAGCAGCCGACCGCCCCTGAATACACTGACAACGGCGCTCGTCAGGCTGCTCCCATCCGCATTCGGGATATGGGTCAGCGAGTCGTAACGCAGGGTATATCCTGAAATCTGGAGATCGTCCCCGGTTGCCAGCGTTTTTTGGGTGGTGGTCTGATACAGCTCAACACCCAGGATACCGACAGCCATCACTACCATGCTGATATGGATGATATACCCGCCATAACGACGGCGGTTGCTCCCCAACAGACGCCAGAAAGCAAGGAATAAATTCTCACCGCGTCCTTTTTTCCGGGAGCGCACTTCATGGCAGATCTCAAACATGGTTACGAAGATCACGAATGCCACCAGTGTAAATCCCACCAGGGCGATCCAATTGCGAACCCCAAAGGCTACCATCGCCGCCAGGGCGAGTACTGTGGGAATGGAAGGTTTCCACAACAGGCGGCCAAGGGTTGTAAAGGTGGACCTTCCCCAGGCAGAGAGCGGGGCGATCCCCATCAGAGCCATCAGGGCGCCAAACAGGGGGCCATTCGTGCGTTGGTACCATGGCGGTCCCACCGTTATTTTTTGACCCGTGACCAGTTCTGAGATCAGGGGAAAGATCACCCCCCAGAAGCAAACGATCAGCACACTCATGAAGAGCAGGTTGTTCAACAGGAAAAGCGCTTCACGGGAGAGCCATGAACTCATCTCAACCTCTGCTTTCAGGTCATTCCAGCGATAGGTCAGCAGAGCGATTGAGATGATCAAGGTCAGGCCGATGAATACAAAAAAAACCGGACCTATGGAGCTTTGCGAAAAAGCGTGGATCGACGATAGGACACCGGTACGGGCAAGAAAGGTGCCAAAGATCACCAGCGAATAGGTCAGGATAATGAGCAGCATGTTCCACTGCTTGAACATGCCCTTCTTTTCCTGGATCATGACCGAATGCAGGAATGCCGTCCCGGTCAACCAGGGCATCAGCGGAGCGACCTCAATCGGGTCCCAATTCCAGAACCCCCCCCAGCCCAGCACATGATAGGACCACCACATGCCCAACACCAAGCCGAGGGAGAGGAACAACCATGCCACCAGGGTCCAGCGGCGGGTAAGGCGGATCCAGCGGTCATCGGAACGGCCGGTCACCAGGGCAGCAATTGCAAAGGCAAAGGGGATGACAAAGGCAACATACCCCAGGTAGAGCATGGGTGGGTGGAGGATCATCCCGGGGTTGCGGAGAACCGGATTCAGCCCCTGTCCATCCGGAGGAAAGACCGCAACAGCCCCGCCGGGTGCGAACATGCGCAGTACAAAATCTCCTCCCGAGGTCTGCCACCAGCGGTTAAAAGGGTTTTCGAAGAAGATCGTCAGGGCCAGGAAGAAAGACTGGGTGAACGAGATCACCACGATCACCCATGGTAGCAGCTCACGATCGCGTTCCCAGTTGCGCAGGGTGACCGCTGAAGCAAAGGCGGACATCAGCCATGACCAAAGCACAAGCGAGCCCGCCTGGCCACCCCACAGGGCGATGATCTTGAGATAGAGCGGCATGTCGTTGCTCGTCACGGAGTAGACGTACTCAAGCTCATAATGACCAGTAACGAGCAGAATAATGAGACTAAGGGTCCCCAACGTGATGATCGGAAAAGTTAGCAGCATCGAGCGGCGTGCAGCATCCACCCAGCGGTCAGACCCGTAAAAGTATCCCAAACCCGCAGCGATCAGGCTGAAGAGAGACAGCAGAAAGGTCAGGACGAATACACCGAAGCCAAATTGTGCAAGCATAAATGTTTCCGGGATAAAATTCCTGGATAATGCGGAAAGCCGATCAGCCCACTTCGGGAAGTTGGTTAATTCCCATTTACCACCTGGCTGGGCACGGCCTCCTGGTACTTGGTTGGGCATTTAAGCAGGAGATCATCGGCATGAAAAACGCCGTCCGAGCCTAGGTGTCCGGTGATGATCGCCTGGGCCTCATCCCGCAACAAGTCTGGTTTCGGGCCGTTATAGGTAATGGTCAGCCGCGTCCGCGTCGTATCCGTGACCGCTGTGTGCAGCACGGCAGCCAGACCGCCTCCCGCCTGGATTGCCGCGTTATCGCCGGGAACTTGGGCAATGTCAAAGGTCAGATTCATCGTCTGCGGGTCAAATTTTATGGTACTCCCGATGACAGCACCGGAGATGCGCAAATTCTGCCCGACCACGGTATTCCCCTTTGCCCTGAGTTCATCTACCGTCATAAAATATTCGGCATTGGCCTGGGTGGCGGTAACTATAAGATAGATCACTGCTGCCAGGATGAGCGAGCCGCCCAGGATGAACTTGCCACGACCCTTAAAAATGGTGCGCGGGGTCTGCTGCATTGTTTACCTCCGTAAATCAGTTCACTCGGATTCCTAGCTAATTTTACATGGATTGATTAAGGCAGGGTGAGAAGGCATGAAGTACGTGGTTTAGAAACCTCCACCTTCTTGACCCGGATAATTGAATCCTTTGTTGTTAATCGAGGCGGCTACCCTTCATTCTGAATACGCGTCCCACAGGTACGGCAAAATACGTCTCCCGCTTGGGCGCGCTTACCGCACTTGGGACAATAAATCAGGTTGGTAGCTTCTACCTGGGTGGGTTGAGGAGGATGCCTCCCTGTGGCCGGTAAATTCCGAGCACCGCTTCTCCAAATGTAAAATCCTCCCACGATGCCAACTATAATCAGGATTGCTCCAAAAACAGCTAAAACCCACGGTAAAGCTCCAGTTACGGTGATCCGTCCGGGTGTTGCGCCGGTGAGAGGCTCCACCGGTTGTACCTGCAAACCGGTCGTACTTAGTGCATTGGTAGGTTTCTGGTAATCAACTGTCAGGGTATAAGATTGACCTACCGGCAAGAGCTGTGATGAAGAGGCAAAATAGGTAAAACCATCCTGCCGAACACTTCTTTTTAATAACGTCGGGTAGATTACGAGATTCATTGCACCAACCGGCTGTTGTAGAGTGATCGTGAATCCTGCTACGGCATAATCCCCAGGCCATTCGTAAACAATATGCCGGGAAGTGCCGTTTTTCTCCAGGGTGTCATAATATTCCACCTGTATGTCCGGAAAGTTTGCAGTTATTTTAAGTGTGGCCCAGGACCCTTGCACCGAGCGGTCATAGGGAGTGCTGAGCAGACCCCTTACTGGATCGGAGACAGCCACTGCAGAGACCTCAGCTCCCGCCGGGATGCGCAGGTTAAAAATCTCCGGCAGGGTTGTCCCGGAGGATAATGAAATATGATAGATCACGAGAACAGCGGGTTGGTCATACTCGGGCCAGATCTCCACACTGACGGAACCGAGGGTTTCAGTGTTTTGCGCATAGACAGGAAATGTCATCCAGAGGGTGACCAGGACAGCCAGAATGGCCGACCATTTCCTCATTGGAACGCCTCCAATATAATAAACATGGTCTATATCTTACCACGAACAGCGAGAGCCTTTATCAGGGACAATAGGACCCGGTTGACCGGTAAAATAAGTCCCCCTTCTTCCGCTTTCTGAACAATCGCCCCATTGATCGCATCGATCTCGGTAGCGGAGCCACGGAGAACATCCTGCAACATGGATGAAGTGTTCTCCGCTGTGTGCATTGCCACATCTTCTGTGGCAAGTACCGGGTCCTGGAATTGTAAATCCACTCCCAGCATTCCTGCCACCGAGGCGGTCTCGCGGGCGACTACCCCCAGCAATCCTCGGGCGGTAGGAAGGCTGAGCAATTCCCCATTTTTTATCCGCAACAAAGCCGTCAAGGGGTTAATAGCCGAGCTGACGACCAATTTGCTCCAAACCAGTGATTGGACATCGTCAACCACCTTTACCTCAAAGCCTGCCTGCACCAGCATCTCCTGAAATGGAGCGAGACGTGGATGTGCCTCCAGCGAAACGGGACCATCCCCGGCCAGGCGAACAAGGCCGGGAGCAAGCAATGTTGCGCCCAGGGTGGTCACACCCCGGGCGACCCGTGACCAATCAAGTTTTCCGGCAAGAATTGTATCGTTACCGAGGCCGTTTTGCAGGGTCAGTACCACACCATCCTGCGCCAGGCAAGCTGACAATTGCCGGGCAGCGCGCTGCGTCTGCCAGGATTTAACCAGAACAAGGGCAAACTTGGCCTGGTAGCCATCCACCTGGCTCCCGGTGGTCTGTACGGGAAAACTACCAATGCCATCGAGTATTGCCCCATTCTGATGCAGTGCCGCCAGCCCCTCCGACCAGGTGCCCAGAATAGTGACCGGGATGCCGGCAGCGGAAAGGCGAGCAGCAAATAAGGTCGCCAGCGCACCCGTACCCACGACCAGGACCGATCCAGGATTCTTGGTTCGGAAAGAGGTCCCATTCATATCAGGGTTGAATGTCTTTTATGAACGATTCCCATTCATCTTCCGGCATCTCAACCGAATTATCCTGAGCAGGAAAATTGTGGTTCTGTACATCGGTGATGTAAGCGCTGAAGGCGTTCTGCATCACAGAATGAAGATCGGCATACTTGCGGACGAACTTGGGGGTGAAGCGATCAAACAGACCCAGCAGGTCATGCGTCACCAGGATCTGACCATCACAACCTGCACCGGCGCCAATGCCGATGGTTGGAATGGTGAGTCGGTTGGATATCCTTTCTGCCAGACGGGTTGGAACAGATTCCAGCACCAGGCTGAAGCAGCCGGCTTCTTCGAGCAGAAGGGCATCTTCATATATGCGTTTGGCTGTCATCGCGGTGCGTGCCTGGGGACGGAAGCCGCCCAGCAAGCTGACCGATTGGGGAGTCAGACCGAGATGACCCATGACCGGGATGCCTGCGCCAATTATGGCGTAGATGGCATCCAGTCTTTCCCGCCCACCTTCCAGCTTGACTGCGTGCATGCCTCCCTGCTGGAGGAAGCGCCCGGCATTGCGGACGGCCTCTTCCGAGGAAATCTGATAGGACATGAAAGGCAGGTCGCCGATCAACAGGGTCGACAGGGCACCGCGAGCGACCGCCCGGCAATGGTGAAGCATCTCTTCCATCGTGACCGGCAGCGTGTTCTCATAGCCCAAAACCACCATGCCAAGTGAATCACCGACCAGGATGGCATCGACACCGGCCTGGTCAAGGGCCAGAGCGGTTGGATAATCATAACCGGTCAACATGGCGATCGGCTCCCCTCGTTCTTTTTTCTGGCGGAGGCCAGGGGGGGTTATTTTTTTACGGGCAGCCTGCGGTACAGGTTGAAGGGGAAGAGTGGTCATGGTGCCCTCCTTTCAGGTAGGGGCCGGGATGGGTCAGGATTTTCGGTCCGTTCTTGTTACAATCTGTCACGTTCCAGAGGATACGCGCAGCGGAGTTTATTATTCCACAGAATTGATACTTGGGCAATCTTCCACCGGATCCCATTTTTGTCCTATAATGAGTTACACAAGAAAAACATTGTTTCCAGGAGGATTCCATGAAACGGGCTTTTGGTTTTGTACTTGGAGCGTTGATGGGCGGGGTCATCGGTGCTGCTACTGCGCTGCTTCTTGCACCATCATCCGGTGCGCAACTGCGCGCCTTGATCGGTGAACGTTCCCAGAATTTTACTGCGGATATCCGCCAGGCTGCCAATGTAAAGCAGATTGAGCTGCGGGATCGATTGGAAACCCTGCGGTCGCCGCGGCCTTGATCAATGAATCTGTGGTTCCTGCCGAAGGAACCAAGGACCATTAAACTCCGTGAGGTTTATTTCAAACCCATTTACACGGGATTAGCATCCACTTTATCCGAGCGCCCTGCTACGTTTTGATAAAACGTATCGACCATTGCCATGCAAGCCCCGTACTCAGCGCGTGCAGCAATAATTTGGCTGTTTTTTATTTTTGCCGCCTCACGCAAGGCAGGTTTTTCCAGAACAGACAGGATTGCGTCCGCCAGAGCCCGTGGATTGGATGGGTCAATGAGCAGACCATTCTCGCC
>Ga0182021_10002907_pt1 | contig 20150 bp, 22 predicted proteins | sample 612E3MmetaG_FD_120493 | JGI IMG/M metagenome (GOLD analysis project Ga0182021, IMG submission 120493) | Permafrost microbial communities from Stordalen Mire, Sweden - 612E3M metaG (Illumina Assembly) | ecosystem: Environmental > Terrestrial > Soil > Wetlands > Permafrost | place: Sweden... | reverse complement strand
CCCGTTCTTCCATGGCAAGCCTCGCTAGCCTATCATACCACATTTCTGACTCCAAAACACGCTTGAAGTAACGCTGATTGGGCTTGATGACGCCCTCAACATAGGCTTCAAACTCAACATAAGCTGTTGCCCTGTTCTCAGGCGTTTTGTTAATTAGAAAACGCGGTGTGCCATATGCTCGGATAACTCCTTCCTCAAGCTTATCCATCAACTGCACAAGCCCTCCTAAATTAATGCGGAACTCTACCACTTGGGCTGTGACAGACTTGTTGATCGCAGTGCTCTTGCCCGCCTCAGCGATCTTTGCAAGATCCTTAAGAGAAGCAGTCTCATCATCATCAGCCATCTCAGCTGTATCCGCTTCAAGCAAAGTATAGGGTGCCCAAAGCCGACGGGTAATCTCGGGGAAATCCTTATCGAGCAAGTAATTGCGGGCTTTGCAGGTTGAACGGATTGGTTCAACGTCGCTTAACCCCAAGAAATCGTTCTCGAGCTGAGTGTTAACAAAATACAAGACTTCATCGACGTCATAGCCCTCTTTGATGCCAGTATATTTGAATCCAATTAATTCCCAATCCTTGTTTTTCTTGGGAGTTAACTTTGGGCTCTGAAGGCTGATGAGATATGCAGGGGTTTTACCGTCGGTTTTAAAGACGACCTCAAACCCGCATTTACCGAAGATGCTCCGCTTAATTTGGGCTACAAAAAGAACTTGATCAAAGTTTACTGCTTTGTTGATCGCGTCGACATAATCCTTGATGTACTGATATTTTTCTAAGAAGGCTTTCTTTTCGTTTTCATCCGCTATGGGCTTTGTTGGCTCAAGAACAGTCTCAAACCCAGCTGCCAAAGCAGTAAAACAACCATTAATGATCGTGCATCGTCGTACGAGCTCATCTTGGCGGAACCAACGGTAATCCTTATCCATACTTGCATAATTCTCGCTTTCCGTCGGCGTATTAGATGTGCCAAAATCGCACAACAGTTTCATCACGGGAAAATTTTTCTTCGGCATAGCCTCCAAAAATGATCAAGGTTCCACTCTCTTGACCAGAAAAACCGCCTTTAGACGCGCCTGCTTGACCTAAAACCAAAACTTTCGGCATGTCATATTCCCTCAAGGATTCTTTATGACCACAATTTCTGTTCTTGTTGCCGCTTCAGCATACATTGCTCCAGCAATTGCCGAGAAATCTTCAAGCATCCGGTTCGGATCATCAAATAATATTGCATCGGCAATGTGGATTTTCTCTTCGTTATTTAGATAGCCGTCCTCTATGTAATTGACGATGTAACTGAAAGAAGGTACCACCACGGGTGAGTTGTCAACTGTGCCTTTTTTTATAAGTCGAAGCAGGGGAAAAAAGTATAGCTCAAGCACCTCCTGGTCAACTAAGGCTCGTTGCCAAAGCATAACTTCAGCCAAAACACCCTTGAGAAATACCCCAAGCATCACCGGATTGCTAGTGTTAGAGTCAAGGGCGCCGGTTTGAGCCCATGATTTGTGTAGCCATTGTAGTACATTTTAACGTTTGAACCATCATAAGTGACTAATGCAAAGATTCTGCCGCCAACTTTGACTAAGCCTGCGTCTGAATTGAAAGTTTTAACTTGGCCCCCAATCACAAGATCGCAGCTAAGAACGCCAGTTGAAACCTTGTAATATAGTGCGAATTGGGCGTCTTTGTGGCAGACATTGCGTTTGGTTGAGTCGTTTGCTGAGGGGGAGAACCATGCGACAAAGCTGCATTTTCCCTGCAGGTTTATTCCTGACTTGCTATCATCGCCACAGTTAACCCATGAGTTGGAACCGTTAAAAGTTAGCATCTTTGTTATAGGTCCATCTTCCCATGAACAAGCAACAATAGAGCCATTAATTGGAGCATCAATTGGCGCGTTGTTTTTGGCTGTTGTGCCTTGCCCTTCATTTAGGTGAAATAAGCCGACGAATCCTTGTAGGTTGCATGACCATGCTTCACTGCCAGGTGTGTAGATGCCTTTGTGTTCCCAGCTTTTGAGTTCATCAACCGTAGCAGCAGCAGATTTGCGTGCCTTATCGAGTTGCATTTCGCACTTGAATTTGCCCTTGGTTATCTGCATGATGCGGTAGGTGCCATTTAGCAAGTACCGATCATTAACGATTGTAACGGAGTCCCCGAGAGCGTAGTTTTTTCCTTTTGACATGAGTGCTAACTGGCAGGCCGCTTGAGTCAGTTGTTAATTCTGCAAGGTTTAGGCTGCTAGTCCTTTCGGATGCGAACAAAGGAAACTGGCGAACCAAACTATCGCCTTCTACCGTAGAAGATAAAATCAAGAGATTTTGCATTTAGTTGCTGCTAAAAAATAAAAAAAGAAGGGAGGCGCGGGAGATATCACCAGGTAGGGTTATGTTCCGCCGAACTGTGGTACAAGCCCTAAAATGTCTCTAGCCTCTTGATCAACTCTATAACCGCCTATCCGTTCTAGAGCTTTAAACGGGTTACAATGTTTTGTGGTTCATTTAAAACAACGGGTCTTCCTTGTACTGCTCCAACGTTGGCGTCCACGAATTTTTCTATTAGCTTTGTTACTATATCAGTGCTGGGAAGATAATCCATCAAAACAAATCACGATTTCTCCCGTTGATTGTTTTAGTCCAGCGTTTAATGCTGCGGCTTTTCCTTTGCCGCCAACTATGGAGTCTCGATGTAAAACTCTGATAAATTTGTTTGAATTTGCGCTTTCTTCTGCAATCGTTCCTGTGTTATCTGAAGAAGCATCATCAATAATTAATACTTCTAACTTATTTCTTAGATAGGATAGTTCTGTTATCTTTTCCAGTAATTTGCTGATTACTTTTTCTTCGTTGTGAGCAGGAACGAGGATAGAGACTGTTGGTTCATATTTTGCGTGGGGGATAGTGTTGGCAGGTTTATTGATTTTTGATTGTTTTAGAACAGTTATGGTGAAAATGTAGTGCGAACTAAGTAAATAGTGATAATTGCAGTTAAGAAAACAAAAATGGTGTTTAAGATTTCAATAATCAATCTTTAGTCTGCCTTAAGTGGTGTTTTGGGAAGAAAACTTAATGTTAAGGACTAGAAAGGTACCATCCACATGAGGTTTAAATTGGGTAAATTAAAGTAAAGAAGGAGTTGAATGAGACTCCAAAGTAATTATAACCAGCCGTAAATAGGTAATAAAAAATTAGGTTCGCTAACAAGCCAACCATATTACCTGCTGTCAATATTGAAATTTTAATTAATCTGCTGCCGTTTAACAAAAGAATTAGCGGTGTAAAAACCGCATTGAAAATTAGTAAGGTTATAGTTGATTGGAGGTTAATTAGACGGAAGGAAACTATGAAGCATAGACTAATTGCCTCTGCTAAGAGAAGAATGGCTACATTATTTAAGTTCTTCACTTTGTTTCTTCCCTCTCTAAAACTGTTAGCTCGTAAGGTGAAGCCTTTTGGTTACTCTTCAGTTATAAGTCGTTAGTAAATATGCTGTAAAGGATATTTCTATTTAGTTACGTTTTCAGGAACAGAAAAAACAACATTACCTATTACTTTACAAAGAACCTCAAAAACATCTTGAGCATTCAAATTGTCAGTATCCAAAACCAAATCAAACGGGGTAAAATCTTCACCTAAAACAAAACCATATAACTTTTTGTAAATGGCCTTCGTTCTATCTTCCTTCGCTTCAAGCACTTTGAATGCTTCTTCAACAGTTATTTTGTCTCTAATGGCAACTCTCGCTGCCCTTTTCTCAAGGGAAGCCATCAGCCAAATCTTAAATCCATCTTTAAGTAGCCAAGGCATAGTCCAACTATCTAAGAGAACATTTCCCTGCTGAGCATATTCAAGAAGCTTAGCATCTACAGCCTTGTCAAACTTGGGATCGCTAATTCTTTCGTTAAGAAAATTTAAGCCTTCAGGGCTCTCCCACCAACCCTCACATGAAACAACATAGCCCTCCGCTGACGCAAGTTCTTTAAGCGCATCGCCACCTGAATAACATTTTAAATTATATTTTTCAGCCAGCTTTTTGGAAAGTGTACTTTTTCCTGTACCTGCCATACCTGAAATGCAGATAACTGTTTTTTTGTCGGCAAAGCAAAGTTTTGCGTTTTTAGCCATTAGCACCACCATATTTTCTTGGATCTAAGGTTCAATTGGCATGATGCCCAATATACGTGATGACAAAAGTCCTAAGAAGAACGAGCAAATTGGATACCAGTAAATTACTGGGAGCGCTCCGAAGCCTGGCAAGGTGAAGTAAACCAAAGATGTAGTTCCATAAGTTGGTGTTAAAACGAAAAACCAGACAAATATGTACAGGAATGAAATTCCAAATTGAACCATTTGAGGCTTCATCATTTTTGCCTGCATGCTGTTAATTTGTGATTGTCTTTTTTTGAGTTTTTCCATTTGTTTTTTATCTTTAGATTTCGCAGCTGCCATGGTTTCTGTGCGGTATTCAGTCATTTCTTTTTGCATAATTCGGTACTGTTCCCATCCAACAAAATAGTTTACTAAGACCCTGTTTATCCCAGAGTTTAGAAATGCAATGCCTGCTGCAATACCAAAAATTATAGACGCAGCCATAACGCTTGTGATGATGACTGACGATGTAACATCCAACTTGTATGCCGGCACGTTAAACCCGTCTGTAGATGTGCTGACGTTGCCGCCTACTGTCCACCTATAATTTCCCACGGCAACAGGATTTTTTGCGTCAAAACTGAACCTAATGCTTTGCCCTGGGCTTAATCCCATAGAGGAGCCATAAAGAACAATAGAGTTGTCTATTCTGCTAATTGTCCATGATTGCGACGCTGGCGACTGAACTATAGCGAAGTTTCTAAGATTAGTGTAACCCCCTGACCCGCCTGGAATAGTTACGTTTATGTCGCCAAGCTGGGCTGTACCAGTGTTGTTAATAGTAAAAGTATTTGTAGCGTCATTGCCAACACCATTGTTATTCGTCGATATCGACGTTTGGAAGCTAACAGTTCCCTGTGCGTTGACTGAGCTTACAAACATACTCAACGTTAAAACTGTAAATAAAGTAATAAGCAAGACAAGTGCAATTTTTTTAGATTTGTTCACGTACTTTCGCCTTTAGAGTTTTCAGCCATCGCAGTTTCTCTTTGATAACTCTGAGTATGCGATACTTGTTTTCTTGTTAATAACCGTTTTTGCTACTTAGCACAATTGCATAAGAAAAAAACGCTTTTTCTTAATCTTAACTATTCCTAACGATTTTTTTAAAAACAGGACTTGGAATACGCTCACAAATGGGGTGTAGCTTGCTCTCTATTAATTTTTTTACAAAACTTAAAACGTGCAAATTAATTGTTGAAGGTTAATATTGGAATACCCTTAATGTTGAGTGGGAGAGACTAAAATACCAGCCAAAAATAATTTGCCCACAAATAAAGTTCGCCGAAATAAAAGAATCATCGGAGTAGTTGCCATTGCTCTGTTAATATTTTTCACCATTTTGGCTCTGCCGCCGTTAAATTTGATATCATTAGTGGTGTGGATTATCGCGGATTTGGCTGTGGCTTTGATAGCCAATCTCATGTTAAGAAGAGTTGGAAGAGTCACCCTCTAATTATTGATTCAGAGCAAATTTAAAAGAAAATATTCTAGATTCGGTGTGAAAAATATTGAAAGCTCACAACCGAGAACTATAATCCAGCTATATAGATTTTTAAAGCCAAAACTGGCAAAACAACTATGAAACCAAACAGCACAGCCGTTAAAGTCATTATACCCAATGATCTGTTGATATGTTCCGGTGAAATTCCGTGGTCGTCGCCTAAAGTATAGTAGCCTTGCTTTTCCAGTTGGGTGTCCAGTGCGCCGGCCATTGCTGAGATTGTCCATCCTGCATTAATGCTGGTGGTTCTAGCTTTGTCTCTTTGTAGAATGCGCCTTGATTCACGCCAGTTTTCCTTAAGCAGAAAAGAGGCGGCAACCATCAGGTAAGCTGTTAACCGTGCAGGGATATAGTTGGTTATAGTGTCGAGATTTGCACTGAACCAGCCTATGTTCTTGTTTTCGGCATTTTTGTAGCCGACCATAGAGTCTAATGTGTTAACTACCCGGTATGCGAAAGCGCCTGGAACGCCAAAGATGGCAAAGAAGAAGAATGGTGCAGTTATGCCGTCTGTGGTGCTTTCTGCAATGGATTCAACAGCGGCTGAGATAATTTGTCTCTCGCCAAGGATGTTTGGGTCTCTTCTAACAATGAATGGTAACCATCGGCGGGCTTCTGCTAAGTCATTTCGTTTTAGCGCCGCTGCAATCGGCTTGGTGTAATGTCCCATGCCTTTTACTGCAAAAGTGGCTTTAAACAAAACAGCGCCCACAACGATGTAGGCTATTTCGCCATAAAGACCAAAAGACGATCGAAGCCAAAACAGAAGCAAAAACACCGGTAGCGAAACAACGAGTATAACGGTTATGGCTAATAGGACGCCATTTGCCTTTTCAAAACGCGGATTTGCACTTTTAGCTTTGGGTTTGAGGTAAGAGATTATTTTGCCTATGCCTACAGTTGGATGGATTTTGTCAGGGTATTCCCCAATGACTGCATCCATGGTGAAAGCTAACAGAAAAATCAAAGCAGAATCAATAAACAAAGATAAATCAAAAGAAAACATTGGCAATTAACCTGGCGTAGCTAATTTTTCACTGCCTGCCGTAAGGCTTCAATCAACCGCACGTTCTCCGCATGAGTTTTAACTGCTACACGGATGTAGTATGGGTCAAGTCCGTGAAAAGAGGTGCAGTCACGAATCAAAATGCCCTGACGCAACAACTTGTTTTTTAGTTCTGTAGCTGTTAAACCTGACTTGCGAATGTCAATAAAGAAAAAGTTCGCATCTGGCGGATAAACTTTGAATGACCCAATTTCACCCAATTGAGCAAGTAGTTGTTTTTTCTCTTTTTTGATAACCTCACATGTAACTCGAAGGTGCTCCTCATCATTCAACGCTGCAACTGCAGCAGGCTGCGCCAAACAATTAACGTTCCAAGGAATCTTCGCCCTTAATAAAACATCAACAATTTCTTCACTGGCAATCCCGTAGCCAATACGCAAACCCGTTAGACCAAAAATCTTTGTAAATGACCTCAAAATAAACAAGTTAGGATAACTCTCGATTTTAGTTATCATCGAGAGCGCTTTTTCTTCTTCTACAAATTCCAAGAAGTCTTCATCAAGAAAAACCAAGGTATCTTGATTCAGAGCTTTCTTAATTATCTCCGTTAAAGTTTGCGCAGGTATAAGCATGCTTGTTGGATTGTTTGGATTGCATAAGAAAACAATTTTGGCGCCCTTCATTTCCCTCTCAAAAAACGCTGCGTCAATGTTAAAATTCTTGCCTAATTTCGCGAATTTGGTTGTCTCGCCTGTTTTTCTTATAGCACTTTCATATTCACCAAACGTTGGCGCAGAAATAAGGGCTGTTTCACCTTTTCGCATAAAAGTTTCAGCGAACAGATACATAAGTTCCGTAGAACCATTACCCACAATAACATTATTTTTATTTAAACCCTCAAAATGGTCCGCTATGGCCTGCCTTAGCTGGTTACAATTTGAATCTGGATAAGATGGGATTTCTTTGAAGTTGTTTTGTGCTGCTTCAAGTGCTTTTTTGGATGGCCCAAGAGGATTGACGCTTGAGCTGAAATCTAAAATTTCTTCTCGTTTAAAGCCACTTTTGCCTGCAGCATCCAAAATTTCTCCACCATGTATACATGGTTTAAGATTTTTTATGCGGTCTGCAAATAGTTCTTCAACAGGCTTCATTTAAGGTTCAATCCATCAGCTATGGGGCTGAAATACTTAGGTTTCTTTTTAACGTAAATAATATAAATGTTTGGTTGGATGCTCCAGCCAAAACAAAACACTCCCAACAGTAAATCAGAATACGATTACAGAAAGAGACCACTCCAAAAACGAAGCCGACTTGCCCAAATAATTCTGATAACTGAGCGGTTGTTGGTTTCAATTTGTGACAAAAATATTTTATATCATTTTGGATCATACTCAGATATCAAGAAGGAGAAGCTAAGAGCAAGCAGTTGGTTAAGCGGGTTCGGCTGCTAATATGCAATAAAGAGTTGCCCTCTCGATTTCTAACCTTTATCATATTAACATTGGGCTAAATCCGCTTAACACTAATTTTTGTCCCAAACACACTATTGGCTCACACTTCAATTTTGCAATTAGCAAAAATCTTATCACATCTTTGTGGTGAGCATTTTTGTTCGAAATCTTAGATTTGTTTTTTGGTTTAACTTTTATTAAGGGTTCTGAGAATAGTCAAGTGAACGATTTATCAGGAATTGCCCTCCGAGAGGAATATTTTGTGAGCGACAAAATTGATATGCACAAAGTTAAAGAATTAAAAGAGATGCTTGAACAAAAACCCTTAAGCGAGCCAGTGGAGAAGGTTCTTACAGTATTTTGCGAGCGTCACTCCATCTCAATGGGAACTTGTCGGGTTCTCTATAACCAGTTGGTTGAAGATGGCAAAATCAATAAATAAACAGACTTTGATCCTCTGTGTTGTGTTGGTTAGTCTGCTGTTTTTAGCTTGTGGCATTGGAATGGCTAAATCTTCATCGCCTGCAGTTCAGTGGACTCATTCGTTTGGCGGTAAACAGACTGATAGAGCATACTGCGTCATACAAACCATTGATGGAGGCTTCGCGTTGGCAGGCAGTACAGATTCTTTTGGCGCCGATGGCGCTGATTTTTGGATAGTCAAAACCGATCCGTCAGGTCAGGTGCAATGGAACAAAACCTTCGGAGGACCAGATGATGAGATTGCGAGCGCCATTGTCCAAACGGCAGATGAGGGCTATATTGTTGCCGGCATGACAAGTTCTTTTGGGGCAGGAGGTTTTGATTATTGGCTTGTTAAAACCGACTCCCAAGGAAACATGCAATGGAATAAAACTTATGGTGGAGCCCAAGACGACTTTGCAACCTCGGTCGTTGAGACGCATGATGCTGGTTACTCATTGGCAGGTTGGACGAACTCTTTTGGAGCCGGTGGCGAAGATCTCTGGCTGGTTAAAACTGATTATTTTGGCAACATGGTTTGGAATCGAACGTACGGGGCACAATTCTACGATGAAGCCCACGCACTCATCCAAACCGGTGACGGCGGCTACGCCGTTGCTGGCAACACAGCTTTAGCGAATGGTACTGAGGATGCTTTGTTGATCAAAACTGATCCAAGCGGAAATATGCAGTGGAACCAAACTTATGGCGGAGCAAAACTTCAGACTGCTTTATCAATTGTTCAATTAAGTGATAACACTTACGCTTTAGCTGGCTACACCTCGTCTTTAGGAGGGTCAACTAACCCTTTGCTACTCAAAACAGACCCAGCTGGAACTTTACAGTGGAACAAAACATATGGCGGAACTAACAATAACCATGCCTATTCAATGTGGCATTCAAGTGATGGAGGCTTCATACTGGCTGGCGACACTAAAACGTCAATCGATGAACCGAGCAATTACCTTGTCATTAAGACTGATTCTTCTGGGAACATGGAATGGGATAGGGCAAACGATGCAAGCACTGATAATACGGCTTATTCTGTTATTCAGGCAAGTGATGGCGGCGTTGTTTTAGCTGGAGTAACTAATGCAGTGGGATACGGAGATGACGCTTTGATTGTTAAGCTTGGCGGTAATAGTAATGTAGTGCAATTACCATTTTTACCAATAGTTGTCTTAGTCATCGTTGTGTTGGCTGTGGCTTTAGCAGTTGTTCTCTATAGCGTTAAAAGGCGAAAAGGTCAAGTCAAAACTTAAGAACAACGCCTTTTAAAGGATGAAGACTGAATTTAAACTAATCGAGGAATTAACGATTGAATGAGCTTGTCTTCATAGGTTTAGGATTAAACGATGAGAAGGGCATAAGCCTCAAAGGTTTGGAGGAAACCAAAAGTGCAGATCACATTTTCATGGAAACATACACAAGTTTAATGCCAGATTTTAGCCTTGAACGTCTTGAAGCATTGTGTAATAGAAAAATTCAAGAAGTCTCAAGAAGTGACCTTGAAGACAAAAATGGAACGGCAATTCTTGAAGCTGCAAAGAATGGTAAAACTGTTTTTCTTGTTCCAGGCGACCCTTTCATTGCCACGACCCATGTAACCTTGAGGATTGATGCTGAAAAACAAGGGATAAAAACCCGCATAGTTCATGGGGCATCAATAATGTCAGCTATAATCAGCCTATCTGGATTGCACAATTACAAATTTGGAAAAACGGTAACCATTCCTTTTCCAGAGAATTTCTCCGAAACTCCCTACAACGTTATCGCTCAAAACAAAAAAATGGGTTTGCATACTCTCTGCCTTTTAGATTTGAAAGCAACTGAAAAACAATTTTTGGGCATCAATCAAGCCATCAAAATGCTGTTGTCAGCTGAGGAGAAAAACAAGAAAGACGTAATTACTCAAGACACGGTTGCTGTAGGGGTAGCTCGGGCAGGAAGTAACAATCCATGTTTGAAAGCCGATTTTCTTAAAGATTTGGTCTCGTTTGATTTTGGCGAGCCGCCTTATAGTTTGATTTTTCCTGCTGATTTGCATTTTATGGAAGTTGATTCTTTGATTGCTTTTGCTGGGGCTCCATCTGAGTTTAGGAGGCTTGCTGAATGAGTTTTGAAGAGCTCTCGTCGAAGTATATTGGTTCAGCTGAAAAAGTTCTCAAGGAACTGCAGCAGAAAAAAGGATCCATCAGCATTTCAGAGGAGGATGTGGCTAAAGTTTTGAGTTGGGCATCGGATTATTTGGAGGACGCAAAATATTATAAGGCTCAAGGCAAATTTGGAACCAGCTTGACCTCAGTTGCTTACTGTGAAGGGCTCTTGGATGCTTTAAGATTACTGTGCGCAGTGAAATTTGAATGGCCAACAAACAAAGAAAAAGAAAAGTTGTCTTAGCTTCAGGCGTGTTTGACCTGCTTCATTTGGGTCATGTAAAGTTTCTGGAGGACGCCAAAAAGGCAGGTGGAGAAAACGCTGAGCTAGTTGTTATTATTGCACGAGATAGCACGGTTGAGAAAACGAAGGGCAGAAAACCCATAATGTCTGAAGAACAACGTTGTGCACTAGTTGAATCCTTGAAAGTTGTTGACAGAACCGTGCTTGGTTATGAGAGTCTTGATATTGGTGAAGTTATTGAGAACATTAAGCCAGATGTAATTGCACTGGGATACGATCAAAATGAGATGGAAAAGCAAGTGAGTGACTATGTGGCTTCACATAAAGCCGATGTTAAGATTGTTAGAATTGGCAAGTTTGCAGAGAATACTTTAGATAGTTCATCGAAGATAAAACAGAAAATAATTGATAAACTCGCCAAATAAAATGGTCTGTTTCCATGAACTCTATAAAATATAAGCCAACTTACATTCTAATCGCCATAAACATCGCAGTTTACATTTACACCTCTGCAGTTGGCGGCGACTGGCTGCTGACAAACTTTAACAACATTCCCCCATTGTACCAATTCAACTACTCCGTTTTTCATGGAGCATACTATCAGTTGTTCACATCCATGTTTGTTCACGCCTCAATCGCGCATATAGGCGGCAACATGTTGTTCCTTCTGATTTTTGGATTGAGAGGGGAAGAAATGTTTTCACTGCCCGAATACCTTGTAGTTTACATCGGCGGCGGACTAGCAGGCAATGTCCTCTCTTTAGTTTTAGGACCCAGCTTACTCTCAGTTGGGGCTTCAGGTGCAATCTTCGCGTTATTTGGTGCAGTTGTGATTTATGCTAGGCGTTCTGTTAGACAATCAATTCTTGGTGCCTTAGTATACGCATTCTTTCTGTTCATTATTAACACGGGCGAGGGTGTGAACATTTTTGCGCATCTTGGCGGTTTAGGTTTTGGGTTGCTTTTTGGTTATTGGTTAGCTACAAGGCGTAAACCGCAAGAGGAGTATTCAGCTAAGTACTCGCATAATTCTATGCCGTTTTAAAATTAAGGTTGAATGTTGATTTCGACTTTGACTTTGTTACCGTCTTTGAGGTTTAAGTGTTTTCTGAGGCATACGGGCGCAATTATCTCCAGAACTGAAACATCATAGTGACTGCGCAGCGCGGTTATAAGAGCTCCTTTAACTTTGTTATCGATGACGGCAGGATAACATTTCACTAAACCAAAAGTTCGATCTTCATTTTTGAAGCCAGGAACTTCAATTGCGGGATAAGCTTCGATTTCCATTCGGGTTTTAATGTCGTAGTCACTTGATAATTTCAGGTTAAGTGTGCCTGGGTAAGGTTCAAACCCTAACTTTTCAGCAAACTGTTTCCGATAAGCTTCCTTAGCAATATAATAAGCGCCTTCACCTAAACCTGTAAACACCGTTCCTTCCAAAGTTACTGAAGGTGGATAAGATTTTTCTACTAAAAATTTGAGGTTAGAGTAAAGTTTCTGTAGCTCTTTTGTTCCTGTTTCTTCAATTTTGATTAGGCTGCCTTCTGGAGTTATGTTTCTTTGTACCCATCCCTTACGCTCGAGCTCTATTAGGTAGCGTGAAGCGGTCTGCTGGGAAATCCCAAGTTTGCCTGCTAAGTACTCGGTTGAGATTTTAGCGGTTCGCTTGTAAGCCCCCATCTCCGCAAGTTTAAGAAGCATATATAGATGTTGCCAATCGTGTTTTTCACTCAAAGCTGTGTCTCCAGTAGATTAGAGAGTAAGAGATTATTGATATTTAAGCGGCTCGAAAAAGCTCAAGTCAAATCATGAGGACAACATAGCGCGAATAGCTACTTTGAAACACAATAATTTCTATCAACCAAATTTTGTTGAATCCTGAGGCAGAAACGCATCATGAGTGTTTTTGATGAGATGGGTAAGTACTGGACGGAGATAGCGGACCAAAACCAGACAGATAGGCAAGTACATTTCATAAAAAATACCCTTAAGCCAAAGGGTTTGGTCTTGGATCTTGCTTGCGGGACGGGGCGGCATCTGATTCCACTTGGCAAACAAGGTTATAGTATGGTAGGCTTGGATGTTTCAGCTAAACTTCTTCTAATAGCGAAAAGCCGATGGCGAGATTCGCAGGTCGTATGTGCTGACATGCGGTTTTTGCCCTTCAGGTCAGGTGCGTTTACTGCGGCCGTGAGCATGGATACGAGTTTCGGGTATCTGCCCACGGGACAAGATGACCTTGAAAGTCTAAAACAGTTGCGAGCATCCATGGTCAACGGCGCCATTTTGATTGTTGACGTATTCAACCGTGAATACCTAATCAAACGAAGCAAAGCTAACAGCCAATCCAAATGGCGGGATTACCCGAGCTTTTTCCTGCTCCAAAAACGAACCATCGATGCACACGGCGAGAAGCTCCATGATCAGTGGACAGTTCGCGACAAAGCAGATTGGCAATTAAGGGTTTTCGAGCATGTCGCCCGACTCTACACGTGGGGTTGCTTGCAGGGCTTGATAGAGAAAGCAGGATTCAGCGTCAAAGCAGTTTACGGTGACTATGAGGGGCAAACCTTCAGCGTTGAGTCTCACAGGCTTATCTTGGTTGCTAACATCAAGTAGGGAGAGGCAGAGAACCAGAAGTGTTAGAGCAGGTATTTGGTGGCTAGTTGCTTCATAGTTTCTAATGCAGGCTAATAGCTTCTTTTCCTTTGTCGGTGATTTGTATGAAGTGTGTGCTATCACACAGTTTCGAAACCTTTTTCACATTTTTCCGTAATAAAACATTTTTTTTAACGGCCATTGACGTTATTCAAAAACTGAACAACAGCTTCTCTTTATATCTTCAACACGCATTTTTTAATTAAAAGAATTGAGGCAGCTTCGGTATGATTGAGACTGAGAATCTTACAAGGAAGTTCAGTGACCTGACTGCTGTTGACAACCTTACTCTTCACGTAGACAAAGGCGAAGTCTTCGGCTTCCTCGGACCTAACGGTGCAGGGAAAACCACCAGTTAGGATCCTCAGCTGCCTGATATCCACGACAAGCGGCAATGCTAAGGTTGGTGATTACGAGGTTGGCAGCCCAGAGGATGCGTTGAAAATCAGAAAGATAATCGGGCTCGTTCCTGACAACGTGGGTCTCTACGAGTCCCTTATCGCATATGAGAACTTAGACTACTACGGCACGTTATATAGGCGCACTGATGCACAGCGGAAAGAGAGCAACGAGTACTTCCTCAAGTTGCTATGACTCTGGGCGAAGAGAGACGCTTTGGCAGGAACATTCTCGAAGGGAATGAAATAGAAGCTAGCCATAGCGCGAGCGCTTGTGCATGATCCTGAAATACTTTTTATGGATGAGCCAACAGCGAACTTAGACCCCGAGGCATCAAAAGCAGTTAGAGAATTCATTCTTGAATTGAAGAAGCAAAAGAAGACGATCTTTATCAATACCCACAATTTGGATGAGGCACAACGTATCTGCGATAGAATTGGTATCTTGAACACCCGATTGATGGCTGTGGGCACCCCCGAAGAACTTGAACGGTCAATCCATGGAAGAAAAACTGTGATCCAGCTTAGATGGTAAACGAAGCCATCTTGGATTCACTGAAAAAACTCCAAGTCAAGAACTTAGTCAGGGAAGGCAACAAGCTGACGGTTGAGGTCGTAAATCCAGAGGAGGAGAATCCTGACATGGTAAACGCGATTGTTGCGGCAGGAGGACGGGTGGAAATAGTTACGGTTACCAGTAGCTCGCTGGAAGACGCTTACCTGAAATTAGTGAGGGAGAATAAGCAATGACAACTTAGATGCCATGGAAAATAGCGCGCAAAGAGTTGAAGGTAATCAGCAGAAAAAGAAGCATCATTGCCTACAATGTTGGGCTTCCTCTGCTTGTTGCAATTGTGTTCTCAATCGTCATTAACGGCCAACTGGCCTCAGGAATCCCCATGACCTTGTCACTGGGCGCGGAATCAATCATTTACATCTTTGTTGTTTTAGCAACTGTTCTTCCCAGCGCAATTGCAGCGTACAGCATAGTGGGTGAAAAAGTAGAGAAGACATTGGAGCCATTGCTTGCGACACCGATAACTGATGGCGAGATTCTCCTTGGAAAAAGCATTGTATCGTTCATACCGCACATGGTATCCGCGTGGATAGGCGCATCAATCTTCATGGCAACAACGGATTATTTATTGTTAAAGGCTGGGTTAGGCTACTATTATTTTCCAAACTGGAACGCTGGCGTTATGCTTTTACTTCTTGCGCCTCTCGCAGCAGTTCTCAGTATTGAAGTGGCAGTGATTATATCATCGCGTGTTAGCGATGTTCGAGGTACAAACCAGATTGCTGGCATGATGTTTACTCCGTTCGTTGCGGTTCTCGCTGCAGGAGTGGATGGCCTTTTTACTTTTAGCATAGGTAATCTTCTAATTTTCTCGGGAGTTGTTTCCATCGCTGATGTAGTTCTGTTCTTCGTGAGCAAATCTACCTTCAAGAGAGAAGAGATATTGACAAAGCGGAAATGAAGGTAAACAATGGATGGCTGCCTTAATTAGCGATGATATCAGATTGCTAAATGGCTCCTGCTCTGCATCATTTGCGTTCCATTATGCTTCGCAGCCACACATTTCATCTTCCGCAAAATACTATTATTAAAAAAGTTTTATGAGCTTCTCAATTTGTCTCAAAGGATGAGTCGCTATGCTGCTTTTGTTATCTTGATCTCAAGGTTTTTGTTCGTTTATTTCGCATAAAAGTTATAAGCGCCCATGAAAGACATTGGGGATTAACAGTGACCGATGCATGAACGCTTGGAAACTTCGTATTTCTATGGCTGGAACTTTAGCCATCATATTTGGTTTATCTACACTTGTATTTGCAGTTATCTTAACTGTGGCTGGAATAGGCTTCAGCTTAATTGATATTGGCATACTTGTAGTTGCCCTTAACGTGGGTCAGTGGTTGCTGGCTCCGTACCTTATCGGCTGGATATACAAAGTCAAAGAACTCAAACAAGATGAAAAGCCAGAACTTCATCAAATAGTTAATGACCTAAGTAGAAAAAGCGGCATATCCGCACCCAAGCTCATGTTAGCGCAAATTCCGCTTCCAAACGCATTCGCTTACGGCTCACCTCTATCAGGAACCCGCGTAGCCGTGACCCAAGGACTGCTGGATTCTCTTGACAGCGGCGAAGTTGAAGCAGTTTTGGGACATGAACTTGGCCATTTAAAACACCGAGACGTCCAAGTAATGATGGTAGCCTCTTTCCTCCCAGCGTTATTCTACTATATCGGCTACTCAATGATGTTGTCTGGGATTTTTGGCGGAGGCGAAAAGAAAAGCAGTGGAGGCAATAACGCATTGATAGGTATAACTTTCATGGCTTTCTCTTGGGTACTAACATTATTCACACTTTACTTAAGTCGGCTGCGAGAATACTATGCAGACAGGCACAGCGTTTCAGTAGTTGAAAACGGAGCAGAAAAACTCTCCACAGGTCTCGTCACGATTGTTGAACAAAGCAAACGTGGCAGCACACAAAAGAAGGAAGATCAGAAAAACCAAAGCTCCTTCCGCGCCTTATTCATTACCGACACCAATAGAGCAAACGCCGATTCTGCAGACCTTCACGCGGCACAGATTAGAAGCAAACAAGACCTGCTTCGAGACACACTATTCAAGCAACCGACAAAAGGCGACAAATTCGTTGAAATCTTCTCAACACACCCAAACATCATCAAACGTCTGCGCGCCTTGAATGATTTAAGCACTAACCAAGCAATCAATCAATAGTTAAATCAAAAATATTGTTACCCGATTAAGAAAGGGTTAACTCTTTTTTCTTCACCAATTATTGTTGAAGGTCCATGCCCTGGGTAAACCAAAAGATTATCAGGCAAACGCATCAGCTTTTCCAAAGATAATTGCATGTCTCTGCTTGAGCCTCCTGGAAAATCAGTTCTTCCAATCCCTCCGGCAAACAATGTGTCGCCGCTAAAAACAAGCTGCTCTCCGACAAGGCAGATGCTTCCACGCGAATGTCCCGGTGTATGCATAACTTTGAGAGTTTCATTGTCAAATGTGATTAAGCTGCCTTCCTCCAGGAGGACGGCTGGCGGGAACTTGTTTGCTCGCAGGTGCTCAACGGATGGGGCATCATACTTATGGATGTAGATGGGAATATTATATTTTTCTTGAAATATTGCATCGCCATTTACATGGTCTGGATGACCGTGTGTATTAACGATTAACTTTATTTTTAGATCGCCATGGCTTATGTAGTCAAAAATTTTCTGAGCTTCATCAGGGGAATCCAATCCTGGATCAATTATGATAGCTTCTTTATTGTGTTGTGAATTAACTATGTAGCAGTTTGTTGCTAATGTGCCAACATGGAAAGTCTCAATTAACAATGCAAATCAACAATCCTGTAATGTTGTATGCCGAAATAAAGTATTTGTTTTTGCAAAAATTTAATCGCGCGGCTTCTCTTTAGGCTGCCATTGAAGGGGCATAATTCTCTTTTCATATTTACATCTTTGAAATCTGGTTTGGTAAAAATGAAAATTAATAAATAACTTTCTTTGATCTAAGCATCAGGGGTTTCTTGGAAGCCGGTAAGTATTATGGTACTTCCGCATTTGCCGCAGGCAATAACTAACTCAGCTAGTTCGTCTTTGACTACTTTTGTGTCAAGGATTTTGTAGTTTTCTTCGGTTTCGTCTTCAGGTGAGATGCTTAATCCGCATTTTGGGCATGCGAACGAACCGTCGCCGTCAATAGCTGCCAAGTTTATTTCGAATCCCACGTTTTTCTTTTCTAGCTTTTTCATCATCATTTTCTTTCACCTATTCTTTTTTTCATTACTTGTCTTTTTATTAATTAACAATTATGAATTAGTAGTCAGTAAGTTTGATCCCTTTAAAAGTTTGACGGAAAAAAAGTTGTGAAAAAATGTTGTGTTTTTCATCTTGATTACCTTAGTTTGCTTGTTCTTTCTCAAAGTTCTCAGGTGAAATGTATTCGCCATATTTTTCTTTGGCTTCAATGAGGCGTTGACGTTGCATATATAATATGCCGAATAGCTCCAGTGGTGTGTCAGTGACGTTTTCTTGGTAGAATCGTGATACCCTCTCAATTTTCGCTAAGTTTTCAGGAACCCTTATGGTGAATTGTTTAATGTAGTCTTCTTTAGCGTAGTTTTTGCCAAGTACCTGCTTGAAGAGCTTGCATAGATCCTCATATTTTGGAATGTGGCCTGTAGGTGTAGTTAGAGCTTCAACTTCGTTATGGACTCTTAGCTCCATCCATTTTACCCAAACGTGCTTATCTTGAACTCCATTGAGGTATTTGCCGTTGGCTACTTCTTTAAGGAAATAGTTCACTCCAAAGATTATTGGTTGCTTTTTGAGTTTACGCCCAAAATCCAAGTTGTTGTGAACGTTTTTTCCAAGTGGAATTGAGATGAAGTCTTGAATGCTCATCATGTTAATTTCGGGAACGCCTTCTTTGCCGACAGTGGCAAAAGTGGTTTCGCTCTCAAGTGACGCGCCGTACGCTATGATGCCGTGTTCCCAGCTGAAGCTTTGTTGAACAGGAACGTAAGCCTTGGCATCGCGTCCACCATACATTATTCCGCCCACTTCAATGCCTGAGGGGTTGTGAAGTTCAGGGTCACAGTTTTCCAATGCTTTAAGTGATAGTGTGTAACGGGCATTTTTGTTTGCAGGCGGGATATCGTTGCCATTTTCATCTTTTTTGCCTTCATACCATGTGCCAGAGTAGTTGCATCCTTCTTTTGGAATCTCTTTTCCCATGCCTAGCCAATATGGTTTGCCATCCTTAACTAGAACATTCGAGAATATTATTTCGCCCGGGCTTGTTAGCAGTTTGTTAATTAATGCGTCGTCTTTTGGGTTAACGTCTTGTATGATGCCGAATATGCCTGATTCAACGTTGACTGCGCGTGCAGCGGAATCTACGTCTCTTATATAGGCGATGTCGTCTCCAAGTATGGTTTCGCCTGGAAGCATAGCGGTTGAAGTTTTTCCGCATGCACTTGGAAAAGCCCCGGCAAAATAGGTTTTGCGTCCTCCTGGACCAAACACACCCATAAGAAGCATGTGCTCTGCCAGCCAACCTTCGCTGCTTGCTTTTCGTATGGCTAAGCGGAAGGCGAGTTTTTTGAAGCCGACCGAGTTTCCGGCATACTGAGTGTTTACGCTGTATATGGTGTTGTCCATTTGATCGATGTAAATGCATTTTTTATTCCAATTTACGCTTACCATGTCACCATTTACTTGTCCTGATGAATGAAGCACTCGTAAGAAATCGCTCTTTGTTCCTGCTTTGACAAATTGTTCGTATCCGGGGCGGTAAAGCAGGAATTCAGAATGTGCAACGTACCAAGAATCGGTGCATTGTAAACCTAAAATTGTAAAGATAGAGTCCTCTGGACCCAGAGATACAAAGCGAACAATCATTGTTTTTCCTAGCATAGAATCTCTTAGCACGCCCGTGACTTCGGCTAAGCCTTCTTGCCGATCCATTTGGTTAAGTGCTTTGCTTAGGGTAACTCCTTTGGGAACGAGGTACTTGGTAGCTTGGCGGTCTCGTCCTTGGTCATGTTCGCCGTCGAAATGGACAGTGTGCCCTTGAAGGGTTAAAATTGCCGCTTCTTCGCCCGAAGCAATTGCTTGCTTTCGAATATGCGTCATGTCTTCTGCTGAGTCACTACATATGAAAATGTCCTTTGGGTGGCAAAGGTCGTTTTCTTTAGCAATGAATTCGTGAACGTTAGGGTTGTTTATGGCGCTTAGCTTTTTGAAGTCTGATGCGCTAAGTTTTGGTTGAAGCGCCTCAAGATATGGATTCATTATTACTGTTACGGTCATTTTTTACACCTAAACTCCCAAGATATTTTAGCAATTCATTTCCTTTCACTGATTTGCATAAGTAAATTAAAAACTTTGTGGAAGACAAAGAAAAGATAGGGATTGTATTGATCCTTGCCGTGTTTATTTACACATTTCTTAAAGTTCGTTTACAGTGCCAGGAACTCTTGGAAATGGTTGGCATTCGCCAATGTGTTTAACGCCTGCAATCCAGCCTACTAAGCGTTCCATGCCTATGCCTCCGCCAGCGGTGGGTTTTAGTCGTCCTTCTT